>OGGJ01001699.1_pt1 | contig 17399 bp, 17 predicted proteins | sample 1571071 | NCBI WGS metagenome assembly OGGJ01 (sample SAMEA2581954, study PRJEB24529) | metagenome | biome: Human gut stool | place: China | collected 2011
ATACCGGCATATAAGAACATCTAAAGAGATAATTAGAAATCTATTAAATGATTATTTTAACCTTTGTGGTCTATACTCAGGGTCAGGAGGTCGTTCCATGCATTACGGAGAATTGAAGAAATGTGATATTGCCAACGGTATCGGCGTGCGGGTGACGCTGTTCGTATCCGGCTGCACCAACCACTGCCCGGACTGCTTTCAGCCCCAGACGTGGGATTTTGACTACGGAAAGGAATTCACGGAGGACACCAAGGCGGAGATATTCGCGGAGCTGGACAAGCCCTTTGTAAACGGACTGACGGTGCTGGGCGGCGAGCCCTTCGAGCCGCGGAACCAGCGGGAGCTGCTGCCGCTGCTGCGGGAGGTCAAGGCGAAGTATCCGGGCAAGACCATCTGGTGCTTTACCGGGTTCCGGCTGGACGACGAGCTGCTGGCAGACGGCAGCTATCCCCGGTGCGAGGCAACGGATGAGATGCTCGCGTGCATCGACGTGCTGGTGGACGGACGGTTTATGAAGGAACTGAAGGATATCTCGCTGCAGTTCCGGGGCAGCCGGAACCAGCGGGTCATCGATATGAACCGAACAAGGAAGACGGGAACGATCTGCATTTGGGACAAGCTGAGACGATAACAAGGAGGTATCCTATGCGGAAAACACTTTGGTCGGCGCTGGCACTGGCCGCGATCCTTATATTGGCGGGATGCGGCGAGCAGAGCCACACGGACGGCAGCGGAACAGACAGCGCGACCTATACGCCGGACGCAGGCTATACGCTGGGCAACACGGATGTGGTGCAGCTGAACGGATTTCGCGCCATCGACATCGAGTGGGTCAGCGGCCAGGTGAATGTGGAGCTGTATGACGGCGAGGGCATACAGTTGTCGGAGACGATGATGGACGGCAGCGATGCGGCACTGAAGATGGAATGGCAGGTAAACGAGGACAAGGGCACGCTGGACATACGCTCCCAGCCCCAGCTGATGAGCGCAACGGAGGAGAAGATTCTGACCGTGAAGCTGCCCCGAAGCCTTGTGCTGCACGGGCTGGACATCAAGACGGTCAGTGCCGGGGTATCGGTGAATCTGACGGACGAGGACACGCTTTCACTGAGTGAGTTGGATGTGACCTCGGTCAGCGGCGCGATCAGTGTCTATGCGGCCAACGCCGGGGAGATATCCCTGTCCACCACCAGTGGAAGCATCAGCGGAAGCGTCCGCACCCAAAAGCTGGAGGCGGACAGCGTCAGCGGCAGCATTGACCTGGCGCTGGACATCATGCCGACAGAGCTGGAAGCAGAAACCAGCAGCGGGAGCATCGTCATGCAGCTGTGCGATCTCAGCACGCTGCCCTCTCCCCTGCCGGTAGAATTTAAGACCACCAGCGGCAAGCTCAGCAGCGACGTGACCTTCACTACGGTGGAGGACGCCGCGTGGGAATTCCAGACGGTCAGTGGAAACGTGGAGCTGCTGACGGTACGGTAAAAACACGCGAAAAATGACCGCCCTTACGGGCGGTCATTTTTTGCGCTTGTCAGCGGACCAGCTCGCCCACGGTGGGGCCATTGGCAGCCTGGGACTCGTCGGTGTCGATGTGCATGGTGGTAGCACCGCCCACATTGACGCGGACAACTACATCGTCGAAGATCAGCTTGCGGCCCTCGCCGCCGCAGGCGACCTTGATGATCTCGCCGTTCTTGATGCCCATGGCGGCGGCATCCTCCTCGGTGACGTGCAGGTGACGCTTCGCCACGATGACGCCCTCGGACAGCTCCACCTCGCCGGCAGGCCCGACCAGCTTACAGGCGCCGGAGCCCTTCACGTCGCCGCTTTCGCGGATGGGGGCGTCGATGCCCAGGGTGCGGGCGTCCGTGGCGGAAACCTCCACCTGGTCCGCCTTACGGGTGGGGCCCAGGATGGACACGTTGGCCATCTCCTTCTTGGGGCCGACGATGGTCAGGCGCTCGTTGCAGGCGTACTGGCCGGGATAGGACAGGGGCTTGCGGATGGTCAGCTGATAGCCTGCGCCGAACAGCTTTTCCACAGTCTCCTGGGTCAGGTGGATGTGACGTGCGGACGTCTCGATCATAAAGCTCATAGTGATACTCTCCTTTGTGTGGTTTTTGCGTTTATTTCTTTTTGAGTGGGTACAGATCTTTTTCGGAGATGCGTTCCAGCGTCTCCACTTCGCCGATGCAGAAGTAATTTTTGCTCTCGGCCACCAGAGTGCCGGTCAAGCGGACACAGTCGCCCCGGCGCATAAGCTTCGCCTCGTCCAGCAGCTCTGCGCTGCCCGAAAGACGGACGGTAAGGCCGAAGCCGGTGTCGATCTCCCCGGCGCTGTTCAGATACCACCAGGGGAAGCGCAGCTCCACCGCACGGCCGGCATAGCGGCCCTGGGCGCCGCGGAGATACTCAGTCTTCACCTGCTCAAAGGTACGGGGGACGATCTCTCCGTCCGGCATGGGGAAATAGAGCGTGCCGTACAAGCGGCCGAAGCGCTTGATGCGCTGACCGTGACGACTGACCATCAGGAACAGGACCACGACGGCCAGCAAGGCACCGTACATACCGTGGCCCTCGATCAGGCTCCAGGCAAAGACGGCGACGGCAATGAGGAGCAGCACACGGTTCATGTCATCCTGTCCGCCCCAGATATCTTTCAGTCGGTTCATAAGCGCCCTCCTTTTCTCAACAGCACTCATCTTACCACACCGCGGCTGCGTATGCAAGGGAAATTGCCATGCGCGGTACAATTTCCTCTTGTATTCGGCAAAAAATCTGCTATAATCAAAACAACGATTTTTTGCGGTGCTATCACCGGAACTAATAGGAGGCGGTTTTTATGTCCGTAAAGCTGGAGCTGTACCGGGTTTTTAAGGAGGTCGCCGAGGTGGGCAACATCACGGCCGCGGCACAGGCACTGTATATCTCCCAGTCGGCGGTGAGCCAGTCCATCAAGCAGCTGGAGCGCGACCTGCAGACCCGTCTATTCGCGCGGAACAGCCGTGGCGTGACGCTGACCGCCGAGGGGCAGATGCTGTATGAGTACGTCCGCAGCGCCATGGGCCTGCTGGAGACGGGCGAGGAAAAGCTGAGCCAGACCCGGGAATTGCAGATGGGACAGCTGACCATCGGCGCCAGCGACACCGTGACCAGCCAGTTCCTGCTGCCGTATCTGGACACGTTCCACAAGCGGCACCCGGCCATCCACATCCAAATCGTATCCGGGCGAAGCCACAAGGTACTGGGGCTGCTGCGCTCCGGCAAGGTGGACATCGCCTTCGCCAGCACGCCGGCGGACGATGCCGGACTGCGGATATATCCCTGCTTCGATACCCACGCTATCTTTGTGGCGGGGGCGGAGTATCCCTGCGACTTCCGACACGTATACACGCTGGAGGAGATCGCGGCGTTCCCGCTGATCCTGCTGGAGCGCAAGGCCTCCAGCCGTTTGTATCTGGAACGGTTCTTTTTGCAGAATGGGCTGAAGCTGAACCCGGAGATCGAGCTGGGCGCCCGGAGCCTGCTGGTGGATCTGGCGGCCATCGGCTTCGGTGTGGCCGGCGTGACGGAGGAGTTTGTCCGGAAGGAGCTGGACAGCGGACGGTTGAAAAAGCTGAAGACCTCCTTTGAGATACCGGCCCGCAGTGTGGATATGTGCCTGCTGAGCGATGTGCCCCAGTCCGCTGCCGCGGAGCGGTTCACGGACTTTGTCAAGGACAGCTTATCCAAGCTATGAGCAGGGCTTTTCGCTCCGGTAAAACCCACAAAAAACAGCAAAACACGCCTAAATAGTTCTCCGTTTTTCCCTGTCGCTTTTCCCTGCGAAATCAGGTATAGTAGGTGTACTATATCTCACGAGAGGAAGTGGTGGTCATGCAGCAGCTGAAGGAGCGTATCCTGCGGGAGGGCCGCGTCCTGCCCGGTAACATCATCAAGGTGGACGGTTTTTTGAACCATCGCGTCGACACGGCGCTGATGCGGGATCTGGCGGACGAGTTTGCCAAGTATTTTGACGTAAAAAATATCACGATGGTGCTTACGGCAGAGGCCAGCGGTATTGCGCTGGCGACGATCTGCGCCGAACGGTATGGTGTACCCATGGTCTTTGCCAAGAAGGCCAAGAGCGACAACATCGAGGGCGGTCTGTACCAGAGTGATATTTTTTCTTACACCTACAAGAAAAAGGTCACACTGCTGGTGAGCCAGGACTGGATCACCAAGGACGACAAGGTTCTCATCATTGACGACTTCATGGCCAAGGGCTACGCCATGCGCGGCCTGATCGACATCGTGAACAAGGCCGGCGCGCAGCTGGCGGGCATCGGCGTGGCGGTGGAGAAGGGCTTTCAGGACGGCGGCGACAGCCTGCGCCGGGAGGGCTATCCCATCAAATCCCTGGCCGTTATCGACAGCGCCGAGAACGGCGTGATCCGCTTCCGGGAGGACGACTGACATGAAAAAGGTGCTGGTTCTGGATTTCGGCGGGCAGTATAACCTGCTGGTGGCACGGCGTGTCCGTGAGTGCGGCGTATACTGCGAGATCAAGTCCTATCGGCTGAGCATGGCGGATATCCGCGCCTTTGGGCCAGATGCGCTGATCCTCACCGGCGGCCCCGCCACCGTGTTCGAGCCCAACGCCCCCATGGTGGACAGAGCGCTGTTTGAAATGGGCATCCCCGTGCTGGGCATCTGCTACGGACAGCAGCTGATGATGCAGCTGCTGGGCGGTCAGTGCCGCAAGGCGGAGACGCGGGAGTATGGCAAGATCCAGCTGACCCACACGGCCTCCCCCCTGTTTGCCGGTGTGCCGGAGACGTCCGTGTGCTGGATGAGCCACGGCGTGGAGGTGGAGCGTATCGCCCCGGGCTTTAAGGTCATCGCGACCACCGACGGCTGTGGCTTCGCCGCTGTGGAAAACGCGGATCGGAAGCTGTATGGCGTGCAGTTCCACCCGGAGGTGCAGCACACGGAGTACGGTATGCAGGTGCTGGAAAACTTCCTGTACAAGGTATGCGGCTTCAGCGCCGAGTGGACCATGGCGTCCTATCTGGACGAGGCCGTGGCGGAGTGCCGGCGGCAGATCGGCGACGGCCGCGTGCTTCTGGCGCTGTCCGGCGGCGTGGACAGTTCGGTGGCGGCAGCGCTTTTGCAGCGGGCGGTGGGCGATCAGCTGACGTGCATTTTCGTGGACCACGGACTGCTGCGAAAAGACGAGGGAGACCAGGTGGAGCAGGTGATGAAACACCAGTTCCATGTGGATGTACGCCGCGTCAACGCGGGACCGCGCTTCCTGAGCAAGCTGGCGGGCGTTACCGAGCCGGAACACAAACGGAAGATCATCGGCGAGGAATTCATCCGGGTCTTTGAGGAAGAGGCCAAGAAGATCGGCGCGGTGGACTTTTTGGCTCAGGGTACCATCTATCCCGATGTGGTGGAGTCCGGCCTGGGCGGAGAGAGTGTGGTCATCAAGAGCCACCATAACGTGGGCGGCCTGCCGGACTGCGTGGATTTCAAGGAGATCGTGGAGCCGCTGCGGCGGCTGTTCAAGGATGAGGTGCGGAAGCTGGGCACCGAGCTGGGTCTGCCGGACGAGCTGGTGTGGCGGCAGCCCTTCCCTGGTCCCGGTCTGGCCATCCGCGTTATCGGCGATATCACCGAGGAAAAGCTGACCATTCTGCGGGAGGCGGACGCCATCTTCCGGGAGGAGATGAAGCTGGCCGGTCTGGACCGCACCACCAGCCAGTTCTTCGCAGTGCTGACCGATCTGCGGAGCGTGGGCGTCATGGGTGACGAGCGCACCTACGACTACACGCTGGCGCTGCGGGCCGTGCAGAGCCAGGACTTTATGACAGCCACCTGGTCCCGCCTGCCCTATGAGCTGCTGGACAAGGTCTCCGGCCGGATCGTGGGTGAGGTGAAGCACATCAACAGAATTTGCTATGACATCACCTCCAAGCCGCCGGCAACGGTGGAGTGGGAATGATACGACCCCAAAGGTGGCCAAAAACTACAAATACGCCAAAACCTCCGGCTTCGCCGGAGGTTTTGGTTGTACCACGACAAAAGTTGTGGTATGCTGATGAAAAACAGCGGAGGAACACACCTATGCGTCTGATCTCATGGAATGTGAACGGGCTGCGGGCCTGTCTGAATAAAGGTTTCCTGGCCTTCTGCGCCCTTGCGGACGCGGATGTCATCTGTCTGCAGGAGACGAAAATGCGGCCGGAGCAGGCGCAGTTTGAGCTGGAGGGCTATCACCGATTCTGGAACAGCGCCGACAAGGCCGGATATTCCGGCACGGCTGTTTTCACCCGACGGGAGCCGCTGGCGGTGACATACGACTTTGGCGAGGATATCCACCGGCATGAGGGACGGGTCATCACGGCGGAGTACGAGGATTTCTTTCTGGTGTGCTGCTACACGCCAAATTCCAAGGACCAGCTGGCACGGCTGGACTACCGGATGGCGTGGGAGGACGACCTGCGGGAATACCTCTTGGAACTGGACGCCAAAAAGCCGGTGGTGTACTGCGGGGACCTGAACGTGGCCCATCAGGAGATCGACCTGAAAAATCCCCAGTCCAACCGGATGAACCCAGGCTTCTCCGACGAGGAACGGGACAAAATGACGCAGCTGCTGAGCAGCGGGTTCGTGGACACGTTCCGGGCGCTGTATCCAAAGCGGACCGGGGCGTACTCCTGGTGGAGCTACCGCTTTCACGCACGGGAGAACAACGCGGGGTGGCGTATTGACTACTTTATCGTGTCAGCACGGCTGATGCCCCGGGTGAAGAATGCGGATATCTGGCCGGAAATCACCGGCAGCGACCACTGTCCGGTGGTGTTGGAGCTGACGGAGTAGAGCATTATCTGTAGCGAGCAAAAAAGACCGCCTTTCGGCGGTCTTTTTCGTATAACGATATTTTTTAGCCCTCGCTGCTGGTGTCGGCAGGATTTTTAACGGGGATCAGTTCGCCCATGAGGACGTAGCGGGCATTATCAAAATCGTAGTCGCAGGTGCTCAGGGTCAGGATGCTGCCCGTGGGCACACCGGAGCCGGACTTGAAGGTGGACTCGTTGATACACTGCTGGAGATAGCTGTCGCTGAGAGAGGTGGCATACACATCGGCGTCATGGTCCACAATACAACCGGCAAACAGGTTGACCTTGTAGGTCTGGTTGGGGGTGTACAGATAGAAGTAGGGATGCGCCTCGTAATAGCTCTGGCTCTTGTAGTTCATCAGGGACGCGAACATCATGCCGGTCTTCATATTGTGGCCGTAGATGAGGTTGTTCTGAGAGGTGAAGTCAGAGTTGCAGCGGATATCCAGGAAGACGGTGCCGTTCTTGTTGTCCTTGCCGTCGATATCGCGGTACAGATAGTACTCGCCGCCCTCGTCCGCGGACTGCACGATGGGCAGCTGCAGCGTCGTATTGGCGCTATACACATAGCCCACCACGTCGGGGTACTTGGCCTGCATGGCGGTGAAGTCCACCTTGATGCTCTCTTCATCCTTCTTGACAGGCTTCTTCGTCTCCTGGCTGTCGCCGTCGGTGCCATCGCCGTCGGTATCGGTATCGCCGGCGGTATCGTCCGGACTGATGAAGTCCTGATTGATATTGTCGTTGATCCTCTCGGTGTCCTTCTGTTCCTTCAGATACGAAATGATCTTGACGGACGAGAACACCAGCACGCCCACCAGGATCACCAAAACGGCGTAATACAGGGCTTTTCCGTTCTTTCTGCCGCCGCGGCTCCTTCTGCTGCGGTGACTGCCGGTACGCTCGACCGGCTGCTCCTGCTGCACACGGGATCTTCTCTTGGGTGCATCGTTCATGGGTACACGCCTCCTTATCGTTGGGTATTGTAACAGGTTTTTTCGTTCGGTGCAAGGGATATAGACAAGATGTAATGAAATTGTAACAGTTTCTCTTTACTTCTGAGAAACCAAGGATTACAATAGAAATGTTGGCTGCCGTATAGACGGCGGAGCCGCCGGCTCCGTTCCATCAAAAAGATAAAGGAGAACCACAATGATCTATTTCAACAGTGATTATCTGGAGGGCGCGCACCCCTCTATCATGGTCAGGCTGGCCGAGACGAACATGGTACAGACCGTGGGCTACGGCGAGGACGAATACTGTGAGGCGGCGCGTGAGAAGATCAAGACTGCCTGCCAGGCCCCGGAGGCCGACGTGCATTTTCTGGTGGGCGGCACCCAGACCAACACCACCGTCATCGCCGCCATCCTGCGGCCCTGGCAGGGCGTGATTTCCGCCGTCAGCGGTCACATCAACTGCCATGAGGCCGGTGCCATCGAGTCCACGGGCCATAAGGTCATCACCCTGCCCACCACCAACGGCAAGATCACTGCGCAGCAGGTGCAGGACTATGTGGAGTGGCACAGAAACGATGAGTCCACGGAGCACATCGTCCAGCCCGGTATGGTGTACATCTCCCACCCCACTGAGGGCGGCACGCTGTATACCAAGGCGGAGCTGACGGCGCTGTATGACACCTGCCGCCGGTACGGCCTGCCGCTGTTCATTGACGGCGCACGGCTGGGCTATGGCCTGATGGCAGAGGAGAGCGACATGACGCTGCCAGAGATCGCGCGGCTGTGCGATGTGTTCTACATCGGTGGCACCAAGGTGGGCGCCCTGTTCGGCGAAGCCGTTGTCATCATGAACGAAAATCTGAAAAAGGATTTCCGCTTTATTATGAAGCAGCGGGGCGGCCGCATGGCCAAGGGCCGGCTGCTGGGCGTTCAGTTCGACACGCTGTTCACCGACGACCTGTATTTCAAGATCTCCCGCCACGCCATCGAGATGGCTCATCAGATCCGGGACATTTTCGTCTCCGCGGGCTATCCCCTGCTGTTCGACTCCCCCACCAACCAGCAGTATCCCATCATGTCGGATGACGAGCTGGCCATTCTGGGCAAAAGCTTCGGCTATGAGTACTGGGAGCGTGTGGACGAGACGCACTCCGGCGTGCGCTTCTGCGCCAGCTGGGCCACAAAGCAGGAGCACGTGGACGCCCTGCGGGCGGCTGTGAACGCGCTGAAGAAGTAAGCGTTCCTCTGCTGTGAGATAAGCATAGCGCAGGTAGCTGAAATGCACCTTAAAGTTACTTAAAAAAATTCCCCGACGATGTCGGGGAATTTTTTTAGCAAAGCAAAGGCACCCTCGCAGGGTGCCTTTGTCGATAGCGTACTTACGCCTTGGGGCCGGCGGCCACGACCTCGTCGCTCATGTGGGTGTACTTCTTAAAGTTCTCCACAAAGCTGGAGGCCAGCTTCTTGCAGCTCGCCTGATAGGCCGCCTTGTCCTCCCAGGTGTTCTCGGGGATCAGCAGCTCACTGGGCACGCCCTCGATACTGGTAGGCACCTGCACGCCGAAGGTAGGATCGGTGACGAACACACTCTTCTCGATCTCACCGGTGAGGGCGGCGGTGACCATAGCGCGGGTGTAGCTGAGCTTCATGCGCTTGCCGGTACCGTTCCAGCCGGTGTTGACCAGATAAACCTTCGCGCCGGCCTTCTCCACCTTGTCGGCCAGCATGGCGGCATAGACAGAGGGATCCAAGGGCAGGAAGGGCTCGCCGAAGCAGGTGGAGAAGGTAGGCACAGGCTCGGTGACGCCGATCTCCGTGCCGGCTACCTTGGAGGTGAAGCCGGAGACGAAGTAGTACATGGCCTGGTTCTTATCCAGCTTGCTGATGGGGGGCAACACACCGTAGGCATCGGCGGTCAGGAAGATGACCGTCTTGGGAACGCTGGGGCTCATGCCGGACAGCTCGGCGTTGGGGATATACTCCACGGGATAGCCCACGCGGGAGTTGACGGCCAGGGAGTCGTCGTCGAAGTCGAACTCACGGGTGTCGGGATCCATGACCACGTTCTCTACCAGCGCGCCGAACTTGATGGCATTGTAGATCTCCGGCTCACCCTCGGGGCTCAGGTTGATGCACTTGGCGTAGCAGCCGCCCTCGAAGTTGAAGACGGAGTCGTCCGCCCAGCCGTGCTCGTCATCGCCGATGAGCATACGGTTGGGATCGGCGGACAGCGTGGTCTTGCCGGTGCCGGACAGGCCGAAGAACACGGCGCTGTCGCCGTTCTTGCCGATGTTGGCGGAGCAGTGCATGGGGAACACGCCCTGCTTGGGCAGGACATAGTTCATCACGGAGAAGACGGACTTCTTGATCTCGCCGGCGTACTGGGTGCCGCAGATCACCACCTCGTGGGCCTCGTAGTCCACCAGAATGGCGGCCTCGCTGCGGGTGCCGTCGATCTCGGGGATGCACTTGAAGCCGGGGGCGGCGATGATGGTATAGTCCTCCTTAAAATCCTTCAGCTGCTCGGCCGTGGGGCGGCGCAGGAGCTGATGGATAAAGAGATTCTGGCTGGCCAGCTCGTTGACGATGCGGAAGGCCTTGGTGTACTTGGGATCGGCTCCGGCAAAGCCGTCGAAGATAAAGATCTCCTTGCCCTGCAGATAGGCGATGACCTTGGCGCGGATGGCATCGAACTTAGCCTTCTCGATAGGACGGTTCACCTTGCCCCAGGCGATGTCGTCATGGACGGCAGGGGTGTCCACGATAAACTTGTCATTGGCACTGCGGCCGGTGTATTTCCCGGTCTTGACCACCAGGGCGCCGGTGTTGGACAGCGTACCCTCGCCGCGGCAAAGCGCGTGCTCGGTCAGCTGTGCGGGGGTCAGATTACGATAGACCGCCTTGGCGTTGATGATACCCAGCTTTTCCAGTCCGTAAGTTTCCATTTGCAAAACCTCCTGTGTAAAATGTCATCGCGCCGGAAATGGCGCGCTGCTTTCTTGTACGTTGATTATACCATACGTTTAGGACAATTAACAGTCCTTTTTTACATTTCCCCTAAAAATTTTTCTGCATTGCTGAAAGTTTTTTATCATTCCGTCCGGCGGGAGAGCTGTGACAAAAACCGTTCCGCCGCCGGATCCCGATCGCATACTTTTCTCTTTACGCAAGGATAACACCGTATTATGATAATGTCAATTTGCGAAAACCACGATTTTCTAAGAGGAGCGCCGCGCTATGGCACACAAGATACCCATATGTGAAATACCTCTCGCCCCTGCTGCTGTCCGGCCTGAACGGCGTGGTGATACTCAACGGCGTTGCCGGCGGTACACGGAGCGCCGTGTTTTTCTCCGTGCTGCTGCTGGGCGAAACGCTGACGCCGCCCGCTGGCTGGACGCGGCTATGATGCTGAGCAGTGCCATGCTGGCGGAATTCGTACATCCGCGAAAGTAACGGAAACGATCTCCCCGCCTCCCCCGCGCAAAGTGCAAAACCTCCGGCTGAGCCGGAGGTTTTACTTTATTTGGCGCATATCTCGCTGATGGCTGCCAGGAGCTCCGTTTTGCCGGTGCCCTTCTCGGCGGAAAAGGGGATCAGCAGCGCCTCCTCCGGCAGGGTCAGTGTCTGGCGGATCAGGGTCAGATTTGGCTCGATCTCGCTCTTTTTCAGCTTGTCCAGCTTGTTGGCTACAACGATGACCGGGCAGCCGGTGCCCTTGAACCAGTCGCACATGGTCACGTCATCGGCGGTGGGCTTGTGCCGCGCATCCACGATCAGCACGCCCAGGGTAATGAGCCCCTCCTCGGCGAAGTAGCGCTCCATCAGGCGGCCCCAGCGGTCGCGCTCCTCCTTGGAGACCTTGGCATAGCCGTAACCGGGCAGGTCGGTGAAGTATAGCTTGCCGTCGATATAAAAATAGTTGATCTGGCTGGTCTTGCCGGGGGTAGCACCCACCCGGGCGAAATTCTTGCGGCCCAGCAGCCGGTTAATGACGGAGGACTTGCCCACATTGCTGCGCCCCGCGAAGGTGACCTGGGGCTTTCCGTCGCGGATGAATGTCTCCGCCCTTACGGCCGAGAGCACGAACTCCGCCTTATTAAAGTTGATCGCCATGACGCACCTCCTGCATAGCCGGACTGCCCATCACCGCCAGATGCTCCACCGCCGCCTCTTTTTTCGGCAGGGTCAGCGCATGGGCAAACACGGCGTCCACCGTCTCGGCAGTGATAAAGCGCAACGCCTCCCGTACGGCGGGATCGATGTCCGCCAGATCTTTCTCGTTTTCCCGGGGAATGATGACGGTCCGGATGCCGCTGCGCTTGGCGGCCATGGTCTTCTCCCGCAGACCGCCGATGGGCAGCACGCGGCCCCGCAGCGTCACCTCGCCGGTCATGGCCACATCGTGGCGCACGGCGCGGCCTGTCAGGGCCGACAGCATTGCCGTGGCGATGGCGATGCCAGCGGAGGGGCCGTCCTTTGGCACCGCACCCTCCGGAAAGTGAACATGAATGTCCTTGGTCTTATAGAAATCCGGGGCAATGCCCAGCTCGGCGGCACGGCTCCTCAGGCAGGTATAGGCCGCCTTTACGGACTCCTGCATCACCTGGCCCAGATTGCCGGTAAGCTCCAGCTTGCCGGTGCCGTCCATCACACCTGCCTCCACCTCCAGCAGCTCGCCGCCCACTTCGGTCCACGCCAGACCGTTGACCACGCCGATCTGGTCGATCTTGCTGCGGGCATCCTCGGCATAGGGCGGCGTATCCAGGAATTCACGCAGGCTCTTATCTGTAACGTCTATGCGCTTTACATCCGTTTCCACCAAACGCATGGCGGCGCGGCGGCACAGCTTGCCCAGCTGGCGCTCCAGCGTGCGGACGCCGGACTCCTTGGTGTAGTCGGTGATGATGGCCCGCAGGGCTTCATCGTCCAGGCGCAGCTGGCCGCGGCGGATGCCGTTCTCCTTCAGCTGCTTGGGCAGCAGATGCTCCCGGGCGATGTGCATCTTTTCCTCGTCGGTGTAGCTGCCCAGCTCAATGACCTCCATGCGGTCGAGCAGCGGACGGGGTATGGTGGACGTGGTGTTGGCAGTAGTAATGAACATCACGCGGCTCAGGTCCACGGGTAGCTCGATGAAGTGGTCGCGGAAAGCCCCGTTCTGCTCACTATCCAGTACCTCCAGCAGGGCCGAAGCCGGGTCGCCCCGCATATCGCTGGCCAGCTTGTCGATCTCATCCAGCACCAGCAGAGGGTTCATGGTACCGGCGCGGGTCAGGGCCTCGATAATGCGGCCGGGCATAGCGCCGATATACGTCTTGCGGTGGCCGCGGATATCCGCCTCGTCCCGCACGCCGCCCAGACTCAGTCGGGCGCACTTGCGGTTCATGGCCTTGGCCACGGACAGGGCCACGGAGGTCTTGCCCACACCGGGAGGCCCCACCAGGCAGAGTATCCTGCCCTTGGCGTCCGGGTTCAGCTGCCGCACGGCGATGAACTCCAAAATACGCTGCTTGACCTTATCCAGGCCGTAGTGGTCCTTGTCCAGTATCTTTCGGGCCTGGGCCACATCCGCCCTCTCCCGGGTGAATTTGTGCCAGGGCAGCTCCAGGCACACATCCAGATAGTTGCGTATCACCGAGGCCTCGGCGCTGCCGAAGGGCTGCTTGCCCAGGCGCTCCACCTCTTTTGTCAGCTTGGTATGTATCTCCTCCGGCAGGTCCGCCGCCTGTATCCTGGCGGTGTACTCCTCCAGTTCCTCGTCGCCGTCATCCCCCAACTCGTGCTGCAATACCTTCACCTGCTCCCGCAGGATCATGTCCTTCTGCACCTGGGCCACACGGCGGCGTACCTTCTGCTCCATTTCGCTCTCCAGCGAGATGACGTCCACCTCATGGGTCAGGATATCGTTGACGATACGCAGGCGCTTATCCGGGTGCAGCTCCTCCAGCACCCGCTGGCGGTCCTGGTGCCGCAGGGTGATATTCTGGGCAATCAGGTCGGCCAGACGGCCGGTATCACTGCAATCCAGCACCGCGGCGGCGAAGTCTTCGCCGATGCCGTTGGCCAGCTCACGGTATTCACCGAAGAGCACATAGGTCCGGCGTATCAGCGCCTCGCTGCGGGCCGTATGGCGGGCCGCCGTCTCCGGCAGCAGCTCGGCCTGTGCCTGTAAAAACGGCTTTTTCTGCCACAGCCGGTGCAGCCGTGCCCGGCTCTCACCCTCCGCGATGACACGCACCGTAGTGTCCGAGGTCTTGATGATCTGCAAAATATGACACACCGTGCCGATGGTGTACAGATCCTCCTTTCCCGGCTCCGCCGTGGACAGGTCCTTCTGCGTCATCGCCAGCAGCCGGCGGTCATTCTCCATGGCGTTGTCCAGAGCGAAGATGGAGATATCGCGCTCCGCGTCAAAGGACACCGTCTGCCCGGGGAAAGCCGTCAAGCCGCGCAGTGCCAGCACCGGAATGTTCCGGGTGATCGTTTCCATAGTTGCCTCCTTTCTCCCGCCGGACGGCGGGCGTTGGGAAAAGGGTAGTATCCGAACTGCCGGAAAAGTCTTGGCTTTTCCGGCAGTCTGAGTCTCTGTTAAGACGCCGGGGCGGTGGAGGTCTTCTCCGCCGTGCCGGTCTTGAATTTAGCGCGCTGCGCCACCTTTTCCGGGTCGTGCAGCACCGTGGGCTCAGCATCCCCGTCCACACACGCCTTTGTAATGGTCACATCGGTGATGGTGGGGTCGGAGGGCACATCGTACATGACCTTGGTCAGCAGTCCCTCCATCACCGCCCGCAGACCGCGCGCGCCGATGTTCCGTGCCAGCGCGGTGTCCGCCACCGCCTCCAGCGCGTCCTGATCGAAATGCAGCTCCACACCATCGTAGCTGAGCAGCTTCTGGTACTGCTTCACCAGAGCGTTCTTCGGCTCGGTGAGGATACGCACCAGATCCTCCCGGGTCAGCCCCTGCAGGGCGGTGATGACCGGCATTCGGCCTACCAGCTCGGGGATGATGCCGAACTTCAGCAGATCGTGGGGCTGGACCTGCTGGAACAGTTCGCCGGTATGGCGCTCTTTTTTGCTCTGCACCGCATTCTCAAACCCCATGCTGCGCTTGCCCACGCGGTCCTCGATGATCTTTTCCAGACCGTCGAAGGCGCCGCCGCAGATAAACAGGATATTGCTGGTATCCAGCTGGATGAACTCCTGATGGGGGTGCTTGCGCCCGCCCTGGGGCGGCACATTGGCGACGGTACCCTCCAGGATCTTCAGCAGCGCCTGCTGCACGCCCTCGCCGGACACATCGCGTGTGATGGACGTATTCTCGCTCTTCCGAGCGATCTTGTCGATCTCATCCACGTAGATGATGCCCCGCTCGGCCAGTTCTACGTCGAAATCCGCCGCCTGCAAAAGGCGCAGCAGTATATTCTCTACGTCGTCACCCACATAGCCGGCCTCGGTCAGTGTGGTGGCATCGGCAATGGCAAAGGGGACCTTCAGCACCCGCGCCAGCGTCTGGGCAAACAGCGTCTTGCCGGAGCCGGTAGGACCGATCATCAGGATATTGCTTTTCTGTAGCTCCACATCCTCGTCGCCGCCGAAATAAATGCGCTTGTAGTGGTTGTACACCGACACGGACAGCGCCACCTTGGCTGCCTCCTGCCCGATAACATACTGGTCCAGCACGTCGTGTATCTCCTTGGGCGTAGGCAGCTCGTCCATGCTGTCTATACCGTCGGCGCCCGCGGTGTAGCCGTCGTTCAGGATATCCATACACAGCTGGACGCACTCGTCGCAAATTCGGACACCGGGACCCTGAATCATGCGATGGACCTGACTCTCCGGCTTGCCGCAGAACGAGCAGCGCAGGGCCTTCTTATCTTCTGCCATTCGTTTTTACCTCTTATATATGACCTTATCCACCAGACCGTATTCCCGGGCCTCCTCCGCGATCATCCAGTTGTCGCGCTCGGAATCCGTCTTGATCTGCTCCGGCGTCTTGCCGGTATTCTCCGCCATGATCTTGTTCAGGCGCTGCTTGATCTTCAGGAAATGCTCCACATCGATCTCCATATCCGTGACCTTGCCCTGGGTACCGGCGGAGGGCTGGTGGATCATGATCTCCGCGTTGGGCAGCGCGATGCGCTTTCCCTTGGCACCGCTGGACAGCAGGAACGCACCCATGCTGGCGGCCATGCCGATGCAGATGGTGGACACGTCGCACTTAATGTACTGCATGGTGTCATAAATGGCCATACCGGCGGTCACGCTGCCGCCGGGGCTGTTGATATACATCTGAATATCCTTGTCGGGGTCCTGCGCCTCGAGATAGAGAAGCTGTGCCACGACGAGGCTGGCGGTGGTATCATTCACCTCTTCGCCCAGGAATACGATACGGTCGTTGAGCAAGCGGGAGAAAATGTCATAGGAACGCTCACCGCGGTTGGTCTGCTCCACAACGTAAGGGACTAAGCTCATAAAAAATACCTCCTGTATGATAGATGCCTGATTATACCCACCCGACTGTGTTTTTCATAAGAGCCCGCGGCGGCGGGGGAAATGTTTTCACCCCGCCGCGCCGGCTTTTCTCTCTTGTATACAGCGAATTACTCCGCGTCCTTCTTGGCGGTCTTCTTAGCCGCAGGCTTCTTGGCGGGGGCCTTCTCGGCCTTCTCCTCACCCTCGGCCTTCTTCGTCGTCTTCTTGGCGGCAGGCTTCTTGGCGGGCTTCTCCACGATCTCGCCCTCGGCCTCCAGCTCGGCCTTCTCCTCAGCGGGGGCCACAGCCTTGGCGCTGTCCGCCACGACCTTGATGACCTTCTCACGGATGACCTGCTCCTTCACTTCCTCGGGGCGCAGGTACTTCTTCACCAGCGGTTTGGTGGCTAGCAGCGCCACCACGGACACCGCCACAAACAGCACCCCCTGGAGCCAGACAGCCCCACCGCAGGCTGCCGCAACAGCCGCAGCCACCGCGCCCAGCACAAACCAAATGGACACCAGTTGGGCAGTAATCCCCTCCAGCACGCCAAATACGACGGCGGCAAGGATCCATATATACAGCATTTGCATGGGCTGCAACCTCCTCTCGGCGCAAAAAGCGGTAAACCGCCCCGATTCTCTATTCTCAGTATAGCATACGCTACACCCCTTTGCAATACACATTCCGTTTTAATCGACGCGTGCCCAGCAGGGGTATGCGGCGGGAGCAAGCCCCCGCCCTACGGTCGTTTTATCCCCTCAGTCGCAAAATGCGACAGCTCCCCTTGTTTCCAAGGGGAGCCGTAAAAGGGTACTGTATTTACGCTTCTTCCTCGCTGATCGTCTTGCGGGTTTTCAGAATAGAAGAGGCAGACACGGAAAATTCGTCCAGTCCCCACGCCAGCAGATGGGGGATCAGCCGGGGGTCCGCCGCCCCCTCGCCGCACATACCCACCGGAATACCGGCAGCCTTGGCGGCCTTAATGGTCATTTCAATGGCAAAGAGCACTGCCGGCTGCATAGGATCGTACAGCCGCGCCACCGCCTGATTGCCACGATCCACCGCCATCACATAGCCGGTCAGA
>OGGJ01001705.1_pt1 | contig 17358 bp, 18 predicted proteins | sample 1571071 | NCBI WGS metagenome assembly OGGJ01 (sample SAMEA2581954, study PRJEB24529) | metagenome | biome: Human gut stool | place: China | collected 2011
CACGCCGCCCGGCAGCGCCGCGGCGGCAGAGCCGAGCCACGCCATCGCGCGCGAAGACAGCGAGCGCAGCAGGCTGTCCGCGTCCGTGACGGCCCTGAAAAGCTGCTCGTGCAGATAGCCGCTGAGCCATTCGGGACTCGACGCGCTGAACTGCTCCAATCGGGAGAGCAGATCGTCCGCTGCGGCGGGGATCGCGTCGAAAAACGCGGGCGCGGCGGCGAGCAGCGCGTTCGTCTGAGAAAGCAGCGTTGACCACAGGAGCGACAGCAGCCCGCCGAGCAGAAACAGCAGCGTCAGCGTCAGGATCAGCGCGGAAAAGCCACGTTGAAAGTGAAATTTCCGCCGCAGATACAAAACGACCGGTTCCAGCAGCGCCGCGACGAGCAGCGCGAGCAGAAACGGCAAACACCACGGCAGCACATAGCGAAAGCAGACATAAAAGAGAGATGCACCCATGAAAAGCGCGAGCGACAAAGTGAGGAAGCGTCTCAGCCGTTCTTCATTCAAATTTTGCAGACCTCCTACCGAAAAAAGTGTTGCAATATGCGTTAAGATATGCTAAAATCCTGCCATATAAAGACAGATGACCGCGAAGGAGAAACATTATGGCGCCTGCAACGAAATTTTATTTGGTCTCGGCAGAGGCCCTTCCGGAAATTTTTATCAAGGTGGCGGAGGCGAAGCGCATGCTCCAGTCCGGCGAGGTGCGCACCGCGGGCGACGCCGCCCGCACCGTCGGCATCAGCCGCAGCGCATTTTATAAGTACCGCGATGCGGTGCGCCCCTTCAACGACATGAAGACCGGCCGCATCATCACGTTCTACACGATGCTCAAGAACAACCCCGGCGTATTGTCCAACGTCCTTTCTATTTTTGCCGGTTCGGGCGCGAATATTCTGACCATCAACCAGAGTATTCCCACCAACGGCTGTGCCGCGGTGACGATCTCGGCCGAGACGTCCGAAATGCAGGAGTCGATCGAGGAGATGATGGCGCGGGCGCTCGCGCTTGAGGGCGTGGTGCGCTTCGATATCCTCGCGGCCTGAGTCACGCGGGCTTGTACAAGTTCATACGATGGATTGGCAGCGGCTGAGATGAGCGCTGTCAATCCATTTTTTGTTGGAAGTGGTTCTTATGAGCCTGATCGTACAGAAATTCGGCGGCAGCTCCGTGCGCGACTATGCGCATCTTCTGCGCATGGCGCGCATCGTCAAATCGCGGGTGGACGAAGGCGACGACGTGGTCGTCGTTCTCTCCGCGCAGGGCGACACGACGGACGGCCTGCTGCAAAAGGCAAAGGAGATCAGCGAGCGGCCTTCGCTGCGCGAGCTCGACATGCTGCTCTCCGCGGGCGAGCAGATGAGCGCCGCGCTCGGCGCGATGACGCTGCGGTCCATCGGTGTGGAGGCGGTATCCCTCTGCGCATGGCAGATCCCCATCGAAACGGACGGTACACATGGGAACGCGGAGATCGAACTGATCGACACCGCGCGTATCCGGAAGGAGCTGGCCGAGGGCCACGTTGTGGTCGCGGCGGGCTTTCAGGGCGTTGACGAAAATGGCGACGTCACGACGCTTGGACGCGGCGGCTCGGACACGAGTGCAGTGGCGCTCGCCGCGGCGCTGAAGGCCGACGAGCTCATCATTTATACCGATGTGGACGGCATTTTTTCATCTGACCCGCGCATCTGCCAAAACGCCGTGCGGCGCGAGGTGATCTCGTATGACGACATGCTGCTGCTCGCGCAGAAGGGCGCACAGGTGCTTCACGACCGCAGCGTGGCGCTCGCGCAGGCGGGCGGCGTGCCCATCACCGTGCGCTCGTGCAGGGAAGGCGGCGCGGGCAGCATCGTTTGCGAAACGGATGAAGACGCAAGCGTCGTCGGCGTGACGCAGAAAAAGAGCGGGCGGAGCCGCCTTGCGGCCATCACGGCGGTCGGCGGCGCGCTGCCGAGCATCGAGAAAGAGAAGATAGCCGTCACGGCGCTCGAACGGGCGGAGATCACCGTCTTCGCCGTTGCGGCGGGGGAGCGGTTCATGAGCTTTTACGTCCTGCGCGACGACGCAGAGCGCGCCTTGCAGCTCGTACACGACGCGCTGATCGCCGCGAAAGAATGAAAAAAGACCCGTTGGAGCATCCAACGGGTCTTGCCTTTTGCAAGCTGCTTATTCTTCGGCGTAGCGCTTTTTCGCCTTTTCAATCTTGGTCGAATAGCGGTCCTCTTCAGAGAAGATGCAGCCGCAGTATTTCTGCATGTAGAGGCCCATCTCGCGCGCCTTGGCCTGCCCCTCGCGAAAACCGGGGCGGAAGTCACGGTAGTAGAATTCGACGCCGTACTTCTTGCCCATCGTCTCGCCCACGGTCTTTAAGAGCTCGTGGTTCTGATACGGAGAGATGAGCAGGGACGATGTGAACGCGTCGTAGCCATGGTCGGCGGCGTATTTGGCCGCCGTGCCGAGGCGGATGGTGTAGCAGTGCGCGCAGCGGTGGTCGATATCCGCACTCACGGCGCGGACAAAGTCGCGCAGGCCGTAATCCTCTAAAATATGCACTTCTACATGCTCTTTTTCCCCGTATTCGAGCAGCGTGCGGCGGCGCGCGTCATACTCCGTCCAGGGGTGAATGTTCGGGTTGAACCAGAGTGACGTGGGCTCAATCCCGTCGGCGCGCAGCGTGTCCACGCAGTAGACCGAGCAGGGGGCGCAGCAGGAGTGCAGCAGCAGTTTATCCATCAAAAAAGACCAGCTTTCCTTGTGTCGTTTCTGCCAGCATACCACAAGCGCGCGGCAAAGTCCACGGGAAAAGAAAATTAAGCGAATGGCGCAGGATCGTTCACGATTTATACATTGACTATTCAATCGAATGCGTAGTATAATACATTGATTATTATGAGCAAGTATGCCCATGCGGCAAAGGAGAAAATGTATGTGGATCGCGGACGGTTGGGAAGATTATGAGCTGCTGGACTGCGGCGGCGGAGAAAAGCTCGAACGCTGGGGAAAGCAAATTCTGGTGCGGCCTGACCCTCAGGCGATCTGGGAGACACCGCGCACGAACCGCGGCTGGCGCAACGCGCAGGGCCGCTATTACCGCTCGTCCTCAGGCGGCGGACATTGGGACAAGGAGAAGCTGCCCGAGAGCTGGACGGTAAATTACAAGGATCTCAAATTCCAGGTCAAGCCCATGAATTTTAAGCACACGGGCCTGTTCCCCGAGCAGGCCGTCAACTGGGATTTTGCGCGCGAGAAGATCAAAAACGCGGGTCGGCCCGTCCGCGTGCTGAACCTCTTCGCCTACACCGGCGGCGCGACGGTCGCGTGCGCGGCGGCAGGCGCTCAGGTCTGCCACGTGGATGCGGCAAAGGGCATGGTCAACTGGGCGCGCGAGAACGCGCGTGTCAGCGGCCTTTCCGATGCGCCGGTGCGCTGGATCATCGACGACTGCGCGAAATTTGTCGAGCGTGAGATCCGCCGCGGCAAGGTGTATGACGCCATCATCATGGACCCGCCGAGCTACGGCCGCGGCCCCGGAGGAGAGGTCTGGAAGTTGGAGGACAATCTTTTCCCGTTCGTGAAGCTCTGCGCGCAGGTCTTATCGGACAAGCCGCTTTTTGTCATCATCAACTCGTATACGACGGGGCTCGCTCCCTCGGTGCTCGGCTACATGCTGCACCTGCTCGTTGCGGAAAAGTACGGCGGCAAGGTCACGTGGGACGAGCTGGGCCTGCCCGTGACGGAGACGGGGCTCGCGCTGCCCTGCGGCGCGACGGGCCGCTGGTTCTCGGAATAAAGGAATCCGCCGCTTTGCGGCGATGAATCCCCGAAGGCTCTTTCGGGATAACGATTAAGGAACGCAACTTTTATGGAAATGATCAAGACCCAAGACCTGGCCTTCACCTATCCGGGCACGGAAGACCAGGTGAACACCCGCGCGCTGCGCGGGGTGGATGTGACCATCGAGCGCGGCAGCTTTGTCGTGATCCTCGGCCACAACGGCAGCGGAAAATCGACGCTTGCCAAGACCTTCAACGCAGTCCTGCTGCCAAGCGGCGGCAAGGTCTATGTCGAGGGCATGGACACGATGGACGAATCGCTCCTGCTCGAAATTCGCAGGCGCGTGGGCATGGTGTTCCAGAATCCGGACAACCAGATCGTGGCGAATGTCGTCGAAGAGGATGTCGCGTTCGCTCCCGAGAATTTGGGCGTGCCGAGCGCCGAGATCAGAAAGCGCGTGGACGACGCGCTCGAGGCCGTCGGCATGACGCAGTTTGTCAAGCACGCGCCGCATCTGCTCTCCGGCGGACAGAAGCAGCGCATCGCCATCGCGGGTGTGCTGGCGATGAAACCCGAGTGCATCGTGCTCGACGAGGCGACCGCCATGCTCGACCCCATCGGCCGGCGCGAGGTGCTCGCAGCCGTCGAAAAGCTCAACCGCGAGCAGGGCATCACGGTCGTCCTCATCACCCACCACATGAACGAAGCCGAGCACGCCGACCGCGTGATCGTGATGAACGACGGCCTTGTCGTCATGGACGGAAAGCCGCGCGAGGTTTTCACCCGCAAAAAGGAGCTGGAGGACATCGGCCTTGCCGTGCCGGACACGGTCTCGCTGCTCTTTTCCCTGCGCGAGGCGGGCATGGACGGCCCCGTGGACGCCATCACCGTAGAGGAATGCGCAGACGCCATTGCGAAAAATTTTACCTAAGAGGACTGTAACCTTGGAAGAGATCATTCGTGTAGAAAACCTGACGCACACCTACGGCGAGGGCACGCCGTTCTGCCGCAGTGCGGTGCAGGATATGTCGCTCGCGATCTATCGCGGCGAATTTTTGGGCATCATCGGCCACACGGGCAGCGGCAAATCGACGCTGATCCAGCACTTGAACGGCCTGCTCAAGCCGACCTCCGGCCGGATACTTCTCGGTGGAGAGGACATCTGGTCGGACCCGAAGAAAATTCGGAACGTAAGATTCCGCGTGGGCCTCGTGTTCCAGTATCCGGAATACCAGCTTTTTGAAGAGACTGTTTACCGCGATATCGCGTTTGGCCCGACGAACATGGGCTTATCCAAAGACGAGATCGACCGCCGCGTGCGTGAATCCGCGCACTTTGCGGGGCTTACCGACGATCTGCTGGAAAAATCGCCGTTCGCCCTCTCCGGCGGACAGAAGCGCCGCGTGGCCATCGCGGGCGTTATTGCGATGGAGCCCGAGGTGCTCGTGCTCGACGAGCCGAGCGCGGGCCTTGACCCGCAGGGCAGGGAAGAGCTGCTTTCAAACATCCGCGAATTCCACCGCGCGCGCGGCACGACCGTCGTGCTCGTGAGCCACAGCATGGAGGAGATCGCGAAAAACGTCGACCGCATCGTTGTCCTGTCGGACAGCCACGTGCTGATGAGCGGCACGCCGCGCGAGGTCTTCGCCCGCGGCGACGAGCTGATGACCGCGGGCCTCGACGTGCCGCAGGTCACGCGCGTCGCGATGGCGCTGCGCGATAAAGGCATTGCCATCAACCCCGCTGTTTACACCGTCGATGAGCTCAGCAAAGAGCTTGTCGCGCTCAAGAGAGGGGGCGGCAAAAAATGCTGAAGGATATCACGCTCGGCCAGTTTTTCCCGGGCGACACGCTCGCCCATAAGCTCGACCCGCGCACAAAGCTCCTCGTCACGGTGCTCTACGTCGTGGCGCTCTTTACGGCGAAGAGCTACATTGCCTACGGCGTTCTCATTCTGACGCTGATCGTCGCCGTGCGCATCTCGCGCGTGGGCGCGAAGGCGCTTTTCAAGGGATTAAAGCCGGTGCTGTTCATTATCGCGTTCACGGCGCTTTTGAACCTCTTTTGCACCCCCGGCACGGAGCTGTGCCATTTTTGGATCTTCCGCATTACGATCGAGGGCGTGCGCGCTGCCATCACGATGATGCTGCGCATCACGCTTTTGATCATGGGAACGTTCCTGCTCACGTATACGACCTCTCCCATCCGCCTGACGGACGGTCTGGAGAGCCTGCTGGGCCCGCTCAAGAAGATCAAGGTCCCTGTGCATGAGCTCGCGATGATGATGTCGATCGCGCTTCGCTTCATCCCGACGCTCATCGAAGAGACGGATAAGATCATGTCCGCGCAGAAGGCGCGCGGCGCCGACTTTGAGACCGGAAGCCTTATGCAGCGCGCCAAGGCGCTCGTGCCGCTGCTTGTGCCGCTGTTTGTCAGCGCGTTCCGGCGCGCCGACGAGCTGGCGACGGCTATGGAATGCCGCTGCTACCATGGCGACGAAGGCCGCACGAAGCTCAATGTGCTGCACTACCAGACGCGCGACTATCTGGTGCTCGGCTATTATGCCGTGCTCGTGGCCGCGGTCATCGCGCTGCGATAAGAAGAAAGGACGCTTTTATGCGAAACATCGCCCTCAAGCTCATGTATAACGGCACGGCCTATCACGGCTGGCAGGTGCAGAAGACGGTCTCAAGCGTCTGCGAGACGATGGAAAAGGGCCTCTCGAAGGTCTGCGGCGGGAACGTCAAGCTCGTCGGCTGCGGCCGCACGGACGCGGGCGTGCACGCCGAGCGCTACATCGCCAATTTCCACACAGAGTCGCGCATTCCAGTCGAGCGCCTGCCGTTTGCCATCAACACGCACACGCCGGAGGATATCGTCGTGCGCGAGGCGCTTGAGGTGGCGGATGATTTCAACGCGATCCTCTCGTGTCAAAAAAAGGAATACACCTACCGTATTTATAATTCCCGCATCAAAAACCCGTTCTATGTCAACAGGGCTTACTTTTACCCCAAGCACCTCGACGAAGAGGTGATGGACCGCGCGGCGCGCGCCTTTGAGGGCACGCACGATTTCCGCGCCGTCCGCTCTGTCGGCACGGAGACGAAGACCACCGTGCGCACCGTGCACTACTGCCGCGTGTCGCGCTCGGGTGATCTTTTGGAACTCAAGGTCTGCGCGGACGGGTTCCTGTATAACATGGTACGGGCGATCACCGGCACGGTGCTCTACGCCGCCGAGGGGAAGCTCACGCCAGAGGACATCCCCGAGATCCTGGCCTCCGGCGACCGCTCGCTCGCCGGCCCCACGGTGCCGCCGGGCGGACTGTACATGACGAGACTTTGGTATGAGGATGAACGGCTCAATGAATGATCTCAAAGAGGAAAAGGGAACACGCGAGGAGCTGAGGCGCTCGCAGGCGGCCCCGCGCCGCTCCGGCGGCGGGCTCAAGCGGGCGCTGATGGTGATTCTGGCGCTTGTGGTCGTGCTGGCCGTGGTCGTCGCCGCGGCGTGGAAGGACCTGAGCAGCCTTGACGGTGTGCGCCGCCTTTTCTCCTACAATAAGGTCACGCAGGATGAGCAGGGCAAGGTGGAGATGTACTCATTCAGCAACGACCGCAGCAACACCTTTGCGCTGCTCGGCGACCATCTGATCGTCGCTTCGACGACGGGCGTATCGATCTACAGCAGCAGCGGCAGCGTGGTGGACAGCATGAGTGTGAAGCTCACGAATCCCGCCATCGCTGTCGGCGGCCAGACCGCCGCGGTCTATGATATCGGCGGGCAGACGCTTCTTATTTACTCTGCAAGCGGCCTTGTGCGCGATATGAGCGGCGAGTGCAGCGGCAATATTTTGTCGGTCAGCGTCAATTCCTCGGACTATCTGGCGCTCAACGCCGAAAAGAGCGGCTACAAGTCCGCTGTTACGGTGTACGACGCTTCGGGCGAGAAGACGTTTGCCCTCAACTCCTCGGAGCACTATGTCATCGACGCGGTCGTCATGCGCGACTGCAAGCGCATGGCGGCGGTGACGCTCGGCGAGTCGGACGGCACATTCGCCGACACGGTGAGCATCTATTCCCTCGGCAGCGATAAGGCGGACTCGGTCAACACACTCACGGGCTCGCTCCTGCTATCGCTCGACAGCGTGGCCGGTACGCTCTCATGCCTGACGGACGAGAGCTTGACGCTCTTTTCATCGGACGGTACGCTTTCCGGCAGCTATCGCTACGAATACCCGTATCTGCGCGGTTCGAGCATGGGCGGCGACAACTACGCGGCGCTGCTGCTGAGCCGCTACCGCTCGGGCAGCACCATGAAGCTCGTGACTGTCTCGTCCGACGGTACAGAGATGGCAAGTCTCGACAGCAGTCAGGAGGTTCTGTCCATGTCCGCGGCGGGGAAGTATATCGCCGTGCTGTACAGCGACAGTCTGGTGCTCTACACGCCGCAGCTGCAGGAATACGCGCGGCTGGACGCCACGGAGTACGCGCGCTCTGTCATCATGCGCGAGGATGGTACGGCGGTGCTGATCGGCTCGTCGTCCGCCTGGCTTTATATTCCGTAATTTCTGTAAAACGCTAAAAATGTTACAATTTATGACTTGAAAGGAGCGCGGGAAACGTGAATAATGGTCTTATGATCGATGCTGTCTTCGCGCTCGTGCTCATTTTAAGCGTCGTGTTCGGCGCCAAGCGGGGGCTGTTCCGCAGCTTTATGGCGCTGGCGGCGATCGTGCTCGCGCTGATCGGCGCGTCGCTCCTGACCGACGCTTTGACCGAGCCCGTGACCGACATGCTGATGCCGCGCCTTGAAAAGAGCGTGGAGGAGTGGTTTGATACCGAATCGCAGACACCGCAGGGGGATGTCCCGCAGATCGAGGGGGAGGCCCCGGCGGAGAGCAACGCCTCGGGTGAAACGCCAAACGGCGACGCCGCGCAGGACGCGGAAAACGTTTGGCAGGACGATTCGCCGCTCGCGGTGACAGGGCTTCTCAAAAAGCTGCTGCGCTTCGATTTCGACGGCGCGGTGCGTCAGTCGCTTCGAAATGCCGCGCGCGACGCAGCGCTTGCCGCCGTAAGGACGCTGCTCGGCAGCGTGGTGAGGACACTCGTGTTCGTGCTGTGTTTTTTGGTGCTCACGCTGCTGCTCCGCTTAGTGACGGGAGGCATTGACAAGGTGTTAGACTTGCCAGTGCTGAACGCGCTCAACACCATCGGAGGCGGCGCGCTGGGCCTGATCGAGGGCGCACTTTTGCTGTTTCTCGTCTGCGATGTCGCACCGAAGCTCGGCGTCAAGGCCTTTGCCGACTACGAGGGCACGTATCTGTTATCGTTTTTTATGAGTCATACTCCGCGCGGGCTTGTCGCCGCGCTGTTACCCTGATCTTTACCCCAAGGAGGAAATACTATGCAGCCGCAACTTTGTTCCAGATGTAAAAAGAATATCGCCGTTGTGTTCATCACCCGTCAGGAAAACGGGCAGAACGTCAACGAAGGACTTTGCCTCAAGTGCGCGAAAAATCTCGGACTGCCGCAGGTGGACGAGATGATGCGCCGCATGGGCATCACGGATGAGGACCTTGACAATATCTCCAATGAAATGATGGGCGCTTTCGGCGGCGCGGAAAACCTCGAAGGTCTGACCGACGCCGACGATCCGGACGCCGATAACGAGGACGAGGACGGCAAGACCGCCACGTTCCCGTTCCTGAGCCGCTTTTTCGGCGGAAATCCCGCTGCGAACGACGCACAAAATGGCAACGAGGCCGAGCAGACGCAGAGCCCGCGCAGCAACAAGAAGGTCGAAAAGGGGAGCAAGCACAAATTCCTCGACTCCTACTGCATCAATCTCTCCCAGCGCGCACGCGACGGCAAGCTCGACGCGGTCGTCGGCCGCGAGGAGGAGATCGAACGCGTCATCCAGATTTTGAACCGCCGCCAGAAGAACAACCCCTGCCTGATCGGTGAGCCGGGCGTCGGCAAGACGGCCATTGCCGAGGGCCTCGCCCAGCGCATCGTCGCGGGCGACGTGCCGTTCAAGCTGAGAAGCAAGGAGGTCTATCTTCTTGACCTGACCGCGCTCGTCGCGGGCACGCAGTTCCGCGGCCAGTTTGAGAGCCGCATGAAGGGCCTCATCGAGGAGATCCGCAAGATGGGCAACGTCATCCTTGTCATCGACGAGGTGCACAACATCGTCGGCGCGGGCGACGCCGAGGGCAGCATGAACGCCGCCAATATTTTGAAGCCCGCCCTTTCGCGCGGCGAAATTCAGGTCATCGGCGCGACGACCTTCAACGAGTACCGCAAGCACATCGAGAAGGACACCGCGCTCGAGCGCCGCTTCCAGCCCGTTACGGTCAACGAGCCGAGCATGGAGGATACGCTCAAAATTCTCAAGGGCATCGCCCACTACTACGAGTCCTTCCACGGCGTGAAAATTCCCGACGGTATCCTGCGCCAGGCCGTCGTGCTTTCCGAACGCTACATTACCGACCGCTTCCTGCCGGACAAGGCCATCGACCTGATCGACGAGGCGTGCTCGGATATGAACCTGCACGACAAAAACATCAACCGCCGCATGGAGCTGCGCCGCGAGCTGGACGATTACGCCAAGGAGCGCGAGCTGCTCGAGGCGGAGACCGAGAATCCCGACTTCGAGCGTCTGGCTGAGCTGAAAAGTCTGGAGCTTCAGGCGCAGAGCGAGCTGGACGGTCTCTGCGCGCAGGGCGATCCCGAGCTGACGATGGACAATCTCGCCCGCGTGATCGAGCTGTGGACGAAAATTCCCGCCAGCCGCATCCGCGAGGCCGAGTTCAAGCGCCTGAGCGAGCTGGCCGACCGCCTGAAAAAGCACATCATTGGGCAGGACGAGGCCGTGGACGCGGTCGCCGCGGCCATCCGCCGCGGGCGCGTGGGCATCAGCCCGAAGCACAAGCCCGTGAGCTTCATTTTCGTCGGCCCCACCGGCGTGGGCAAGACGGAGCTGGTCAAGCAGCTTGCCGCCGACCTCTTCGACTCGCCCGACTCGCTCATTCGTCTCGATATGTCGGAGTTTATGGAGAAGCACTCCGTCTCGCGTCTCGTCGGCTCCCCTCCGGGCTACGTCGGCTATGACGAGGCCGGTCAGCTGACCGAAAAAATTCGCCGCAAGCCCTACGCCGTCATTCTCTTCGACGAGATCGAGAAGGCGCATCCGGACGTGCTGAACGTCCTGCTGCAAATTCTCGACGACGGCGAGGTGACCGACGCGCACGGCCGCAAGGTCAACTTTGAAAACACCGTCATCGTCATGACCTCCAACGCCGGCAGCGACCGCAAGGAGGGCAGCGTCGGCTTCGGCCGCAGCGTCAGCGAGCAGAACCGCGAGCGCGCGATGAAGGCGCTCGGCGAGTTCCTGCGTCCCGAGTTCATCAACCGCGTGGACGAGATCATCTGCTTCAATCGCCTCGACGAGAAGAACTTCGTATCCATCGCCCGCATCATGCTCGACGAGCTGGCGGCCAGCCTGAAGGAGAAGGGCTTCATCTTCACCTATGACGATGCCGTTGCCGCGTATCTGGCGAACAAGTCCTACTCGCTCACCTACGGCGCGCGCAACCTGCGCCGCACCATCCAGAAGGAGCTGGAGGACGTCATCGCCACGCGCATCATCGACTCCTACGACCACCCCGTCACGCAGCTGCGCGCCGTGATGAAGGACGGCGCGATCGACCTTTTGAGCCTATAATAAAAAGAAAGAAAAAGGGGAGAGAGGACATGAGAAATCCGTTCCGCAAGGACATTGAGCCGCGCTGTGCCTACTGCGCCCACGGCTCTGCGGTGAACGAGCGCGAGGTCGCCTGCTCGCGCAGGGGCGTGGTGGACGGCAGCGACCACTGCCGCCACTTCCGCTACGACCCTCTGCGCCGCGTGCCGCCGCGGCCCGCCTCGCTCGATCCCAAAGCGCACTCGCCGGAGGATTTTTCCCTCTGAGAGTTATATAAAAATGAAGAGAGAAGGACGCATCATGGAGATCAAAACCGTTTACGCCGTCTATTTCAGCGCTACCGGGAGGACCCGCAAGGTCGTCACCACCCTGGCAAACGCCATTGCGCAGACGCTGGAGCTGCCGCTCGAGACCGTCGACTTCACCCTGCCCGCCGCGCGGGAGGAGACCTATGCCTTCACGGACAAGGACCTCGTGATCTTCGGCACGCCGACCTACGCCGGCAAGGTGCCCAACAAGCTCCTGCCCTTTGTGCAGACCGGCTTTGCCGGAAACGGCGCGCTTGCCGTGCCGGTCGTGACCTTCGGCAACCGCAGCTTTGACAACTCCCTCGCCGAGCTGTGCGCGAGTCTGGAGAACGCGGGCTTCCACACCATCGCCGCCGGCGCGTTCGCCTGCCAGCACGCCTTTTCGGATACGCTGGCTGCGGGCCGTCCCGACCGCGAGGACATGACCGTGCTCGCGCAGCTTGGCGCGGCGGTCGTGACGAAGCTCGGCAAAATGATCGAGATCCCCGCGCCTGTTCAGGTCGACGGCGACGCGGACGCGCCCTACTACCGTCCCCTCGGACTGGACGGCGAGCCGAAAAACTTCCTCAAGGCCAAGCCGCAGACCGACCGGAGCAAATGCACCGGCTGCGGCGTGTGCGCGGCGCTCTGCCCGATGGGCAGCATCAGCCGCGAGGACCCCGCCGAGGTCACGGGCGTGTGCATCAAGTGCCATGCCTGCGTGCGGAACTGCCCGACGGGCGCGAAGTATTTCGACGACGAGGCGTTCCTCTCCCACAAGGCGATGCTCGAGCGCGACTACACCCGCCGCGCCGATGCGAAGATATTCCTGTAAAGCAGCAAAAAGGAGTCCCCTGTCCGTGCGGACAGGGGACTCCTTTTCATCACAGGAAGTTGGCGAATACCGAGGCGCCGACCACGGTCAGCAGTCCGGCCACGACGATGGACAGGCCGCTCATCGCGCCCTCCACCTCGCCGATCTCGATGGCCTTCGCCGTGCCGAGCGCGTGCGCGGCGGAGCCGATGGCTACGCCCTTGGCGATCGGCTCGGTGATGCGGAACACGCGGCAGACGGCGACGGCGATGACGTTGCCGAGGATGCCGGTAATGATGATCATGGCGACGGTCAGCGTCACATAGCCGCCGAGCTCCTCAGAGACGCCCATGCCGATGGCGGTCGTGATGGACTTCGGCAGGAGCGTGACGTACTCCTCATGCGAAAGACGGAAGGCGAGGCTCAGCGCCAGCACGCTGCACAGCGTGGTGAGCACGCCCGAGAGGATACCGGCGAGAATGGCCCTCCAGCTGCTGCGCAGCAATGCGAATTTCTCATAGAGCGGGACGGCGAGGCACACGGTCGCCGGCGTGAGCAGGTAGCTGAGGTACTTCGCCCCGGCGTAATACACCTCGTAATCGATGTGCGCGGTGACGAGCACAAGGATCGTGACGATGACAGAGAGGAGCAGGGGATTGAAGAGCGCCAGACGGAAGCGCCTTTGCAGCACCACGCCGAGCCCGTAGGCAAGCAGACTGAGCGAAACACCGAAAAAGACGGAGTGTTCAAAAAATTCCATGCTCATACCTCCTTGCCGCGGCTGCGGCGCAGGAAGAACTGCGTGACGCGGCCCGAAACGACCATGACCAGCACGGTCGTGATAACGGCGATGGCGAGATAGGCGAAGAGCTTCGCGCGGATGATGCCCCATGAGGTCATCAGTCCGGTGGCTGCGGGAATGAACATCAGCGGCATGATCTCGATGAGAAAGAGCGCCGTATCGCGCACGTCCTCCAGACGGAAGACGCGCAGCTGCAGGCACAGGAACATCAGCACCAGCCCGTAGATGCTGGTGGGCACGGGGAGGGGGAGCAGGTAGTTGAGCGCTTCTCCGGCAAAGGAAATGAGGAGAATGATGCCGAATTGCTTGACGTATTTCATAGGCGGCCTCTTTCGGGAAAAATAGAACTTGATTATAGGCGCGGCGGGGAGGAATGTCAATGCGCCGCGCGGCTTTTCTCTCAAATGAAAAGAGACCGCCCCGCGGGGCGGCCTCTTCCTGTTGATTCCGTATAGCTCACACGCCGCTTGCGCCGTAGTTGGAGAGCACGCGGGCGGAGGGGTCCTTGACGTCGCAGCCCTCCCAGTCCTTGTTCGGCATCCAGAAGTCCTTGACCATCTCGGCCTGCCCGGGGTAATACTTCTCGAACAGCTCGCGGTAGAGCAGGCTCTCCTTTGTGAACGGCGTCGCAAAGGAATACTGCTTCCGCTTTTCCTCGTACTCCTCGTCGGTGTACAGGCTCTCGGCGTATTCCTTGAGATCGTCCACCATCGAGTGACCGACGGCATCGGAGAAGGCGGCCTTCTGCCGCCAAAGGATGTCCTCGGGCAGGATGCGGTCGGCGGCGAACGCCTCGCGCAACAGGTACTTGCCCATGTGGTAGCTGTTGACCTTGAGCTTGGGATCAATGCTCATCACATATTTGACAAAATCGAGGTCGCCGAACGGCACGCGCGCCTCGATGGAGTTGACCGCGATGCAGCGGTCGGCGCGGAGCACATCGTACATATACAGCTCGTCCACGCGCTTTTTGGCCTCCTGCTGGAAGGCCTCGGGCGAGGGCGCGAAGTCCGTGTACTTGTAGCCGAAGAGCTCGTCGGAGATCTCGCCCGTCATAAGCACGCGCACGTCGGTCTGCTCGTGGATGGCCTTGCAGCACAGGTACATGCCCATGCTCGCGCGGATGGTGGTGATGTCGTAGGTGCCGAGCATGGCAACGACCTCTTCGAGCGAGGCGAGCACCTGCTCGCGCGTCATGATGACCTCGGTGTGCTCGGCACCGATGAAGTCGGCGACCTCACGGGCGTACTTGAGGTCGATGGGGTCAAGGTCCATGCCGATGGCAAAGGTGCGGATTTTCTTGCCGAGGAGCTTGGCGGAGATGGCGCAGACAAGGCTGGAATCCAGTCCGCCGGAGAGCAGGAAGCAGAGCGGCGCGTCGGCGTCGAGCCGCTTTTCCACGCCCGCGATGAGCTTCTCACGGATCTTTTTGCATACAGTGTCCAGATCGTCCCTGGAGTATTCCGTCACCGTGGTGAGGTCGGCGTAGCGGACGAATTTGCCGTCGGCGTAGTAGTGACCCGGCGGGAAGGGCATGATGCGCTCGCACAGACCGACGAGGTTCTTCGCCTCGCTGGCGAAGAGGATGCCGCCGTCGGCGAGATAGCCGTAGAAGAGCGGGCGGATGCCGATGGGGTCGCGCGCGGCGACGAGGCGGTCGGCCTTGGCGTCATAAATGATCATGGCAAACTCGGCATCGAGCTTGGCGAACATCTCCACGCCGTACTCGCGGTAGAGGGGGAGAATGAGCTCGCAGTCGGACTCGGACGCGAAGGTGTAGCCCTTGGCCTCCAGCTCCTTCTTGAGCGGACGGAAGCCGTACAGCTCGCCGTTGCAAACCGCCATGTCGCCGCCGAGGTGGAAGGGCTGCATCCCCTCCTCGTGCAGACCCATGATGGCAAGACGGTGGAAGCCGAGCATACCGCGGCCGGCCTTTTCCATCCGGCTCATGTCGGGACCGCGGGAAACGGTGCGGTCAAAGTAAGGACGGATCTCCTGCTCCGTCAGGGTGGGGGAATCAAAACCGATGATAGCGCACATAAAAAGCACCTCCAGATAAAATAAAGCAGCGACGTCCTGTAAATTTTAGGACGAATCGCTGCGTATCCGTGGTGCCACCTAATTTGCCGATCCAAGGACCGGCCCCTTTGCGGGGTTCCAACAAACCCCTGTGCCTTAACGCCGCACGCCGCGTCTTTCCTACCGGGCCGAAGCCGTTCAGATCGCTGCTCCCGAGTGTTATTCGCATGGCCTCTGTGTATCGGGCTCCCACTGTCCCCGACTCGCTGTGACCGAATGGCGCATGGTACTTGTCTCGATCATTGCATTTCGCTTTATTAGATTGAATGAGTGAATTATAGTCTTGCGGGAGTAAATCGTCAATATTGCAGATACCCAACGTTTTGCACAAAATTTTTACAAATTTTCGGCTGTTTGCATAAAAAGGGCGGCCTGCCTTGGCAGACCGCCCGAGAGAGCCTTTTTACTTGTGCAGCAGGGGGGAGAGCGGCTTGTAGATCAAAAAGCACAGCGCCACGTCGAGCAGGCCCTTGAAAAATGTGAAGGGCATATTGAACACGAGCAGACATTCGAGCAGACCGTCGACCGAGGGACGGATGGCCTGATACATCCCGATGATGGTCTCGAGCGGCAGGTGATAGCACACGACGTAGGCGGGGTAGACCACGAAGTAGTTCAGCGGAACGGAGAGCACCGCCATGAGCAGCGTGCCGATGACCGCGCCGAGCAGCGCGCCCCGGCGGGACTTGTTGCGCCGGTAGACAAAGCCGGCGGAGAAGGCAAACACCGACCCCATGAGGAAGTTGAACAGCTCGCCGACGTAGGCGGACGAGGTGCCGTGCAGCACGGCGAAGAGCAGATTCTTCAGAAAGGCCACCACCACGCCGTAGACGGGGCCGAGCGAAAACGCGGCGAGCAGCTCGGGAAGGTCGGAGATGTCGAGCTTGACGAAGGCGGGGATCAGCGCGGGGATGGGGAATTCGATGAACATGAGCACGAAAGCGACGGCCGAGAGCATGGCGGTGACCGTTACCTTGTGCGTGCGGCTGCGGCCCACGGCGCGGGCGGAGGGGATGGCGTTGACGTTGGGTTCGGACATGAAAAAACACTCCTTTTGTTCATTTTCCTTGAAAGAACGAGTCTTCCAAGGTGCATGACGCAAAAAGAGCGAGGGAATTGCGTGGTAACAGCGCGCAGCACATCTTCTCTCATCCGGACTGTGACCGTCGGTTCCGGAATCGCACCGGATCGTGCGGCAAAATTGCCGCTTGCGGACTATACCGCCGGTGGGGAATTTCACCCCGCCTCGAAGACCTGTATTTCAAGTTTGACTAAAGCATAGCACAGCGCTGGAAAAAATGCAAGAGGAAAAACAACACTTTACAAATAAAAACGAATGTTCTATAATAAAGGATAAACGACGAGGGGAGGAATGCGTGTGCGCGGAAAACCGGTGAGCTGCTGCTTCACGGGCCACCGCCCGGCGAAGCTGCCGTGGGGGACGGACGAGGGAGACGAACGCTGCCTGCGGCTCAAGGCGCGGCTGCGTGAGGTGATCGCACGCGCCGTAGAGGACGGCTACACGCACTTTATCTGCGGCATGGCGCGGGGTGTGGACACTTACTGCGGCGAGATCACGCTGGCGCTGCGGGCGCAGTACCCGGAGATCACGCTGGAGGCCGCCATCCCCTGTCCCAGCCAGCCGGAGGGCTGGACGCCGGAGCAGCAGGCGCGGTGGCAGGCGCTGGTAGAGCGCTGTGACTACGAGACGGTGGTGCAGGATCATTACAGCGCCGGGTGCATGCAGCGGCGGAACCGGTACATGGTGGATCACGCCCGGCGGCTCATCGCGGTGTTTGACGGGCAGGAGGGCGGCACACGCCGCACGGTGGAATACGCCATGCGCCGGGGGCTGGAGATCGTGTACGTGGATATGGAGTAAGCTGACAGCGGGA
>OGGJ01001706.1_pt1 | contig 17353 bp, 10 predicted proteins | sample 1571071 | NCBI WGS metagenome assembly OGGJ01 (sample SAMEA2581954, study PRJEB24529) | metagenome | biome: Human gut stool | place: China | collected 2011
GGGATGCGCAACCCCTGCCGCAGCCATGCGGTGCGCTGCCGGAAGCTCAGCGGCCCCAGACAGACGTTCTTGATGCCCAGCTGCAGGTCCAGCACCCGGCTGTGGTTTACGGCCCGGCGGCAGGCGGGGTCGTTTTCTAATCCCCAGCTCTTTGCCACAGCCTCCACCGCATCCGAGAGGTAAAAGTTATCGGCCAGCCGCTCCGGGTGGTAGCTCTGGGAGGCCGACCCCGAGGCACGCAGCTTATAGCGGTAGAGCTTTTCCGGGATGCCCACCACACAGTGCAGGTGCTGCCGGTAAAAGGACACGAAAAACAGCGCGTCCTCCGCGATCTTATGATCGGTAAAGCGGCAGTTGCCCTCTTCGATGCAGCGGCGGCGGAACAGCTGCCGCGTGACCAGCGACATGGCCGACAGCTGCGGGAACAGCTGCGGGCAGGGGTCGCCGCGGTACACCCCTTCCAGAACCGGAGCAATGTCGGTGCAGCCGGTACGGGTGCCGTCGGCCGCGTAGTGCTCCTCATAGCCGCCGAACATAATCAGGTCCGCATCCGTCTGCTTTGCCGTGCGGCACAGCACCTCCACCATCTGGGGCTCCAGTGCGTCATCACTGTCCAGAAACTGCACATAGGTGCCGCGGGCTGCAGCCAACCCGGCATTGCGGGCCGCGCCGACCCCGGCGTTCTTCTGATGGATCACCCGGAAGCGGGCATCCTGCCGGGCGGCCGCATCACACAGCGCCCCGCAGCCGTCCGGGGAGCCGTCGTCCACCAGAATAGCCTCCCAGTCCGGGCAGGTCTGGGCCCGCAGGGAGTCCAGTGCCGCCGGGAGATATTGCTCTACGTTATAAACCGGAACAATAATACTGATCTCAGGCATGGGCCGCGCTCCTTTTGGCGATCAGGCCGGTGTACAGCTGCTGCAGGCGCAGGGTCTCCTGCCGGATGTCGTACCCGGCAGCCCGCACCTGTGCCGCCGCCTGCGCACGGTCGGGCAGATTACGGTCCGCATCCTTCAGCACTGCGGCCCATGCTTCGTCCGGCTGTTCCAGCGAAATGCGGCAGCTGTCCGGCCGCAGCAGGACTTCCTCGGTGACGCCGGTGGAGAACACGCAGGGCAGACCGGACGCCTGCGCTTCCATGCCCACCACGGGCAGGCCCTCAAACAGCGAGGGCATCACGAACACATCCATGGCCTGATACCAGACGGAGGTGTCGCTCTGCACGCCCAGGAACTTCACATCCTGCGCAATGCCCAGCCGGGCGGCCTTGGCTTCCAGCTCGGCCCGCAGCTCGCCCTCGCCCACCAGCAGCAGGCAGCTGTCCGGCCGCACCTTTTTCAGGGCCGCAAAGATGTCCAGCAGGCGGGTGTGGTTCTTCTGCGCCATCAGGCGGGCCACACAGCCCACCACCAGCTTATCGTTCAGGCCATATTCTGCCCGCAGCTTTGCCCGCACCTGTGGCCGGTAGCCAAAGCGGTCCAGGTCGATGGCGTTGCGCAGGGTCACGCCCCGGGCATCCCACGCGCTCTGTCCAAAGTAGTAGATGCCGGCCGCCCGCCCGCAGGCCCAGTAATCGGTGGCCGCGCCGGGAATGAACTGTTTGCAGAACCATTTGATCGGCAGCTTGGCGTCCTTGGGCAGACGGGTGTTGTGGGCGTGGGCGATGCGCACCGGCAGGCCCGCCTTTTTAGCGCCTTCCAGCGCAAAAAGCTGCATGGCCTCGTTGTGGGCGTGCAGCACCTTGATCTCCGGGTGCTGGGCCAGCAGCTGCTGCATAGAGCGCAGGTAGGCCGGGTAGCTCTGCGGGGCTACGCCCGGGCTCTGGAAGATGCGCCCGCCCAGTGCGCGGATCTCGTCATCAAAAAAGCCGGGCTTTTTCTTGTTGACCAGAAAATCGAACTGGAACCGCGTGCGGTCCAGATGCCGGTAATAGTTCATCAACATCGACTCGATGCCGCCCCGGTCCATGTTGCTGACCGACTGCAGGATGTGGATCATGAAGAACTTCCTTTCTCCCGGTACTGTGCCCGGATGCGCCGCTGCACCTCCTGCGCCGAGGGCGGCTGCCATGTCTGTTTTTGGGCGGCAGGGCCCTTCGTCGGCTTTGCAAAGCAGCACACCGCCAGCGGGATCATGCGCAGGCCCATGGTGCACCAGAAATAAAAGGCCGTGTTGTCGGTGAGGTAGGTCATGGACAGCGGGTTGAGGATGGCAAAATACAGGATGCCGGCCTCGGGCCCGTAGCGTTTGGTCCAGAACCAGGGCAGGATCAGGTACAGGAATGCGCACCAGAAGCACAGCCCCGGAAAGCCCAGTTCCACGAACACCTTGAGGATATCGTTGTGCAGCGGGTAGGCCACATCAATGAGGCCGATCTCATAAAAGCGGGTGACCATGGCGTCCACCGCCTCGAACCCCAGCCCGATGAAGGTGGGCGAGAACTGATAATAGGGTTTGGCCAGGCTCCAGATGTAATCGCGGCCCATCATGTTGACGCCCACCGCGTTCAGGATGCGGGAGATGGCACCGGTGTGCACCAGATACAGGTACACCCAGAACAGGGTCACCCAGGCCGCGCCGGTGAGCATGATCAGCTTTTCCTTGGCATGGCTGCGGCGCAGCACCCAGATGTAAAAGGCCGAGACCACCAGCGCCGGCAGCAGGATGCGCTTCATGCCCGCCAGTACAAAAAAGAAGGAGCAGCCCGCCAGCACCCAGTTGCGGGTGCGCTGCTGCTTGGTTTCTTTTGGCGAAAAGAACAGGTAGTACAGCACAAAGATGCCCTCCAGAAAGGTCACCTCGTGGATCTCCAGCCGCTCGGCATAGCCATAGGTGTTGTTGCCCAGCGACAAGATGCTGGTGAGCAGGGAGCTCACGCTCTCGCCCACACCATAGGCGGGCACCTCGCTGAACAGGATGAAGAGGTTTGCGCAGCAGATGCCGATGGTGAACAGGTCGATGCTGAACCGCCCGTACAGGTACACGCAGCAGATGGCCACCACCGTGGCGATGCTCTGATACAGGATCTTCTCCACACCGCGGGTGATGGAAGTGAAGGCCGTGAAGTTGTGCACCCAGATGAACATGGACCAGGCGGCAAGCACCGCCAGATACAGGATGTACAGCCCGGACGGCCCGGCCAGTTTTTTCAACCGGTCAAAATCACCCCGGATGAAAAATTCCAGCCCGGCCAGCCCCACAAAGGCCAGCGTCACCGCCTTGGGCAGACCGCCCAGCACCACATTGATGCTTTTGCCTTCGCCCAGCCCGGACACGGTGAACAGCAGCACCGCCAACAGTTCCATCCAGCGGGGCTGGCGGAACTCCCGGCTGCGGAACGGGTCTTTTTTGCCGTAATATTTCCGGGTCAGGATCTTGGAAACATCCTGCACGCGGTCCACCTCGCTTTCCGTGCCGGTGTAAACCGGTCAGTTGATCAGCTGGAACAGTCTGCCCTGCAGCTGCCATAGCCCATAGTCCGTCTGTTCCAGCGCCCGCTGCGCCAGCCGCACGGCATAGGGCAGCGTCCGGGGGTCCGGCAGCTTCGCTGCCCACCGGCGGTACAGCAGGCAGCAGCAGGCAAAGGCCGTCTGCCGGTCCGCCTCCGGCAGACCGGCCACACACACATAGCAGTAATTGGCCAGCTGCAGGATCAGGTTGCAGGCAAACAGCGTATCCTGCGGCAGGCCCAGACGCACCGCACCGTCCAGCATTTCTTCAGCCACCCAGTAGGCCTGCAATGCTTTGGCCGTATTCTGGGAGGTCGCGGTGAGCCCCATTGTATTTTTGCGCCACAAATATACCACAGGTTTTGTCGAAGCAATGCACTTCGCCCGCGGAAAGACCCAGAAATGGATCATGGCATCCTCAAAACAGGTGTACCCGGAGGGGAACCGTACCCGTTCAAACAGGGTCCGGCGGTACAGCTTGCCCCAGGGAGTGCCGGGCAGCTCCACCACATCCAGCCGCCGGGGGCCGGTGTAGCACGCTTCTGCGTACTGCTGCACCGCACCGCGGGTGTCGGCTTCGTCGCAATACTGCCAGCCGCCCTGCACGATATCCGCCCCGGTACGCGCCTGTGCCGCCAGCAGCGTCTCCACTGCGTCCGGCAGCAGGCAGTCATCGCAATCCACAAACAGGACCCAGCGGCCCACCGCCCGGGCCAGACCGGTGTTGCGGGCGCGGGCCGCGCTGCCGCCCTGCTCCGGGTGCAGCACGGTGACCCCTCCCTGCCGGGCGTACTCGGCCAGAATGGCCCCGCTGCCGTCGGTGGAGCCGTCCTCCACCGCCAGCACCTGCAGGCGGCGAGTGGTGTTCTGGTGCAGGATGCTGTCCAGACAGGCGCGCAAAAAGCGCTCCCCGTTGTGCACCGGCACGATCACCGACACATCCACCGCCTCGTCCTGCGGCGGCAGCGGGCAGGGCTCCCCGGCATCGCACACCGGCTTCGGGCAGATGCCCGGCGCGCGGGCGGCAAAGGTCTCCAGCTGCTGGTCGGAAAAGCGCTGATGCTTCACGGCTCCCAGCACCCCGGCGGCACAGCGGCCCGCCGTGCGGGCACCCCACGCCACGGCAAGTGCCAGCGGCTCACAGCCGGTTTTGGAACGGACGAGCTGGCAGGCCCGTTGATTCTGCAGCATGACTGCCGCCTCCTTATCTTTTTTACACCGTCTCGTGTGCGGTCTCCGGCTGCGGCTTATTGGCATCCCGCAGCTTCTTGAATGCGCAGCGCAGCAGATCCCGGATGTTGAATTCCTTTTCGTCATCCGAGGTGGCACTGGCTGCCTTGTACTCGATGGCGTAATCCGGGTTCAGGCTGTTGTACTCCTGGATCTGCTCGTCCAGCACTTCCAGAATGGCCTCCGCCTTGACGGCGTTGCATTCCCGGAAGAAGCCCATGATCTGGCCCGCACCGTTGGAACCGATGAAACTCTCCTCGGTGCCAAGGGCCGCCACCAGCCCGGCAAAGTCCCGCAGGACATGGTTGCCCACCGAGTAACCATACTCCCGCGAGAGATGGTTCAGGCTGGTAAACTGGAAGCACATGCAGGTAAAGTGGCTGGGCAGCAGGCCCTGCTTTTCCAGCCGTGCCATCATGGCATCCACACGGTCGCGGTTGGGCAGACCGGTCTTTTTGTCCACATACATAAAGTATTCCACAAAATCGCGGGAACGGCCCACCACAACGGCCAGTGCGCAGCCCACGAGGAAGAAGAATACAAAGCCGATGGCCAAATACAGCTTGGTGTTGATGCTGGGCCACACTCTGGTGGAGCTGGTGGTCTGCAGATAGTCCGCGCTCAGGGAGCGGTTGTGCTCCATGCTGGTCTGGCTCACGATCTGGTAGTAGTCCACCAGCGTCTGCTCGTACTTGTTGATCTCCGACTCGATCGCGGCATGGGAGGCCTCATCGCCGCCCACCCCGCCGGCTGCCTGGAAGGTGTCCAGCAGCTGCTGGGTGTAGGCCCGGCGGATGGCGCTGCTGCGCAGAGTCTTGTCGATCTCCACATACTCCAAAATCAGCGAATCGTAGGTGATCTGCTTGCTCTGGTTGTCATCGTAGGCCTCTACGTTCTTCAGGATGTAGTCGGTGCCGCTGTCGTTGGCGTCGTTGTGGTAATGGTAGTTGATCAGGTCGCGGTTCTTCTCCGAATAGTTCTGGATCAGGCCGCTGAGGTAGGCTTCCCGCTCCTGATACACCTGCTCGTTCTGCACGCTGCTCTCGATGCTCTGGGTCAGGTTGCGGCACAGCTTGTCGGCGTTGCGCACCTGCGGCCCGGTCATCACATTCGCGTACAGCGACGGGATCTCGTAGTCGTACAGCATCTTATAGATGTCGTACAGGTCCTCGTAGGAATAGCCCGTGACCGAAGAGCGGAAGTTGGGATAGTTTGTCTTTTTATCCTCCAGATAGTTCAGCACTTCGGTGGTGTCGGACGACAGCACGTCCACGCACTCGTAATAGTCGTAGCCGCTGTTCAGCAGGCCGCTGGAGGGGTTCATGGTCAGGGGCAGCTCCACATATTCCTCCGTGTAGATGGTGGAATAGCTGCTGACGATGGCATCCAGCACCCGGCGGGCGTAGCTCGCACCCAGGCTGCCGTCCACCACCAGCGTCACCTTGTATTCGTCCGGGAAGTAGGTAGACTCTTCCCCCTTGTCGATGAGAGCTTCCTGCAGGGCCTTCTGGTCGTCCGGGATCAGCTCTTCCACCGTGCAGTGGGAGCGCACAAGGTTGATGCCGCTTTGCAGCCCAAGGCTCTCCATGGCCTGCGAGATGACCTTGGAAGAATAGATCTCGTCCACGTTCATGGCGGTGCCGTCCGGGGCAAAGCCGTCCTTGATGCCGTCGTGCAGGTACTTGATGTTCACACTGGCGGTGTAGGTCTGGTTGTTCTTGCAGTACCAGTACACCACCACTGTGCCCGCCATGGTCACGGCCAGCACCAGTGCAAAGAACCGCCGGAGGTAGCGCAGGATATCAAACTTTTTCAACGCTGTTCCTCCTTCCGGATCTGCCGGGCGGTGCGCACCATGCACAGGCCGAAGCACAGCACCACAAAGGCTGCCATTTCCACGATCACCCGCTTGAGGCCGATCTGCTGCACAAAGGAGCCGGCCGCATCGTTGAACACCAGGTAGTTCTGGGTCTTATAGATGATATAGGAGGCATCCGTCACCCGCAGTGCCTGCTGGATCTGATCCATGGTGGTTTCCAGTTCCTGCAGCATGGCGTTCACCGTGGTCAGGCCCGCCGGGTCGCTCATGGTCTGCATTTGCTGCACCACATACTGGGTGGTGGTGATCACATCCTGATGGGAGGTCGCCTCCGCCAGGGCACCGTCGGCGTCGCTGGCCATGGTGTCCAGCGCCGTTTTGGTGCGGGACATATAGAACTCGCTGTTCTCGTCCAGCGTGGGGATCATGACGATGGCGCTCATGCTCTCATCGTACAGGCCAATGCCCAGATTGTCGGAGTTGTAGTAGGCCATCTGCTCCTGATAGTCCAGCTGCTCGATCTGCAGCTTGTATTGCAGCATGGCCGTCAGGGAAGAAACGTCCGCCGACAGGCCGCCCCGCAGGATATAGGCCTGGATGCGCGGGATCTCGTAGTTGATCACGTTCTGGATCTGCTTGGACAAGCTCAGGAAGGTGTTGCCGGTGGTGGCGTCCTGATAGCTCTTGTTCTCGCTGACACGGGCCGTGAGGTAGCGGTCCAGCTGGTCGGCCCGCAGCGTCAGGCTCTTGAGGCGCAGATACGGCTCGGTGTCAAAGTAATCCGGCATGGTGCAGGAGAACACGCTCTGGTTCTCGCCGTAGTGCTCCATGAAATAATCCTTGTAGCTGCCGCAGAAGATCCGGAGCAGCGTGGCTGCGGTCAGGTGCTGGCAGGGTTCTTCCAGCTGCAGGCTGATGCTGCAGCTGGTGGTGATGTAGTTTTCCGAGCTGCTCACGTTGGTCACATCGGTGGGTTCCACCGTAATGGCCTTGCGCAGCTGTTCCACCGTCATCTGACCTTCCAGTCCGGCGTTGTACAGGGTGCTCTGCAGCACCTCGTCGGAGGTCAGGTCGGTAGTCGTAAACCGGGTACGGTTGGGGTTGAGCCCCTGCGATGCCTCGGAGTAGTTCAGGGTCATCTGGGCCGAGGCCACCCGGCTGCTGTCCTGATATTGTGCGGTGCACAGCAGTGCCGCGAGCAGGATGCACACCACGATCAACGGCACCCGCAGGCTCCAGAAGCGCAGCACAGCCTGTTTGAAGATCTGCTTGATCTTTGTCACCACGTCTCCGGGCCTCCTTTCAAGTTCGTTCATCTCAGTACCAGTTCACATCCACCAGAACCAGCTCCGGCGGATTGTATACGCGGGGGATCTGGTTGGAGTCGCCCAGGCCGCAGCCCACGATGAGGGGTGCCCCGCTGTCCAGCTGGTACATGCCGCCCGCATACTCCGGGAACAGCCCCTCCTCTGCGGTGTACAGCCGCCCCAGCACCGGCAGGCGGATCAGGCCGCCGTGGGTGTGCCCGGCCAGCGCCAGGTCAAAGGGCGCATCCTGCATGTAGTCCACAAAGGCCATGGGCACATGGTTGATGCAGATGCGGAAGGTGTCGTACTGGCGGCTCAGGCTCTCCACACAGTCGCTGGCACCGTATTTGTAAAAGTCCTTCAGGGCACCTTCCAGCCCGATGAGTTCCACGTTGTTTTCCCCGATCCGGATGGTGCGGGTCTCATTGCGCAGCAGCTGCACCCCGGCCTCCGAAAATTTTTCCGCCAGCTGGTCATCCACCCCGCCGTAGATCATCTCGCTTTCGTGGTTGCCCAGCACCCCGTACAGCGGGGCCACATCGGCAAGGCTGCGGCACAGCGAAAGCATATTCTCATACTCCGGGTTCGGGAAGGTGACAAGGTCACCGCCCAGCAGGATCAGGTCCGGGTCCAGCTCCTGCACGGTCTGGATCAGTTCCTCATTGTGCTCGCCGTATTCCCGCAGGTGCAGGTCCGACAAAAACAGGACCCGCAGCTTTTCCGACACATGGCTGGAGGTCACCCGGTAAAAGGTCACCTGAAAATGACTATTCGTATAATCCGTGTACAGTTTCAGTCCGGCAGCTGCCACGCCGCACAGCAGCACAAAAGCCGCCAGCAGCTGCAGCAGCCGGTTCTGCCACCATCGGCGGCGTGCGCCGTCCGGCGGGGGCGTTCGTTTTATTCTTGCATGTTGCGCCATGCTCTTCTGCCTTTCCTGGTCAATGGGTCAATGATTCATCACCCGCCGGAACAGCTCCGGCGAGAGGGCAAACAGCGCTGCCTTGGCCCGGCGGCGGGGCGTGCAGGCAAACTGCAGCATCCGCAGCCGCTGCGGGCGGTAGCCCGGCAGGGTCCTGCAATCGAACCGCGCCGCGCAGTCCAGATACTTCCAGCACAGGTCATCCTGCAGGCGGCGGCGCAGCGCCCGCGGGGTCACCGTACGGTAGATCTCCGCCAGACTGTCGTAGATGCGCAGCCGGTCCTGAACACGGCGGGTGCTCAACCCTTCCGCGTGCGTGATGGAACCGGCGCGGCAGTTATCGTAATAGTAGATCTCCTGCCCGGTCAGCGCCACCCGCTGCGCCTGCAGCAGCACCCGCGGCGTGAACTCTTCGTCCTCGTGCAGGATACCCTTGCAGAACTGCAGGCCGTTCGCCCGCAAAAAGCCGGTGCGGTACAGGTGCCGCCCCACTTCCACCCGCAGGCCACCGGTCTGCAGGCATTTCAAAAGATACTCCTTACCGGTGTAAACTGTGTGAAAGGTGAAGTTTTTTTCCACCGCTTCTTCCCAGCGGGTCATCACCGGTTCCTCGCGCAGAAAATGCACCTTGCCGATGACCACATCGGCCCGGTCCTGCAGCGCCATCTGCAGCAGGCCGGGGCAAACGTTTTCTGCCAGCCAGTCATCACCGTCCATGAACAGGATATACTCGCCCTGTGCATGGCACAGCCCGTAATTGCGGGCGTCCGACAGGCCGCCGTTGGGCTTGTGGATCACTGTGACCCGGCTGTCCTCCGCCGCCAGTGCGTCACACACCGCGCCGCTGTCATCGGTGCTGCCGTCATCCACGATGAGCACTTCCAGCGGCACATCCGGCTGCGCCAGCACCGAGCGGACACAGCGCTCCACATAGTCCCGGATGTTGTACACCGGGATCACGACCGAGAGCAGGCCATCGCACATCGTTTCTTCATTCCGCATCGTGTTTTTCCTCCGTCGCTCCTTTTTTGATCGTAAGCGTGTGCAGCAGCCCGCGCAGGGTGTCCACATTGCGCCAGTCCAGCACCGCGTTCACCACAAGGAACAGCGGCAGCACCCACAGCCCGAACAACGCACCCTTCAGGCACACCATCAGGTAGCCGCCGCCATAGCAGCGGTCAAATCCCAGCAGGTACAGCAGCACAACGCAGAGCAGCCCGTTGACGCCCAGCCGCACAAAATCGCCCACCGGCGACTCTCCCAGCACTTTGGTCCGGGTAAAAAGGATCAACGCCGTATAGCGGTACAGGTGCGCCGCCAGTGTGCCGAACAGGCAGCCCGCGATGCCGAACCGCAGCACCGACATCACCGACACCAGCAGGTTGATGCCCATCTCGATCAGGGCCTGCTGCCGGGTCTCTTCAAAGCGGCCGCTGATGTTCAGCAGCATCCCCGACGGCTGCTTTGCACTGGACAGCAGCTCTACCGCCGTAAACAGTACCAGCAGGCGGGTGTCAAGGTACTCGGCATCGGTCACACCGGACGTATACAGCGCGATGATGGGCATCAGGAACACAGCCACGGTCGTGAACAGTGCAAAGGCCGTGGAAAGGTAAAGGGCATCGTACAGCCGGTACAGCCGCTTGAACTTTTCCGGCTCCACATAGAACAGCTGCCCCAGCCGAAAACTGATGCTGTTGACGATCGAGTAGAACAGCTTTTCGATGTTGGAGAAAAACAGCATATAAATGGTGTACACACTGGCCGACGCCAGACCGCACAGGCTGGAGATCAGGATCGTGTCGGTGTTGTTGAACACGATGCCCGTGAGCTGATGCACCAGCACCGAGCCGCGCTGGGCCAGCGCCTCCAGATTGGGGGTGTCGTGCGCGTTGAGCCACGGATAGTTTTTGCGCATATAGGCCGTAAGCACCAGCACCTGGAACACCGAAGGCACGCAGTAGGTCACCTGCACCAACAGGATGCTGCGGGTAAGCAGCAGCGCCAGCATGCGCAGCAGGTTGCCCGCCGCCATGGTGGCCGTGGTGATGTAGGTGATCACATAGTTTTTGCCTTCCACTTCCATAAAGGAGCGGTATTTGCCCTGCACCAGATAGCTCACGATGCCCGGGATGCCGTAGAACACCACGATCAGGCTCACGGTACCGTAGGACAGCACTGTGTTGATGCACAGGGGGTACAGCAGCGCAAACACCACCGTGACCAGCAGATACACGATACCGGTGCGGCGGTAATAGTGATGCGTGGCCGAAAAAATGCCGTTGATGGCTTTCCGGTCGCCCACGGCCACCGGAAGGTAATAGGCCTGCTGCGAGGCCAGGCCCACGCCCGCTTCCAGCAGAGTCAGACAGGAAAAGATCTGCTTGATGGTGCTGTCCAGACCGTTGAGCTCCGAACCGAAGCTGGTGAGGTACAGCCGCGGCAGCAGCAGGCCGAACAGGATCACCGACAGGTTGTACAACAGCGACGAGCACATGTTGTGCAGCACCCGGCGGCGGCTTTCGGCCGCGGTCAGGACCGGACCGGTCGGGTTTTGTTCGTTGTCCATCACACCGCACCTCCATGCGAAGGCATCGCCTTGAGCGGATCTCCGGTCACATGATGGTACACTTCTTCATACCGGTCCAGCATGATATCATAGTCAAAATTGGCCCGCACATAGTCCAGCTGCGCTTTGCTCTGCTCCGGGGTCAGCGGCTGGGCGGTGTCCCGCTCCAGTGCCCGGGCCAGACTGTCGGTGTCCTCGGTGCGGAACGCGGTGCCGTAGTCGGCGGTCACAGTGGTGTTCTCCGGGATGTCGCTCACGAGACACTTCACCCCCAGCGACAGCGCCTCCAGCAGCGACAGCGAAAGGCCCTCGGTGTGGCTGGGCAGCACGAACAGGGCGCAGTTGCTGTACAGCTCCAGCAGCGCGTCGCCCACCACATAGCCCGTCGTGATGATGTTGGGGTTGCCCGCGATCTTCTCCTGCACCGTGGTGCAGTACTCGGTCTCCGCAAAGGGGCCGGCCAGCACCAGTTTTTTGTCCGTGTGGGCTTTCAGATAGCCCTCCACCAGGTCCAGCGGGCCCTTTTCCGGCGAGATGCGGCCCACATACAGAATGTAGCTCCCGGCTTCCAGCCCGTATTTTTCGCGAATCAGGTTGCAGGGCAGCGGCTGGCGCATCTGCACCGCATTGGGGATGAGGATGGCGGTACGATCGTACTTCTCCTGAAAATAGTTCCACTCGCTCTCCGACAGCACTACCAGATCATCCGCATACTTTGCGGCCACCCGCTCACCCAGCTTCAGGTAGGCGCTGGCAAAGCCGCCCCACTTGTCCACCTTCCAGTTCAGCCCGTGCACGGTGCACACCGTGTGCTTGCCGAACAGCTTGGCGATCACCAGCGGCACCGATGGGCCGATGGCGTGGTAGTGGATCACATCGCAGTCCCGCGTCAGGGCGTCAAAGGTGGCCAGGAACGAATAGACCATGGCATTCAGCGACGCCTTCTGAAAGGTAAAGATGCGGCGGGCCTGCACGCCCTCGGTCGTGTAAACATTGTGCCCCTTCTGCAGGCCGCGGTTGTACACCGTGACCTCATAACCGCGCCGGACCATGCTGACTGCCAGCCCGCCGACCATGACTTCCACACCACCCGAACGGGACGGGAAGTCCTTGTGCCCGATCATTGCCACCTTCATACCAAAATCTCCCTTTCCGTGACAGCGTTTGCTGCCGTTCTGCCGGTCGTGGCTGGCCGGCTTCTGTGTGCAACTCAATTGTAACATACCCGCAACACCTGCGCAACGTTTCCGTGCATTGTTTTTGGCATAAATCCCCGCAGAGCCTGCATTTTTCTCCATTGACCGGGCCGTACCTGCGCCAAATGTTTAACAAAGTTTAAGGCGTTCCGTGCCCCCAAATTGATTGACATACTTTTCACAGGTATGCTAAACTGTTTTTGTTGGTTCTGTGCAGATTTTTCCACAGAGCAGGGCCAAAAATCACGAAAAGACACAAGAAGAGAAAGAGAAGGAAACCACTATGAACAAGATCTCCCGCAAAGGCTTTCTGAAGATCGCCGCTGCCGCCGCCATGAGCGGTGTCACCGCCGGTGCCCTGTCCGCCTGCAACGCTGCTTCCGGCTCCACCGCCTCCAGCGGTGCTTCCAGCGAGGCTGCCAGCACCGCTGCTGCCCTCACCTACACCCCCGGCACCTACGAGGCTACCGCCAAGGGCATCGAGTCCGACGTCAAGGTCAGCGTGACCTTCAGCAAGGACAAGATCGAGGACATCGTCATCGACGTGTCCGGCGAGACCAAGGGCATCGGTGCCGACATCGGCGACAAGATGAAGGAGAACATCCTGAGCGCCCAGACCTGCAGCGTGGACGGCGTGTCCGGTGCCACCATCACCTCCAATGCCGTCAAGACCGCTGTGGCCGACTGCATGTCCCAGGCTTCCGGCACCACCGTGACCGTGTCTGTGGACGTGGAGGCCAACGAGGAGCCCGACGTGATCACCGTCACCTCTCAGGAAGATGCCGACGCTGTGGTCGTGGGCTGCGGCGCTGCCGGCATCATGGCCGCTCTGGAGCTGCAGGCTGCCGGTGTCAAGACCATCCTGCTGGAAAAGGGCAGCTCCTGCGGCGTGTCCAACGGCTCTGTGGCCGGTGGTCCCGCTCTGGCCGAGACCCGCGTGCAGGCTGCCGAGAACGCCACCGTCTCCGTGGAGACCCTGTTCAACTGCGAGTACGGCTTCTCCAAGGGCACTGTGAACGGCGCTCTGCTGCACAAGTGCGTCAGCGCCGGTGAGCGCGTGGTGTCCAACTTCATGGACAACGGCGTCAACATGGGCCTGCGCCGCGACGCTTACGGCATGGGCTTCCGCGCACGCCACAACTTTGCCGACCTGCAGGGCACTCAGGTCAAGGGCACCGACCGCTTCCAGCCGCTGGTGGACAAGTTCACCGCCGACGGCGGCGTGTTCGAGGTCTGCCGCGAGGCCGTCAAGCCCGTGATGGACGGCGACAAGGTGGTGGGCGTCATCGCAAAGGACACCGAGAACAAGACCTACATCCAGTACAACGCCAAGGCTGTGCTGATCGCCACCGGCGGCTATGCCGGCAACCAGGACCGCCTGCACGAGCACTTTGGCAACATCAACGTCTGGCCCCTGTGCAACGAGCTGTCGGACGGCAAGGGCTACGACATCGTCATCGAGGCCGGCGGCATCGCCGACCGCAACTGGGCCCTGTGCTGCAACGAGTTTGGCGGCGTGAACGGCAAGATGGAAGAGCGCGGCCGCTCCATGGTGCGCTCCAACGACACCCTGCGCTTTGCCATCTACGGCGGCCTGATGGTGGACCCCAACGGCGACCGCTTCATGAACGAGCAGTACCTGGCCGACCGTCCGCTGGCTCTGGGCGGTGAGATGTCCCTGCGCGTGGGCAAGTACTACGCCGTGGTGGACCAGACCATGTACGAGGAGTGCCGCGACAAGGGCGTTCTGGCCTACTTCGGCAACCCGACCGACTGGTACGTCGGCTCCACCGGCTACACCGAGGAGCTGCTGCCCAACCTGGACGAGCACATGGACATTGCCATCCAGCGCGGCTGGGCCGTCAAGGGCAGCCTGGCCGACTGCGCCAAGGCTTTCGGCCTGACCGACCTGGAGCAGACCGTGGCCGACTACAACGCCGCCTGCGCCGCCGGTAAGGACGAGCAGTTCTACAAGAACAGCTACCTGCTGCGTGAGCTGACCGGCGACACCTTCTACGTCATCGAGTACGAGCCCTCCATCTGGGGCACCTTCGGCGGCGTCAAGACCGACTCCTACGCCCGTGCCGTCAACGCCGAGCAGCAGCCCATCCAGGGCCTGTATGTGGCCGGTGTGGACAACGGCTCCATCTACGCTTCTCCCTACTACGAGAACGAGGGTGCTGCTCTGGGCACTGCCTACACCAGCGGCATCGTGGCTGCTGACTGCATGATCAGCGACCTGAAGAACGCCTGATAAGGCGCAGTTCTCCCGCATAGATCCAACATTTCTTCTTTTCTTCTTTTTCATGTGAAGAGGGGCGGTCCCGGTCGGGGCTGCCCCTCTTTGCTGTTTTGCCCCGCACGCCCCCTACACAAATGCCCGCGATTGTGCTATGATAGGGCTGAGCAGCCGGTTTGCTGCAAGCAACCGGCAAAGCATCGAGGTGTATTGTACAATGTCTGAACTTCTTGAGACGCTGCGGCAGGAGGGCGTGGACCCGGCCCTGCTTTCTGCGGTAGAGGAATACCGCGCCGCCCATCCGCTGGACGCTGCGCTGCGGCCCCGCATCCCGGCCCCGGCCTTTACCTACTACGGCAAAGAGGTGTGGGAGCAGGCGCTGGCCGCCCTGCTCTGCGGCGAAAACCTGCTGCTGGCGGGCGGCAAGGCCACCGGCAAGAACGTGCTGGCCGAAAACCTCGCCGCCGCCTTCGGACGCCCCGCGTGGGACATCTCGTTCCACGTCAATATGGACGCGGCGTCCCTCATCGGCATGGACACCTTCGAGGGCGGACAGGTCAAGTTCCGCCCCGGCCCGGTCTACCGCTGCGCCCAGAGCGGCGGCTTCGGCGTTCTGGACGAGATCAACATGGCCAAAAACGAGGCGCTGGCCGTCCTGCACGCGGTGCTGGATTTCCGCCGCGCCATCGATGTGCCGGGCTATGAGCGCATCCCGCTGGCCGAGGAGACCCGCTTCATCGCCACCATGAACTACGGCTACGCCGGCACCCGTGAGCTGAACGAGGCCCTCACCTCCCGCTTCGTGGTCATTCAGATGCCCACCATCACCGAGGAGAACCTCGAAAAGCTCCTGCGCACCCAGTTTCCCGATTTGAACAGCAAGTATGTCAGGCAGTTCGCCCTGCTCTTCCTCGATCTGCAGAAAAAGTGCAACAGCGCAGAAATTTCCACCAAAGCTCTCGACCTGCGCGGTATGCTGGACGCCCTGCGCCTGATGCGCCGGGGCGTCGCTGCCGGGGCTGCGCTGGACATGGGCATCACCAACAAAGCCTTCGACTCCTACGAACAGGGCCTCATCCGGGATGCCATTGCCGCCCGCATCCCGGCCCAGCTCACCGCCGCAAAGCTCTTCGATTAAAAGGGGCGTTTTTATGGAAGCGCAGAGCTACACCGCCGAAGAGCGGCGGGCCGCCAATCAGGTGTGGGCGGCGGCAGGAGCTTACGGCTTCGAGCCGCTGTTCCTCGCCCGGAACACCGACGGCACCATTGATTTTTACATGAACTGCGTCGTGGGGCTGGTCCACAAATACTACGGCGACGAGCTGGTGCGCAGCCTCTTTGACGCATGGGAGGGCGACATCCGGCAGGCCATGCTGGACGATCTGACCTGGCTCTACCTCGAGAGCGCGGTCTACGCGCTGGAACTGCCCCGCCGCCCGGTGCTTTCGGCCCTCCGCCGCGCCCATGCGGACTACTTTTTCGGCATCCAGTACAAGCTCTCGCGGCAGGAGTGGATGGCGAAGAACCAGCTGGTCTACTCCATGCAGGCCGCGCGCTGGCGGGCTGTGCAGGGGCGCACACCGCCGGTCATGACCCCCTACGAAAAGGATCTCGACGCTGCCCTCAGTCCCGAGACGCCCCCGAAGCCGGACGAGCTGAAAGCCGCACTGCTGGCCGTCTACGCCAAATTCGAGCTGTTCAACGGCACGGTGCATCAGAAGGCCGGGCTGCATCTCCATCTGGACGGCCTGCTGGCGTCCCTCATGACCCGCACCATGCCCACCCAGATGATAAAGACCGACCGGGTGACGGTGGAGCATTCCGGCTCGGTGGACGCCTCCGGCAGCGGCATCCACGCCGACAAGCGGCTGGCCCACATCACCCTGCGCCAGCGCGCCGAGGAAGACCGCGCCTACATCGAGAGCTGCTTTGGCCGGTCGCTCTACCCGCCCGAACGGCTGCGGAAGGCCGAGCAGGAGCTTTGCACCGGGGAGCATCTGGGCTGTCACCTCTGGTTTGCCTCCGGCGTCCCCAGCCCGGAGCAGGCCCCTACCTCCGAGGCAAAGCACCTGGCCGAACAGGCCCAGCTTCAGGCTGAGCGGAACCGGGCCTATTACTCCAAAAACCTCGAGCTTCACCGCAGCGTCGTGCTGCGGCTGACCGAGCAGATACGGAACTGCATCCTCGTCCACCAGCAGCCCAACGCCCGGGTCGCCCGCAGCGGTAACCTCGACCCGGAGCGGGTCTGGCGCACCGTCATGGACGACGGCCGGGTGTTCCGCTGTGCCGAGGAAGAGAACCACCCGTCCTTCACCGTTGACCTGCTGCTGGATGCTTCGGCTTCCCGTCTCCACTGTCAGGAGGTCATCGCGGCGCAGGGGTCTATCCTCGCCCAGAGCCTCGCGGCCTGCGGCATCCCGGTGCGGGTGAGCTGCTTTTCCAGCCTGCGGGGCTATACCGTCCTGCGGGTGCTCAAGGGCTTCAAGGAGAAGAGCTTACAGGGCATCTGCCAATATTTCGCCTCGGGCTGGAACCGGGACGGTCTGGCTCTGCGGGCCGCAGGCGACCTCATCGACTTCGACCCCGGCCCCGCCGCGCGGCACCTGCTCATTCTCCTGACGG
>OGGJ01001719.1_pt1 | contig 17273 bp, 4 predicted proteins | sample 1571071 | NCBI WGS metagenome assembly OGGJ01 (sample SAMEA2581954, study PRJEB24529) | metagenome | biome: Human gut stool | place: China | collected 2011
TATGCGCCGCGCCCCGGCGATTAGCCGGGGCGCTGGTGCATTGCTGTGTTACTCGATCGCGATGGTAGTGTGCTTCGGCAGCTCCTTGTGCGCAGCCTTCGGGACACTGATCTTCAGGATACCGTCCTCGTACTTCGCAGAGATGTCCGCGGATTCCACGTCGTCACCGACATAGAAGCTGCGGCTCATCGAGCCGGCATAACGCTCCTGACGCAGGAACTTGCCCTTCTGATCGGACTCATCCTTGTCCAGAGCCTTCGCAGCGCTGATCGTCAGGTAACCATCCTGCAGATCGACTGTCACTTCGTCCTTCTTGAAGCCCGGCAGGTCGACATCCAGCTCATATGAGCCCTCGGTCTCCCGCACGTCGGTCTTCATAAGGTTCTTGCTGTGCTTGCCATAGAGCGGATCGCGGCCGCGCGGCAGCATCCTGTCCATATCAAACGGATCGTTCCAGAATTCATCAAACAGATTTTCACCAAAAATGCTGGGCACCATAAGTCATACCTCCATTCGTACTGCGCACCGGGAACCAGCTCCCGGAGGGACTTGCGTACGCTTCATGTAACGACATTGTATTTTGTTCCCTCGGGGCTTTCTTTCCGTCCCTCCCTCAGGAACAGCTTCAGTATAGCACCGGTTTTAGCAGTGTCAATAGGAGAGTGCTAAATTTCACAAAATCTTCTTAAAAGTATAACAATTTTGACATTTATGGACGGAAATACGAAAAATAGGTGCGTAAATGTGGGCGATGTTAATATTAAAATGCGAAAAAACCCTCCCTTAAGTACGTTGGGCTTAGGGGAGGGGGCTTTTTTTACAGAATTATTATGTTAATTTTGTTGCATAAGTTTTGACGGCTCGTGATAATCGGGGTCATTGATAAGATGAGAATTTATGGTGGAGTTGTTTATGATACAGCCTTTGTTCATAAAGCCTATATCGAGCGAGTAAATGCCTGAGGATGAACTTGATTTTATATCGCTGTTCTTTATGAGCAGAGAACCTTTTCCTTCTGCGCTTCCTATGCCTGCGACAGCGTCGCCTTCAACGTGCACGGTGATGTCCGAGTCGGATATGACGGTGTCGCACGCTGTTTTGCGACAGCCTACGGCCGAGCCGCACTGTGCCTTGAGCAAAAGGTCAAGGGTGGAGTTTTTGATATTTATCATTGACGGAGTGCTACCGTCAAGCGCCGCCAGCGAACCTATACAGCCTGCACGTTCTCCGAGTGAGCGGATAAGGAATGTTGAGCCGTCTGCTTTTATATCGGTATATCCGCAAAGAGAGCCGACAGCGAGTGCGTTATCGCCCGAACAGCTTATATCTATCGTAGCGTTGCCGATTTCTACGCCGCAGCTTCCGTCATAGGAGCCTGCGCCGATACAATCCTTGCCGGTGCAGGATATTTTGATATTGCCGCCGAGCAGCTTTATGGGTGTTTCGCAGGAGGAAACGCCGCCTCCGATACATATACCGTGGTCGCCGTTTGCTTGCAGTTCAACATTTCCGCTAATATCTATCGTAATCTCGCCGAAGGTATCGTTATAGCTGCTGCCGATACAGCAACCGTCATTACGGTAGGAATCAATGTAGAGATTGCCGTTGCCGGTTATAAGAAGCTTTGATGAGTCGGGAACGGATATTCCGTCATAGCTCAGCGAATCGGTTCCTTTAATTTCAAGCGTGGTGTCGGAATTTTTGCCAAGACGTATGCACTGGCGCAGAGCACCTTTTATGTTGGCATTTTCGAGTATTATGTGTGACTTTGAGTCGTCTGCGGTCTTGATAACAAACGACATAACATCACAGCCGTTTGCGTAAAGGTGTGCTACGGCGTTTTCGACTATAACTCCTGTGTATCTGTCTGACAGCAGTTTTTCCATATCGAGATGCTCCTCGCAACCGTCGTGGACGATGTAATCACGAGCCTTTTTTATTTCGGGGCGGCACATATTGAGCATACGCATCTGCTCGGCGACAGCGTCGGGTATATCGGGAACGATCTCCTTCTGCGGCTTTGCGGTATAGAAGCCCTGAATGTAATCTACACCTCTGCGGATGGTGACGCTCATTTCGTCATAGGTTTCGACACCCTCCGCAAGCACCCTTATATTGTTCAGCCTTGCAAAATCAATGATGCCTGTGAGGAAGTGCTGTTTCTTTACGTTTGTGTTGATGTCGGTTATAAGGGAGCGGTCAACTTTTATGACATCGGGCTGAAGGCTAAGCACAGCGGCAGTGTTGGAGTATCCGCTTCCGTAATCGTCAATGGCTATCATACAGCCCTTCGACTTGAAAAGATGACGCAGGCTTGCTATCTTGTCACCTGTAAGATCTGCCTGCTCGGTAAACTCGATAACAAGCTGTGGCATGATATTCCCGTATTTTTCGCAGAGCCTGTTGAAATCGTACTCCGTAATCATACTATCGGGTATTGAGTTTATGAATATCTTCTTTTCGCCGAAACGGGCACGGTTTGCGGAGATTATCTCCAGAACGTTTTCGAATGTGAGTCGTTCGATATCATAAAGCCTGCCGTGTTCTCTTGCTATCCTGAGTATCTCGAGAGGTGACGAATTTTTCGGGCGCATAAGCGCCTCGTAAGCGTAAACGGAGCCGTCAACGGTAGACACTATCGGCTGGAAGCAGTAGCTGAAATCGTTATCGTCAATAAGTCCTGTCAGGAGCTTTGAATCCGAATAGCTGTTGCATTCGGCTACATATTCCTCTGCTGAGAACTCTCTTTTTATACTGCCGAGTGCCTTTGCTCTGAAAAGGGCAAAATCGGCATAGTTTATCATCATATCTATAGTAGCCGCCTGTGAGGGATACCAGCAGTAGCCTGCGGTTATCGTATATGCTTCGCTCCGAGTTTCAATGGTTTCGCCGAATTCATCGGTCAGCTTGCAACGTGCAACGGCATCGTACATCTTTTTCATAATGTCGGAAATTTCCGACTTTGTCATCTGCCTGAAAAATACGAGAAAATCCTTATAGCTTTTTACGCCGATTATAACGTTATCGGAAGCAAAGCGTTTTATCGCATTTGCCGCTGTTGCGACGCACAGTGCGGTTTTATCGTAGTTCAGCTCGCTGTCTACACGCTCTATGCCGTTGATGTGTATCGCCGCCATACAGCACTGGGCGGTACCGCTTATCTCTGAGAGCATACTGCGTACACGTTTTATGAAGTAGTCACGGGTATACATACCTGTGAGCATATCATATTCCTTAGCGTTATCCTTGTGCGAACGAGCCTCCATTATCTGTGTTACGTCCTGCACGAAGCCGAGCATATAATCCGTGTCATATACAATCTTGATTTTTATATAGCTTGTTTCGCCGCCGGCGGTATACATATATATGTTCTTATAGCCTTCTATCTGATTTTCGTTAAGGCTGTCAAGCAGTGCGTAGAAGCTGTCCTTGTTCATATTATCGCCTTCAATATGGAGCATAGAGGCAACGTTTTTATCGTAATACGCCTTATTCGAATCGTGCGGCAACTTGAAAACACCTATAGTGGGGAAGTTGTCGAGAAATATATTCCAGTCGTGTCGGCTGTTTCCGTCTTTATCAAAAAAGCTCATATAAAGTCCTCCGAATTACACAGATTACCAAATTCATTATACAAGTTTTTACCACAAAAGTCAATCTGATTTAAGCAAAATGCACAAAATAGACAAATTATCAGGTCGATTTTGTACATTTTTGAGAAAAGCAAAGCCGCGCGGTTGTTACAACGGTTTTGCGTTCTGACAGTAAAAATCTTTTTTCTTACAATTTTGCAAGTTAGCGAAATAAGGAAATAATTTGCTGTATAATCATAGTATGAAGAACTGTCGGTTTAACCGCTTATTATGGCGGTTATAGCGGCAATCAGAGGAAGGGTGGTATTTATATGGCATTTATGAAGAAGAAAACAAAGCAACGATGCAAAACCATCCTGTCGTTATTCTTTGCGCTGACGCTGATAATGTCGGCGGTCACCTTTGCGGTATCCGCCGCAGAAGCGGCGGCACTGTCGGTACAGCTTAAAACCGACAAGGAAGAATATACGGCGGATGAGGATATAGCATTAACGCTTGAGATTAAAAACGGCAGTACGGGCAGGCTTGTTGATATTGCTTATGATATTACGGCACCGGACGGCTATGAGCTTAAAAGCGGAAGTGCAAGCGGCGGTGAAACGGAGCTTCTTGCGGGAGGAACGCTGAAGTATGACAGCGTGTATTCTGTGGTAAAAGCGACTCCGGACAATCCTGTGACAGACGGAAGGATAAATCCGACCGTGCCGCTTATATCGGCGGTAATATGCGCTGTGGCACTTTTTGCACTTAACAGGAAGAAAGCAAAGAAAATGCTCGCCTCGCTGCTGTGCGTATCTTTGCTTTTGACGGCACTGCCGCTTGATGTTGCCGCAGAGGAAATCGGCAAAGCGGCGGCTGATACCGCAGATGTGACGGTTACAAAGGATATTACCGCAGGCGGTGCGAAAAAGACATTTACCGCACGGGTAACGGCAGGAAAAACCGCCGACAACGTAACTGTTACATACGATACGCTGGGCGGAAATAAGATAGACAGCGTTACGCTTGCCGCCGGAGAAACAATAGGCAGGCTCCCCGAAGCGATAAAGAAAAACGCTGTCAATAACGGCTGGTATCTTGACAAGCAGTGCTCGACACAGTTTTATGAGGACGAGCCTGTAAATCGTGATATAACGCTTTATGTGGGATATGATGAGGATAAGATAAAGCCGGAAACACCTGAATACAACGAGATAACCATATCGGACGCACCTGAGGATTTTTCATTCTCGCTTATCTCATCGCAGAGCATAACGGATGATAATTTACAGGACGTTATCAGTATCGAAAATCAGTTCGGTGAAATGCCGTTGCTCAAAGTTGAAAATACAGGCAGCGGAGTATACACTGTAAAGCCTGTTATCAACTGGACGGAAGGCGGCGCATATGTGCTGAGCCTTATAGATAACGGGGTACGGTTTGACGGTATCAATTCCGACATTATGCCTGACGAGAAGATAAGAACCATTACGCTTTTCGTTTACAGGGAAGAAACGAACAACGTAAAGCTTAAAGACGGCATAGTTACTATCCCGAAAAGTCGGATAAGAGAAGATGACGACAACGAGCATATCTATATGTCACGCAGTGAATTCGAGGCGCTCTCGATACACGAGGGTACGGTAATATTCGCTGACGATGCCGAAGAGCCGAGCTATCTGAACGTTGTTTCGTATGAACTTTTCGGCGATGAATACAAGATCCTCACGGTCGGCAGTGATGTTGACGATATATACGAAGAACTTGATATTTACTTCAAGGAAAAGTATGTTGAAAACAATGTGCTTGCCGAGGCGATAGACACAGAAAAGCTGGTCGAACAGCTTTATGAAAGCGAAGGAACACAGCAGCTTACATATATGCTTGCCGCCGCTTTATATGACAGCAAGACGGTAAGGGAGCTTGGTGACGGCAATGCGCCGTTTGAGCTTATGTCCAACACATATATGGACGGGGTAAACTGGAATGACAAGCAGATAAAGCTGAATGTTAAGGAGCTTCTCGAAGGGCTTACAATCAGCGCTAAGGTCGGTACGGCGAAGAATACTAATTTCAAATGTATAAACGGTTTCCCGAATGAGCAGGACTGGACGGCGCTCAACATCACATTCAGCTATGAAATGACGCTTAAAAACAAGGTAAAGCTGGAGGCTGAGGTAAGCATCAGCGAATACCTTATCATAGGCGTAGGCGGCACTCTCAGCTTAAAGCGTGACTTTAACGTGAAGTTCCTGCCCTTGTCGCAGACGGATGTAACATTCAAGATACTGGTCTGCTCGGCAGATGAGGAAGAGGACGATAAGCAGCAGGATAACGAAGAAAAGAGAGATGTTTCCGTTGAGATAGAAGCCATAATGAACGGCGAGGATAAGGAAAGCGGAAATATCATAAAAGACGTGCGTGAAATGCTCGAAAACAAGGGCGGAGCCATAAGGCTATGCGAGGTGAACCTTTTCAGTGCAACGTTCATGCCTATACTGCCGCTGTCTATAAAGACGGAGCTTAACTTTGTGGTTAATGTTTCGTTTGCGGCAGGTATCAGTATGGAAGCTACGGTGCTTCAGGCAAAGGGTCTTGGCATAAGAGGAAATATCAAGGAACCGTCATCTATAAACGTATACAGATTTATAATGGCGGGCGACGACCGTTACATATTTGATATGTACGCTTACGGCTATCTTGGCGTTGAGGCAGGCATCGAGGGTAAGGTATCGGTATCGCTTCTTGGTCTTAATGATCTCGGAAGTGTCGGTGCGGCACTTGAAATAGGTGCTTATGCCGACCTGTACGGTTATCTGCACTATCATTCGCAGGATATGCGACACAATAAATACTACGCTTCTCCGAAGGAACATTACCACGAGCTGCAAGGCGGAATATACTTCGAAATGGGCGTGTATATAAAAATCTCGATATTTGCGGAAAGCAAGCTGTTCAGGAAAAAGGCGGAGCTTGCAAAGCAGTTCAAATTCCCGCTATTCAGCGTAGGCGACAAATATATATATGCGGATAAGCCGACGCTTGAGGGCAATACCGACATAATACTGCGGGAAACGGATACGAATGTCTATGAGATAGACGGACTTATCCCTGCACAAGGCACATATCTTGATATAACTACAGGCGATATTGTAACACGGCAGATGAGCAGCAGTGAGTTCAAGGCTGCCTGCTACAGCAAGTATTTCAAGGTAACCAAGAGCGACGACGGCAAGATAACGCTCACGGTATCTCCCGACGCTCCGAGCAGATATACAAGCGGCTTGCTTAGCTGTATACTGCGCCTTTACTATACGGGCGGACAGAATCTGCTGTTCACATCCGATACGGAAAATCTGTACTATGACGCAGACAAGGGCGCTTATATCAGCAGAAAGCATATCGGTGACATTGGTGTATACTATTACCGCAAGGGAGTTGACTTCCCTCTTGAAGACAAGGATAAGACCGCAACGCTGAAGTTTGCGGTATCGGCTGACGGCAGGACGGAAATTGTAGATACGGTAACTGTACGCAAGGGCGGATATGTAAGCGGCTATTCGCTTGCGGTTTCGACCTACTGCGATAAAAACGGCTATATCTATGATAAGTCGCTGTTTGATACAGAGATACAGCCGTACTACTGGCTCAGCAATGATATGACCATCACGCTTAACACATACACTGCACAGAAGCTGTACTCTGTGGAATACTTTGACACAGAAAATGACAGATGGGTAAGCGAACTGTGGGCGGTAGATTATCTTGACGATATAAAAATGTTCGACAGATATAAAGCGTCTGTGAACAGCGTTACTCATTTTGCAAGCTTCGGTATCGACAGAGCGGATGGTATGAGATACCGGATGTATATGAAGGACGCTCTGACATACAGATACTATGACAGCAGTTACAGCGGCAGTGTACATGGTCTTGATACGACTAAGCCGCTTGCGGTGAACTACGGCAGTGAAGAAGATCTGCAGTCGTTCAGGGCAGAATACGAAAAGCTGTACCCGACAGCCTACAGCATTATGCTTAAAGCAAACTATCTTGTAAGAAGATGCATAGTCGATATTTATAACGAGAGCGGTTATGCGGGTGCAAGATATGTTGAATACGGCACTGAGTTCAGAGTGCCGGATACATTTATCGACAACATCAACAGCAGTAAGGAAAACGAACTTATCGGCTGGGATATTGACGGTGACGGCAAGGCGGATATGGCTCCCGATGAAAAGATAACCGTCAAGGGCGATATGAGGCTGAAGCCTGTGATGAAGCGAAAGCTGTACACGGTAACGGTAAGACTTGCGGATTATACCGAAAGAAAGTTTGACATTATTTACGGCAAGCCTTTGCCGCAGGAGCTGGAACAGCTTATAAACAGCATTCCCGACAGTCCGAAGCCGGACAGTGAGGATTCGTTCTACGAGCCGTCATATGTGCTTATAAAGAGCGATGTCACGGTAGGCGGTTATACGGCAGGCGAAACTGTAAGGTACAACGGCGATATAAGCATAATGCCGGAAAGCAACGTGTACTTTGAGATAGTTCCTGCGAAGCTGTATCACTACATAACGCTTATCGCAAACGATGGCGGCGGATTCAGATATACCGATGAAAACGGCGCTGAAATAGAAACTGACAGGATAAGGACGGTTGTACAGGACGGTTACCGTTTTGCAACGGCGCTTTACGGATATTCCGCATTCGCACCTGAGGACACATATACTACCGAATATCTGCTGTCGTATTTCGTGGACGCAGACGGAAACAGAATCGGCAGTAACGATAATGTGAAGAAGCCCGGTACCTACTATATGAAGTGGAACACCAACGACAGACGCTGTTATATAAACTATGACGTTTATATTTACAACGAGTACGGAGCGGAGGTTTCACACGAGGTAAAGTCCGAGTTTGACGGCTACAGGCCCGAATATGACGAGCTTTGCAAAATTTATGATGCTGAGGTTGAGGCACTTGCAGGGTATGATGACGAGTATTACACATATACTCTTAAGGAAGAGCCGATAAACGAAGAAAACACAACGATTGACGGCAAGACCTACAAGACTGTAATTGTAAGGTGGAACAGAACGCCGAAGGAGTTTGATGTAACGTTTGACTATGACAACGGCACGGAAAACGAAACGGTAAAGGTAAAGTATGGCTATCTGTATCGTGCAACGGCAGGTGCTTTAAAGGATGATAAGTACAACGATTATGAGCTTGTCGGATTTGACCTTGACGGTAACGGCACAGCGGACGTGATGCCGGGCGAATCGTTCAGAGTAACGGGCGATATGACGCTGAAGGCGGTATGGAAAGCTACCGACAAAATCTACAGCGTGGTGTTCTATGCTATGAGCGGTGAGTTCGATGACGGTACGGCAAGTTATGAGATAACCGGTAAATACGGTGATGCAATCTCACTGTCGGATATTCCTGTACCGACAGGCACAGAGGGCTATGAGTTTGCAGGCTGGGATAAAGCCGTTCCGACAACGTTCGGTAATGACGACGGTATTATAAAGACCGAGATCAAAGCAACATACAAGCTGAAAAAGATGACGATAACCTACCGTCTTGTAAATCTTGATACCAACAAGGTTTACGAAAGCTATAAAACAGCTAAGTTTGACTACGGAACGGTGTTCACGGCTGATATGCTTGAGGCATCTCCCGATACGGACGGCTGTCTGTTCGGCGGCTGGCTTGGCGAAAACGGATATTCAATCATCGGAAAAGAAATCAAGTCCGATATGACGCTGACGGGTACTATCACTCCTGTTTATGTCATCTACTCGCTTGACGGTGTTGAAAGCTCAAGGGAAAAGGCTAAAATCGGTGCTGAGGTCACAGTAAAGGAAAAAGCCGACGGTTATCTTGAGTGGACAACGGACGATGTGACGGTTGAAGGCGGAAAGTTCACGATGCCGTCGAAGAATGTATCGTTCACAGCCGAAAAGGATATGAGCGGTTATCTGACAGTTTCAAACGGCAGTGCAAGCACGATAATAGATACCGAAAACAAGGCATTCATCAGCGGCAAGGCAAGCGGCTTTGAGTATGATACCGCTACAGGCATACTGACGGTGACCGGAAGCGGTCTTAAGCTGTCGGGTGTCGGAAAGAATATAATGCTGTATATTAAGCCAAGCGTTTCGGATATTACGTTTGAAAATCTTACGCTTACGGCAGGAGATATGAACGGCGTGAAGCCCGACGATTTCAGTAGCATAGGCGTAGGCGACGGATACGGCTCGGCTGACGCATATCTGATGTTTGTAAGCTCGAACAGCCTTAAGGTGAACATAAACGGAAATGTTACGCTTTCTAAACGTAACACGGCGACTACAGAAAACCTGCTTGCAATATATCAGGCGCACCTTGACTACGACGATGTAACTCCTATGAGTATGGAGTTTATCGGCGGCGACAGCCCGAATCTCACAGTAACGGGAAATACATACGCTATACAGAGTATGGGCAGTGTTGATTTCAGCGATATGATATTTACCGCAGCAGCCGAATATTACGGCGTACACGCAGAAACAATCCGCTTCGACAGATGCAGTATAACAACAACAGGGCTTGCGGGAACGGACGTTAAATCGTCAACCGGCATATACAGCAACGACCTTTCGATCGTTGACTGCAGCTTAGACATAAGAACCGGAATATTCGGTGAAACGATCGATATTTCGGGTGCTACAGACGGAATAGTTACCTCCGGATATGGTGGGGCGGTTATGGTAAAGTGCAAGACAAAGGGCTGGTCGGAAACGGCAAGCGGACTGCTGACGGTGGCACTTGACAAGGGTCGCTCCGTACTGTTTACGGTATCGGCAGGAAATTCGGCAATTCAGGCGTTTGACTTTGAGGGAGGGGAAAACAAGGTAGTTTCCTATCCGCAAACTACGGTGCCTGATAAGGAATTTGAGCTGACGAAGGATTTCTACTGGCTTCTTAAGGAGAAGAACGGTACGGCGCTTATAAATGAGATAAGATTCTCGGGTAAATAAACGAACAAGCGACCCCGACAGAGTTTTCTGTCGGGGTCGATGTTTTATATAAAAAGTCTTTTGATTGATGTGCTTCTTGTTGCATCGTTCAGCCCTGACTATGATAGCAAGGCTACCGATAGTGCTATTTGTAGGACAGCACTTCTCGGGTTCGCTATTCGAGTGGGTACACCTGTCAATATGAAAGAGAAAAAGAACCAAAGGGATCAGGGAAACAACTTCTAAGCAACTACAATCCCCACCGTAGTTGGCTCGGCTTGACCGAGCAACAGAACCTCCCCTTTTTCGAGGGATAGTGCGGTTTTGGAAGGGTCGGTGGTGTAAAGCAATCCCTCCGTCTTGACGGCAGAAAAGTTTACAATATAAAAAGAGTGGGCATATCGCAAGCAGAAAGCAACAAAGCAACAGTTTGTGCCTTGCCGTCAATCCACCTCCCTTTGACAAGGGAGGCAAGAATATGGTGTTTTTCGAGGGATAGTGCGTTTTTCGAAGGGTCAATGTCAGTGCAGTTGCACTGATACACTCACGAAAATATTAATGCCTTATCGGTACGGAAAATGTTTTAAGCGGTGTTGGCGGTACGTTTAGATGTTCAACTTTAATAATAATTGTTTTTTGGGCATAGCACGACCCCGACAGAGTTTTCTGTGGGGGTCGATGTTTTATTGACAGGTATTGAATATAGTAGTATAATTTAACTGATACCGTTAACAGCGGAAACTATTTTGAATCAAGGATGGTGTTACATGGGCGCTGTACTGACACTGGGCTGCGATATGATACCGAAAATCAATTTCGCAATGCAACAGAATTACATACCTTTCATAAGAAACCTTACTGTCGGCAACGAGGGCGATGAGGATATAAGCGATGTAAGGCTTACTATCGCTTTTGACCCGGCTTTTGCAAAGACCTTCACATACGATATAAGCTGTGTGCCGTCGGGAAAGTCGGTTGAAATTTCGCCGCTGAGGATAATTCTCAGCACGGAAATGCTGTTTTCACTGACGGAGGCAGTGTCGGGTACTGTAAGCTTTTCTCTTTCAAAAGGCGAAAAAGAGCTTTACCAAAAGGATATTCCCGTTCAGCTTCTTGCGTTTAACGAATGGAGCGGTCTTGCGTTTGATCCGGAGCTTATTGCGGCATTTGTGACACCGAATCACCCGGAGATAGCAAAAGTCATTTCAGAAGCATCGGTCTACCTTAAAAAGTGGGCGGATACGACTGCCTTCAGCGCATATCAGCGGCAGAACCCGAACTTTGTAAAACAGCAGATGGCGGCTTTATATACGGCGCTGTGTGCAAGAAGAATAGCGTACAATATGCCGCCTGCCAGTTTTGAATATATAGGGCAGAAGATACGTCTTGCAAATACCGTGCTGGAGCAGAAGCAAGGCACTTGTCTTGACCTTGCGGTGCTGTATGCGTCCTGCCTTGAGGCTGTAGGTCTTAATCCTATCATTATATTCATAGAGGGTCACGCTTTCTGCGGCTGTCATCTTGAGGAGGAAACCTTTGCGGACTGTGCTACCGATGATGTGTCGGCTATAGAAAAGCGTATTGCGGCAGGGGCGGAGGAGCTTCTGCTCGTGGAATGTACGGATATGACAAAGGAGAATGTTGACTTTGACAAGTCGCTCAAGCACGGCAGGGATCATATGAATACACCGGGCGGCTTTATATGTGCGGTCGATATTGCCCGTACAAGAGGAAGCGGTATCCGTCCGATACCGCTGAGACTCGAACAGGCTCTGACGGCTGAAAACACGGAGAGCGACGGTGCAAGGCATATAAGAATGAGCGCACCGAGCGAGCTTGATATGTCGCTGTACGGAAAAGTGGCGCAGGGCAGTAACGAGCCTATGACAAAGCAGAAAATATGGGAAAGAAAGCTGCTTGATTTTTCTCTGAGAAATTCTCTGCTGAATTTCAGAATAAATAAAAGCACGGTCGAAATTATGGTGTCGGATCTGTCGCTTCTTGAAGATAAGCTGTCTGACGGAACGGATTTCCGCATCCTTGAGGCACCGTCAGAGTGGACGGTTTCTATGCGAGATGCTAAAACGTTTGAGATAGAAACCGATAAGGACCTTGTAAGGAATATAGCCGAGCAGGAACTGAAAAACAAGAGGATAAGGACGTTCATGGATGCCGCAGAGCTTGAGGAGAGCCTTAAGAAGCTGTACCGTGCGGCCAAGGTGAGTATGGAGGAGAACGGCTCGAACACGCTGTTCCTGTCGCTCGGAATGCTCAGGTGGTTTGAAAGTGAAATGTCGGAAAAGGCAAGATATGCGCCTCTTGTGCTTATACCGATAGATATAGTCAGAAATGTCCGTGACAAAGGTTATATAATCAGAAGCCGTCAGGAAGACGCTCAGATAAACGTAACGATGATAGAATATTTACGGCAGGATCACGGCATTGAGATAAACGGTCTTGATCCTCTGCCCGAAGACGAGCATGGAATTGACCTGCCGCTTGTTTTCAATACCGTAAGACAGGCGATAATGGGCAAAAAAACGTGGAATATTATCGAACACAGTTTTATCGGGCTGTTCAGCTTCGGTCAGTTTGTAATGTGGAACGATATAAGAAACCGCAGTGACGAGCTTAAAAGCAACAAGGTGGTATCCTGCCTTATGGAAGGTGCGACAAGCGAGGCGCTGACGGGGGACTTTATTGCGGATACCGATATTGACAGCAAAATATCGCTTACGGATATTGCCATTCCCGTTGACGCAGATTCTTCACAGCTGAGTGCGGTGGCTGCGGCATCGGCAGGAAGAAGCTTTGTACTGCACGGCCCTCCCGGAACGGGTAAATCGCAGACCATCACCAATATGATAGCGAATGCGCTTTATCACGGAAAAAGCGTTCTGTTTGTGGCGGAGAAAATGGCGGCGCTGAGCGTTGTACAGAAACGTCTTGCTAATATCGGGATTGACCCGTTCTGCCTTGAGCTTCACTCCAACAAGACAAGTAAATCCGCTGTTTTAGCGGAACTTAACAAGTCGCTTGAAACGGCAAGGGTAAAATCTCCCGAACAACACGCCGCAGTTGCGGAAAAGCTGGCGCAGGAAAAGGCAAAGCTGAACTTTGTGATAGAGGCTCTGCACGAAAAGCGCAATTTCGGTAAATCGCTGTATACGGCTATTGAACGCTATGAGCAGTGTTTGGCTGAAAAGGGGAAAATATCTATCGGCAGAGATGCTTTGCAAAATGCCGACGAAGGTACTATTGCACGATTTGAGGAAATTATATCGGAATATGTTGTCGCAATATCCGAGATAGGTGTTTATGCACAGCATCCGCTTATAAGATACGGCGGATGTGAATATTCCACAGAAATGCGTGACAGCTTCAAAAACGGCCTTGACAGACTTGCGGATGAATACGGCAGGGCGGACGAGGCACTGAACCTTATAGCAACTGCTGTCGGTCTTGACGGAAATATAAGCCGTGAAAAGCAAAGCGCCGTATCGGGTCTTATAGATGCCTGCGGCGAGGACGCACCTGTAATAAACGAGATATTGGGTACGGCAGATTTTGACGCTGTCGTTTCAAAGCTGAAAACGCTGTGCGAAACGGGAAAAGCATACAATGCGCTTTGTGCCGAAATCGAAAACGGCTTTGACAAGGCTGTGCTTTCATATCCTGCACAAAGCGCAAGGGTGAAATGGAAACAGGCAGAGGCTAAGTGGTTTTTACCAAAGCTGATAGGTCAGAACAGGCTGTATAAGGAGCTTAAAGTCTACAGTAAAAATCCTGCCGCATTTAAAAAGAGCGATGTATGCCCTTTGTATGACAGGCTGATTGAACTATCGGAAAAATCGGAGCAGATCGGGCAGATAATCCCGACGCTGAATATAACGGGCGGAATATTGTCCGGTATGGCGACCGACTGGGATATGCTTTCAAGGGCGGTGCATAAGACAGAGACAGTTAACGGGGCGGCAGCTTCAGACAGATTCAGCGACAGCGAAAAACAGCATATTATGAACGTGTTCGTAAAATGTTCACCGCAGGAAATTGCCGGATGTGCGAAAAATCTTGAGGCGGTAAGAAGCTATACGGAAAAATCCGACAGACTGGCAGAACTTTATTCGGTGAACACGGAATTTGAAGAAAGCACCGATTGGCTTACAAGCGTCAACTCGGTATTTAAGGCGATTTCGGACAATATTTCGCTTGTAAAGAGCAAGGCGGCGTTCAACTTGGCGGATAAGCGGCTTTGTGACGCAGGGCTTGCGGCTGTGAGCCGTGCCTATAAAAACGGCACTGTATCGGCAGACAATATAAGAGCGGCTTATCACTGCGAGCTTTATTATCAGCTGGCGCTTATGACTATCGCCGCTGACAAGCGTCTTGCCTCCTTCAATGGAAAGCAATATGATGCTCTGATTGACGAATACAGAAGAACGATAAAGGAATATCAGAGGCTCACTATGCAGGAGCTTGCGGCAAGGTTGTCGGCAAATATACCCGTATCAGACGGTACGAGCGCCGCATCCTCCGAGATGGGAATACTGAAGAAGGCTATCAAAAACAACGGCAGAATGATGCCGCTCAGAAAGCTGTTCGACAAGATACCGACACTGCTCAGAAGACTCTGCCCGTGTATGCTTATGAGCCCTATCTCAGTGGCGCAGTATATCGACCCGTCATTCCCGAAGTTCGACCTTGTGATATTTGATGAAGCATCACAGCTTCCGACAAGCGAGGCTGTCGGCACTATAGCAAGGGGCGAGAATGTCGTTATAGTAGGCGACCCGAAGCAGCTTCCGCCTACGTCATTCTTTACAAGCAACCGTATTGACGAGGATAACAGCGAGCTTGAGGATCTGGAGAGCCTGCTTGACGACTGCCTTGCAATCTCTATGCCGCAGATGTATCTCAAGTGGCACTACCGCTCACGGCACGAGAGCCTTATCGCATACAGCAATATGAAGTATTATGACAATAAGCTGTATACGTTCCCGTCACCGAACGACCTTGTATCGCAGGTAAGGCTTATACGTCCGGAAGGCTTCTATGACAAGGGCAAGACAAAGCAGAACAAGGCTGAAGCGGAGGCTATAGTCAATGAAATTATCCGCAGGCTGAGCGATGAAAAGCTGAGGAATGACAGCATAGGCGTGGTAACGTTCAGCTCTGTTCAGCAGAATCTTATCGACGATATGCTGGTTGACGCATTTGCAAAGAACCCGGATATAGCTGATTTTGACGCAAAGTGTGATGAGCCTGTGTTTATCAAGAACCTTGAAAATGTACAGGGTGACGAGCGTGACGTTATACTGTTCTCGGTGGGCTACGGTCCTGACGAGAACGGAAAGGTTTCGATGAACTTCGGCCCGCTTAACCGTGACGGCGGATGGAGAAGACTTAATGTTGCAATCTCAAGGGCAAGGAAGGAAATGATAGTTTATTCCGTTCTGCGTCCTGAGCAGATAGACCTTACGAGAACACGCTCAGAGGGCGTTGCGGGGCTTAAGGGCTTCCTTGAGTTTGCAACGAGAGGTACGAATGTAATCGCAGGACGCACGGATATGTTTGCAAAAGCGGATGACAGCCTTGTAAGCGAGATAGCGAATGGCATTGAAACGCTCGGATATAAGACGAGGTGCAACATAGGCTGTTCGCAGTTCAGAATGGATATAGGTATAATTGATCCCGAAAAACCCGAAACATATATTCTCGGTATTATGCTTGACGGTGAAAACTGCCACAGAAGCGCAACCGCAAGGGACAGATTTGCGGTTCAGCCGGGTGTGCTTGAGGGGCTTGGCTGGAGCGTAATGCGTGTATGGACGCTCGACTGGCTTGACGACAGCAACGGAGTTTTACAGCACATAAAGCAGGCTGTTGAAAATGCACAGCATCCGCAGGAAAAGCCTGTCGGGGAAGTAAAGACAAAGCAGGCACCGGTATTTGAAACGGTCGAGAAAACGCCTGTGCCGAATAAGGCAACGCTGTATGAAACGGCAGAAGTATCGCCTGTCGGAACGCCCGAACAATTTTATCTTCCCGAAACGGTTCCTGTTATACAGTCGCTTGCAGTGCTTATTTTGTCGGCAGAAGCGCCGATAAGCCGTAACGCTCTTGTACATAAGCTGATAGGTGCGTGGGGCATAACAAGAAGCGGCGACCGCACGGACAAGGTGCTTGCCGATGTGTTCAGAATGATCGACAAGCGTATAACGATTGATGAGAACAATGCGTTCTTCTGGCTCGGCAAGCAAAACCCCGATACTTATGACATTTATCGTCCTGCCGATATTCAGGGCAACAGAAGGGAGCTTACGGAAATCCCGTCGGAAGAAATAATCTCCGCTGTGACGGAGGTGCTTTCAGAGCAGATAGGGCTTTCAAGGGCCGATCTTATCCGTGAGACCGCAAAGAAATTCGGCTACACAAGGCTCGGTACGGTGATGACTTCTACAGTCGAGTTCGCAGTCGATAAGGCGGTAACGGGTGGTAAAATCAAGAATAACGGTGATAGATACACGCTCTGATTTATGGTGCGTCTGCCGGCGATTTGCAAAACGATGTATGATAAATAAAAAGCACCCCGCTGTGTCGGGGTGCTTCAGTCTGTCGATAAACCTATATAATTTTTGAAAATGGGGTCGCAGGGGCGTAGCCCCCGACAGGGTCTAGGGGCGGTAGCCCC
>OGGJ01001737.1_pt1 | contig 17123 bp, 15 predicted proteins | sample 1571071 | NCBI WGS metagenome assembly OGGJ01 (sample SAMEA2581954, study PRJEB24529) | metagenome | biome: Human gut stool | place: China | collected 2011
CATGTTTTGTCGCCGCGGTCGATGAGCAGAAGCCCCTCGCACGCGCCGCCGCGCCGCCCGCCTTTTTTGCGGACTTCTTCTTAGTATTCCCGCAGCAGTGCTACCACCTTGCCCAGGATCAGCACCGAATCCACAATAATGGGCTCCATGGTGCTGTTTTCCGGCTGCAGGCGGTAATGCCCGTTTTCCTTGTAGAAGCGCTTGACGGTGGCTTCGTCCTCCACCAGCGCCACCACGATCTCCCCATTCTGGGCCGCGGGCGTGCGGTGCACGATAATAATATCCCCACTGAGGATCCCCGCCTCGATCATGGACTCGCCACGGACCCGCAGCGCAAACAGCTCATTGGCGGGGTAACGGCCGCCCTGGTAGGGCACATAACCCTCAATGTCCTCCACCGCCAGAATAGGCTGGCCGGCGGTGACCACGCCCAGCAGCGGCACCTTGGCGCTCTGCTGCTGCGGCAGGGATATAGCACGGTTCATCTTATCGCCCTTTTCGATGTACCCGGCGGCGGCAAGCTCCGTCAGATACTTGTGGACGGTCGAGGTGGATTTGATCTGCAAAGCAGCACCGATCTCCCGCACCGTGGGCGGAATGCTGCTCTCTCTCTGGGTCAGATACTCCAGCACCTGGCGGGCTTTTTGGCTGATTTCCTGCATAGCACGGCCTCCCTTATCTGTTTCTAAAAGTAGTATAGCACATATGTTCTTAAATTGCAAACATTTGTTTTATCAAAATAAGAAGAAATTTTTTCCTCCCTGCGGATAAGAAAAAACGGCAGCTCTCACTGCCATTTTCTCATAATATCCCGCAGGAAGGGGATCATCAGCACGGCATCCGCCGCCATCCAGGCCGCTGGGTCCGCCGCGCATAGCGCGTAGAAGGAAATCGCCGGGGCCGCCGCTGTTACCTCCCCGCCCGCAAAGGCCGCCGGCAGCAGCAGGCACACCGCCACCCGGGCCAGAAGCTCCGCGGTACCTGCCCCCAGGATAAACCGCGAAAGCCCGATGCCCTGCACACAGTTGCGCACCACAAAGATGAACCCCAAAAAGAGATACATCGCCAGATCCACATATAGATAGGTGTTGCCATAGCGCATCGTTTCGGCCGTCACCTTATCGACGCTTAGGAAGATGCGCAGGTAGCTGCCGCCAAAGGAAAGCCCCAGCCCAATCGCAATGGAGATGCCCGCCAGGATGGATACCATCGCCAGCGCCTGCAGCGTTCCCTTTTTGATGCGCTCCGGCTGCCCGGCGCCCATGTTCTGGGCCGTATAGCTGGTCATGGCCGTGCCCAGGCCGTTCATCGGGGTCATCAGCAGATTGTTAAGCTTATTCGCCGCGCCAAAGCCATTCTGCGCCGCGTTGGAGATCATCTCCCCCTCCAGGATATCGAACTTCACCACCACGCTCTGCATCACGATAATACCGATAGCCAGCACCGAAAACTGCAGTCCCAGCGGGATACCCTGCCCCAGGTGCCGGCGCATATCCCCCAGCGTCACCTGCCAGTCCTCCCTGTGGAGCCGCAGCTTGGGGTACTTTATAAACGCGTAAAGAAAGCACCCCACCGTACTGATAAGCTGTGCCGCCACCGTGGCAATGGCCGCCCCGGCAACACCCCAATGGAAGGACACAATGAACAAAAGGTCCAGCCCGATATTGAGGATGGTGGAAAACAGCAGGAACAAAAGCGGCGTTACCGAATCCCCCATGCTGCGCAAAAAGGAGCAGATAAAATTATAGAAAAGCTGCGCCCCGATGCCCGCGAAGATGATAGCGCAGTAGGTATGGGCCGCGCGGTACACCTCCGGGCTTTCCGGCGTCACATTGATCCACGCCAGCATCGGCTTCAGGAGCAGCAGTGCCAGCCCGGTCAGCAGCACCGTCAGCGCCGCCGAAAGCAGGATCTGCGCCGCCAGCGAGCGCCGCACCCCGGCTTCATGGTGGGCGCCCACCTCCGCGGCCGTCACCACGCAAAAGCCCGCGCTGACACCGAACGCGAACTGCAAAAAGATAAAGATAATGGAGGTGGTATCATTCACCCCGGCCACCTCACCGGCCGTCAGCGTCTGCCCCACTATGGCCGCATCGCTGATGGTATACACCTGCTGCAGCAGGTAACTGATGATAATGGGCAGCGCAAAGGCCAGGATCGTCTTCCAGGGGGTGCCCTCTGTCAGGTCCCGCGGCTGAAAAAGCCCCCGCAGGGAAAATTGGGCTGTTTTCTCATTCATATTCTTCACTCCACAGGCCGTTCACCGGCCGTTTGCTTCTTTACTCCTCTAACAAATTAGTCATTATAATCACGCCGCGGCCCGCTGTCAATCCTTGTTTTTCATATATTTTGCTGCAAAATGCTTGTTATGTTTTAGCCAAAACGCCATTTTCCTTTGTGAAATCTCTCCGAATAGCCTTGTTCACGATTTTGTGTTAAATTTCCCAAAAAAGTTTCATTTATTGTTCATAAACGCTTTACAACTTTTCCTTTGCGATGCTCTATAATAAAATCACAGCAAGGGAACAAAAACCCTTAGCTGACCTCCTCAAAAACCCTCAGATTACAGTCAACACATTAACCTCTCTCTTACCTCTATCACACAATTGTCACAAGCACAGAAAAACCGCCGCAGCAATGCGGCGGTTTTTCTGCTTCTTTTATTTCTTTTACCGGAACCAGATAAGATACACGGCCAGCGCCGCCTGTACCGCCATAATGGCCGGCACGCCCCAGCGGAACAGCTTGTGCAGCGTCTTGTGGTGGAATACCCGCATCCCGCAGAACACTCCCACCGAGCCGCCCAAAGCGGCCGTCAGCATCAGCGTCCGCTCCCGGATGCGCCAACGCTCATGCTTCGCTTTATATTTATCGATTCCCATCATAGCAAAGCCCGCCAAATTGGCGATAATAAGATAGCACACCAGCCAGCATACCGGCTCCTTTATCCATTCGCTCCACGGCATATTCCCGCCTCCTTTGCGTTTCTTGGCCTATTATACACCCTTTTTCCTTGGTACACCAGCCCCTCTCTGTGGTTTGACAAACTCCCTCTCATTGATGTAAAATAGATATAGCATATTATAACACTTGTAATATAGTCATTCGGCATTTCTCGGGAAAGGCGGTGCAGCATGAAAAAAATATTGCGCTTCCTCATCAGCAGGGTGTTCTGGTTCTCTCTGCTCATCGTGGTCCAAATCGGCATCTTCGCCGTTATCCTGTTCAATATCAGCAGCTACTCCACCTATCTTTACGCCGCCTTTGTGCTGTTCAGCCTTATCATTGTCATCTGGCTGGTCGCCAAGGATGATAACCCCTCCTACAAGATCACCTGGATCATCCTCATCATGACGCTGCCGGTGGTGGGCTGGTTCTTCTACCTCAAGTTCGGCAATAAAACACTGCCCCACCGCTACTGGGAGAAGATCGCCGCCAATGAAGCGGCCCACCCGGCGCTCTTTACCGCTGAGGAAGGCGACACCGCCGCCCTGCTGGAGCAATACCCCCACCACCGCGTCCTCACCGATTATATCCGCAATATCTCCGGCTTCCCGGCCTATGGCGGCACCCAGGTGGAATACGCCCCTCTGGGCGAGGATTTCTTCCGCCAGCTGATGCAGGAGCTGCCCAAGGCCAAGAAATTCATCTTCCTCGAGTATTTCATCCTCGAAAAAGGCCTGATGTGGGATTCCGTCCTGGAAATTCTGCGGGAGCGGGCCGCCGCCGGGGTGGAGGTCTGCGTCATCTACGATGACTTCGGCTGCATTCAGCGGCTTTCCGCCAGCTATCCCAAGGAACTGGCCGGCTTTAATATCAAGGCTGTTCCGTATAACCCCATGCGCCCCAGCATGGATCCCAGCCTTAATTACCGCGACCACCGCAAGATCTGTGTCATCGATGGCCAGGTGGGCTTCACCGGCGGCATCAATCTGGCCGATGAATACATCAATAAGGTGGAGCGTTTCGGCCACTGGAAGGATACCTCCGTGCTGCTGCGTGGCGCCGCGGTGCGCAGCCTTACCCGTATGTTCCTCCAGCAGTGGACCTTGAACGCCGGCAGCGATACCCTCGATCGTCCCGAGGAGGAATACCTCACCGCGCGGGCGCTCCCGGCGCAGGGCTATGTGCAGCCCTACCCCGATTCCCCCCTGGATCACTTTAATGTGGCGGAGAATGCCTATCTGCACCTCATCCAGCGGGCGGACCATTATGTCTATATCACCACACCCTACCTCATCCTGGATAATGAATTTGTCACCACCCTGAAAACCGCGGCGGAAAGCGGCGTGGATGTCCGCATCATCACCCCCTCCCACCCGGATAAATGGTATGTCCACATGGTCAGCCGCTCCTATTACCAGACTCTCATCCAAAGCGGCGTCAAGATCTATGAGTATCAGCCCGGCTTCATCCACGCCAAAATGTGCCTGTGCGATGACGAGGCAGCCATGGTGGGCACCGCCAACCTGGATTACCGCAGCCTGTACCTCCACTACGAAAACGCCGTGCTGCTGTACCATACCCCCGTCCTTGCCGAGATCAAAAAGGACATCGAAGAGACCCTGGAAAAAAGCCGCCTCATCACCATTGAGGAGCTCCGCAGCAAACTGCGCGGCACCAGTGCCCTGTGCGCCCTGCTTAAGCTGCTGGCCCCCCTCATGTAATCCCCGGCGGCACGGCTGCGCTGTCTCTCGGGCCGCCGCCCCTGCGGGGCGGCACGGCCCTCCCCCGCTTCGCCGCGCCGCCTGGCCCCATCCCCTTTTACAAACTGCAAATAAATATCCCCCGGCGAAGCCGGGGGTATTTCATAGACGGGCGAAGCCCTTTGTTACTAGCGGCACGCGTCCCGTCGCGTTGGTACGGTCCGTCAGCTGCGTGGGGCTTGTTATCTGCTACCCGCAAACGGGTTTAGTAGTTTCCCATTGTCAGCTGTTCGCCCGCTTTATCCTCCTCTAACTGTTTCTTTATGTATTCTGCTATCCGTTGTGCATTCTTCCCTGCCGTATCTACATAGTACCCTCTGCACCAAAATTCTCGGTTCCGGTACTTGTACTTCAATTCCGGATACTTCTCGTAGATCATCAGGCTGCTCTTTCCCTTGAGATATCCCATGAAACTTGATACTGCTACCTTTGGCGGTATTTCTATGAGCATATGCACATGATCCGGGCATACTTCTGCCTGTACTATCCGTACCCCCTTCCATTCGCAGAGTTGCCGTAATATCGCTCCTACCTCTGCTCTCTTTTCTCCGTAAAATACCTTTCTCCGATACTTTGGCGCAAATACTATATGGTATTTGCAATTCCACTTCGTATGCGATAAACTGTTTATGTCGTTCATTTGACGACCTCCCTTTGTTTTTTTGTGCAGTTGGCGGATCGCACTTCTATCTTAAAACAAAGGGAGCTCTTTTTCTATCTTCATTCTCGCCATAGGCTTCTTTTGAACCACTCGCCTAGCGAGTGGTTTTCTATATACAAAAAGAGCCCCCTCGCAGGGGCTCTTGCTTTTGCCGTCTATTCATTTTACAGCTCCGCTATGCCGTCGCTATCCTCCTCCGGGGCCTCCTCCGCCGGTGCGGCGAAAGGCTCCCCCGCAGGCTCCTCGGCAGGGGCCGGAGCCTCCATTCCCTGCTCCTCACGGGCCTTGTGGTAATCCTCCGGCGCCACATCATCAATGATGAGCTGATCCGGGTCGGAAACATCCAGCTTCTTCTGCCCCAGCAGATAGTCCTCAAAAAGATACCGGGCCATCATGGTGCCGGCCACCGCCACATAGGGGATGACATACAGAAGCGGGAGCACCAGGCAGCACAGCAGGTACCACGGCAGGAAGGAAAGGTAAAATCCTACGATCTGCCAGCGGCGGCCGCGGGTCAGCGCTACCGAAAGCCTTGTCGCCTCTTTTACGGTGTAGTAGTACCGGTCGCACAGCAGCAGGTTGGCCGCCATGTACCGCGCGCCAAACCACCAGGTAAAGGGCAGCGCCACCAGCATCAGCACACTGCCGATGACCACCAGCGGCACCCCCAGGGAGCGGTTCTCCCACAGGTTGGCCGCGCCTATCGCCATCATCGCCGTCGGGATCGCCTCCACCGCGATGGCGAACAGCCCCGTCTTTACCGCCACGGTAATGCTCATCCATACGCTGCGGTACCACGCCGCGTTATCAAAGGCCCAGAACAGCTCCCCAATGGAATTGCTACGCCCATCGGAAAGCTCCAGCGCCCAGTTGGCGGCGCCCAGTGTCAGCGGTGCCATAATGCACAGCCGCACCAGCGAAAGCAGGATGCTCAGCGCCACCTCATACCAGGTCACATCGGCGCCCTCCGCCAGCCACCATTCCATATAGCCGCCCCGCAGCAGATCTATGCTGATCTCCACCCGGTGAAAGCCAAAGGCGGAAAAAATCGCATTATCCAAGGCGCCCAGCACCGCGCTCACCGCCACCATGATCACAAAGATCAGAATGGCCCGGCCCCAGTTATTCCTCAGGCACTTTTTCGCGTTAAATTTTATGGCCTTATTCAGTGTCATTGTTCCTCATCCTTTCTTTTCGGTCCCGTTATCGCAAGCGGCCGCCGCCCCGTGCGGCAGAATGCCCGCCACCTCCATCAGGTGGTCGTTCTGCCAAATCTGCGGGTGCACAAAGCAGGTAAAGCCCCGCCCGCCGCTGGTTTTCCAGAACTGCAGCGGCTGCCGCGGCAGCCCCAGGGTGGACATCAGCGTAGCAATGACACCGCCATGGGTCACCACCGCCGCCTCAAAGATCTCATTTTGCGCCATGTAATCTATCATTGCGGCCACCGCCGCCTGGATCCTTATCAAGAACTCCTCGCCGCTTTCCCCCTCCGGGGGCTTCTGGTGGTGAGAATCCGCCAGCCACCGGCCAAATTCCGGGTCGTCCTTCAGCTCTTCCAGGCTCTTGCCCTCGTAGCTGCCGAAGTCCATCTCCGCCAGCTCGTCCACCACCATCAGCCGGCTCTCCGGGTAGAGAAAATCCGCCGTCTGTAAACAGTGCGGCAGCGGGCTGCTGAATACCACCTCCGCCGAGGGGTAGTCATATTCCCGCCGCAGCGCCAGCAGCTCCCCTATCCCTTCAGCCGAAAGCTCGGAGCCGGTGCGCCGTCCCATATAAACGCCCTGGCGCTGGTGTTCGGTGCGGCCGTGCCGTATAAAGTGCAGCACATAGTTCTTCATGCCTGCTCTCCTTCCTGCGTTCTTTCCTTTTTCCGGATAATATTATAGCACAGTTTTGGTGCGAAAGGAACTCCTCATTATTTAATATCACAAAATTTCGGGGCATTTCTGATGGGATTTTACAAACTTTAAGGAAACTTTCATTTCTTCGACATTTTTGGTTTACAAATGTCCCTTTCCCCATTATAATGATTTATACTATCTGTAATAATGTTAGATTTGAGGTGTACGCCGTGGCCGCGGAATTTTCCCGTTTGCTTACTCTCCTAAGAAAAGAAAAGGGCATCAGCCAAAAGAGTGCCGCACAGCAGCTTGGGGTCTCCCAGGCTTTGCTTTCCCATTACGAAAACGGCATCCGGGAATGCGGTCTTGATTTTCTGGTGCGCGCCGCCGATTTCTACGGGGTCTCCTGTGATTACATCCTGGGTCGTACCCCGGACCGCAACGGCCTCACCCTCACCATCGAGGAGCTGCCGGAAAGTGATGCCGCGGGCAAGGAGAACAGCTTCCGCAATGGCGTGCAGTGCACCCTTAATAAAAAGCTTATCACCAATTCCCTTAATATCATCTTTGATCTCCTGAATCGCAGCGGCAGCCGCGCCCTCGTCACCGAGGTCAGCGATTTCCTGATGCTCGCGGTCTACCGGGCATTCCGCGTCCTGCATGGCGCCAATGAGAAGAACCAGCCCGCCATGTTCAAGCTGAACCGCCTGATCGCCCATCCCTATTCCGCCGCTATGATGCAGGTCTGCCAGGCCAATGCCGAGCAGATCGCCGCCGGTAAACCTGCCGAGGGCATGGACCCCATCACCCACCCGGATGCCCTGGCTCTCTCCACCGAATCCCTCAGCCGGGATTACCCGCTGTTCGCCACCTCCCTGCTCAATCTTGTCACCAATGCCGAAAAGCGGGTGCTGGCCGCCAATGCCCCCACCGACCGCAAATAATGATTCAACCTTTTCCTCCTCCGCCACCCGGCGGGGGAATTCTTTTTTCTCCGCCGCCTTCCTCAGTGCACCGCTCCAAAAGACTCCCCTATGTAAGGAGTAACGAAGTGGCACGGCGCAGCCGTGACTGAGGGGTTGCTGGCGCAAATTATAGAGTTGGTTTCATCTTGCCTTCGGCGCCGCGGAACCTCTGGGGCGTGACGGCTCACGCCCCCTCCCCGCAAGATCGATCATCTCCCGCCTGCCTTGCGCTATCCGCCCAATATTTCCCATTTTTAGGATAACCCCTCCCGTGCGCACATACACGCGCCCGCCTGCGCGCACACGCGCGATACGCAATTTCCCCGGGAAATTCCTGCTTCTTTTTCGTAGAAAATTTTCCTTTTTCGGCCCGCCGAATTTACACCCCGTTCATTGACAGGCCGCTGGAAAAAGACTACAATGAAGAATGGTAGATTGGGGATTTTTGCCCCGCAGAAAGGAGGGACCGCCATGAAAAAGCTCATCCGCACCCTGGCCCTGGGGGCCGGTCTGCTGCTGGGCCTTTCCGGCTGCGATCTCTACCAGCCCGATGTCGATTCCCTCCTCACACCTCCCGTCCTTTCCGAGCTGCAAACCGAGGTGGACGAAGCCCTGCGGGATGTGGTCGGCCAGGAGCTGCGGCTGTGCTACCCCGCCGGCGGCAGCTACCGCTCCCCCTACATTTTCACCGATCTGGACGGCGATGAAGAGCAGGAAGCCGTTGTATTTTACACCGTGGAGGACGAGCCACTGGTCTACCTGCAAATTCTGGATAAATCCGACGGCCGCTGGCGGGCCCGCAATGCCCTGCCCGGCACTGAGGGCGAGGTCCTTTTCGTGGATTTCAGGCACCTTTCCGGCGATGGCGCCACCGACCTTTTGGTGGGCTGGCGGGAACCCGACCGGGAATTTGATACCCTGTACCTGTACCGCTACCGGGATGCCGCCCTCTCGGAGGAATTTCACATCAGCTGCGATGGCATGGCCATTGCCGATTTTGACGGCGACGGCTATGAAGAACTCATAGCGGCCACCGTGGATGGCGGCGTCACCCTGCAGTACATCGGCTGGAGCGGCGTCGGCATCTCGGTGCTGGATTCCGCTTACAGCTCCCTGCGCCTGCAGAACATCCTGGAATCGGTCACCGGCCTCATCGCGCAGGAGCTGCCCGGCACCGTTTTCTCTGGCCGCGTCAATGCCGATATGACTGCCTCCCTTCTTGTGGGCGTGCAGAACGGCCGGCTGGTCCTCCCGCAGGAGGAAGCCCCCACCGGCTATGCCGATGGTTACTGCTACTCCGGGGCCTCCCCGGCCGATATCAACGGCGACGGCATAGTGGAGCTGCCCTGGAGCGCCGTTGAGCCCGGCTCCGCCGGCAGCAGCCGGGAAGAGACCCGCTATTTTACCGAGTACCGGACCCTGCAGTACGGCAGCTATTCCACCGTGGCCGCCTGCTACCAGAATACCACCGATGGCTGGCGCTTTATCCTGCCGCCCGCCCTGTACGACCAGTACTGGATGGATGCCCTGACCCTTTCCCGCCGGGCCGAGACCAGGGAGGTCATTTTCCGGCGGTACACCGGCAGCCTGAATGAAACCGGCGAGGAATACCTGCGGCTGCGGGTGGTTTCCGCCGCCGAGGGCACCAAGCCGGAGGGCTACACCCTGCTGGCCACCCGCGGTCAATTTGCCTACTACGCTTTCTTGCCGGCCGGCAGCCCCATCAGCATGACACAGGTGGAAGAAGGCTTCTCCCTGCTGGGATAACTGCTGTCCCAGCCCTGCACCGGGAAACCGGCAAAGCGCCAGCCGATCCCCCTATTGGGCTTAAAATTCAAGCAGAGGGAAAACGGCTCGCTAAAAACCAACCGGCAGCCCGTCGGCCGCGGCCAGGGGAAAAACAGCGTTCTCCCTACTGGGATCGCCGCCCTGCGTTGGGAGATGGCCAATCCCCTCCCCCAGTAAAACCAGAAGCCAGAAAAAATATCGCAATTCTCCCCCATGGGGTTCCCGAAAAACCAACACACAGGAGGTAAAACTTATGGCAGCACCCCGCAAAATACTCATCTGTGAGGACGAGGACGCCATCCGTGAATTTGAGGTCATCAATCTGCAGCGCAGCGGCTACGAGGTCGTGGATGTCAGCTGCGGCGAGGATGCCATCCGTGTCTTTGATGAGCAGGGCGACAGCTTTTCGGTCGCCATTCTGGATATCATGATGCCCGGCATCGATGGCTTTGCCGTCTGCAAGCATATCCGGGAGAAAAATAATACCCTGGGCATCATCATGCTTTCCGCCAAAAGCCAGGAGATGGACAAGGTGAACGGCCTGATGCTGGGCGCCGATGACTACATCACCAAGCCCTTTAGCCCCAGCGAGCTGGTGGCCCGGGTGGATGCCGTTTACCGCCGGGTAAGCATGAGCAGCGCCAAGCAGGAGCCGGAGACAGAACTGCGCTCCGGCCCGTTCCAGCTCAATATCCGCAGCCGCAGCCTGACCCGCGACGGCCAGAAGATCGACCTGACGCAGGTGGAATTTCAGCTGATGGAGCACTTTATGCGCAACCCCAATGTGGCCCTGGACCGCAGCGCCCTGCTGGCCACCGTGTGGGGCGACAGCTACTTTGGCGATGACAAGATAGTGGATGTGAATGTGCGCCGGCTGCGGATGAAGATAGAGCCGGAGCCCAGCAACCCCAAATACCTCACCACGGTGTGGGGCTTTGGCTACAAGTGGGTGGAATAAGCCGCGGCCGGCCGAAAAGCGGAGGATGGCAAGAAAGAGGGCCGCAGGCAGGCTCTTGTCCGGTGAAGGCGGACTGATGCCTGTCGAGGCTCTCTGACGCCGCCAGCGCCGGTTTTCGCCGGACGGAGCGTCCCAAAAAACGAAGCGGAAGAAAGGAGGCGGAAAGCCGATGGCACCACGCAGCAGCATCACCAAGCGGTGGTTACTGAATAGCTTTGGCATTATCGTGGTCATTATGGTGGCAATGGTCATCGGTGTTTCCGCCGCCATGCATTCCTTCTACTATAACAGTGCCTCCCAGTACATCCGCACGCGGGAAGCGCCCGCCTGGAAAGCGCCGCGGCCGATGCGGGCAGCGACTTTAATGCCCAGCTGTATGAGCTGGTACAGGATTTTGAATACAAGGACCGGATAGAGCTGATGGCGCTGGATGCCGAGGGGCAGGTGTTCCTTACCTCCAGCGGGTTTGTGCCGCAGGATACCACCATGCCGGACCTGGCCATGGCAAGGGAAAACGGCAAAAGCGGCTCCTTTACCGGGCGGTGGGACGGCCAGAAAATTATGGCTGTGACCGTGCTTTCCTCTCTTTCGGGAGAGGACCTGCTGGGGCTGCGGTATGTGGTCTCCATGCAGGCCATCGACCGGCAGCTGACCCTGATCACCGTTTTTGCGGCGCTGGTGGCGCTGGCTATTTTGCTGTTTGTGCTGTATACCAGCAGCTACTTCATGAATTCCATCATCGCGCCGGTGGGCGAGGTGAGCCGGACCGCCCGGCAGATCGCCCAGGGCGACTTTGATGTGCGGCTGGACACCCACAATGACGATGAGATCGGCCAGCTGTGCGCCTCCATCAACAATATGGCGGAGGAGCTGAGCAACGCCGAGCAGGTGAAAAATGACTTTATTTCCTCGGTGAGCCACGAGCTGCGCACCCCGCTGACCGCCATACGCGGCTGGGGGGAAACGCTGCTGAGCGATGACGACCTGGACCCCGAAACCAGGCGGAAGGGGATGCAGGTGATCATGGGCGAGACCGAGCGGCTTTCCCAGATGGTGGAGGAACTGCTGGACTTTTCCCGCATCCAGGGCGGGCGGATGGTGCTTACCCGCGAGAATGTGGACCTGGCGGCGGAGCTGAGCGATGTGGTGCTGATGTACACTGAGCGGGCCCGACGGGAAAACAAGACCCTGCTGTACGAGGAGCCGGAGGGCGTCATCATCGTTTATGCCGACCGCAACCGGCTGCGGCAGGTGTTTATCAATATCCTGGATAACGCCATCAAGTACTCCGACGGCGGGGACACCGTGGCGGTGACGCTGACCACCATAAGCGGCAGCGCCGTTATCTCGGTGGCGGATACCGGCATCGGCATCGCTCCGGAGGAGCTGCCGAGGGTGAAGGACCGTTTTTACAAAGGAAAATCCTCCCGCCGCGGCTCCGGCATCGGGCTGGCGGTGGCGGATGAGATCGTCAAGATGCACGGCGGGAGCCTGAAGCTGAATTCCCGCAAGGGAGAGGGCACCACCGTGACCATTACCTTGCCGCTGGCAAGGGGATAAGAAAGGAAACTGATAACCCATATGGCAAACAGCAAAAAGAAAACTTCGATAGGCGGACAGGCCCTCATCGAGGGCATTATGATGCGGGGGCCGTTCCTGACCAGTATGGCCACCCGGATGCCGGACGGCAGCATAGAGGTGGAGACCTGGGATACCCATAAATCCGGCAAGACGCCCTGGACCCGCCGGGCGCCCTTTATCCGCGGCATTTTCAATATGGTGGATTCGATGATGGTGGGCTACAGCTGCCTGATGAAGAGCGCCGAAAAAGCCGGCGTGGAGGAGGAACCGACCAAATTTGACAAGTGGCTGGAGGAAAAGCTGGGCGACAACATGATGAAGGTGCTGGGCGGCTTTGCCGTGGTGCTGGGCGTGGCGCTGGCCGCGGTGCTGTTCATCTTTATCCCCACCGGGCTTTCCTCCCTGCTGAAGCCGCTGATCGGCGCCGGGATAGGGCTTTCGCTCATTGAAGGACTGATCAAGGTCATCATCCTGGTGGGATACATGTGGCTGTGCAGCCGCATGAAGGAGATCCACCGGGTCTTTGAGTACCACGGGGCGGAGCATAAATCCATCGCCTGCTACGAGGCCGGACTGCCCCTGACGGTGGAAAATATCCGGCCGCAGCGGCGGTTCCACCCCAGATGCGGCACCAGCTTTTTGTTCCTGGTGGTGTTTATCTCCATCATTGTGGGCTCCTTTATCAGTTGGGATAACCCGGCCATCCGGATGCTGCTGAAGCTGGCGCTTATCCCGGTGGTGGTGGGCACCAGCTATGAGCTCATCAAGCTGGCGGGCCGCTCCGACGGGATTCTGACCCGCATCATCTCGGCACCCGGCATGTGGCTGCAGCGCATTACCACCTGCGAACCGGACGACAGCCAGATAGAGTGCGCCATTGCCGCCCTGGAGGCGGTGATACCGGAGGACGAAAATGCCGACCGCTGGTAAAGGCACCTATCGGGAGCTGCTGCGGCAAGGGGAGCATCTGCTGCGGCGGCGGGTGCACCCAGCCCCCTGCGACGATGCCGCGACGGACGCATTCCTGCTGCTGGAAAAGGTGAGCGGGCTGAACCGCACCAACTACCCCCTGAAAAAGGATGAGCACTATCCGCAGGCCGAACGGGAGGAATACCTTGCGCTGCTGCGGCGGCGGGCCGCCGGGGAGCCGGTACAGTATATCCTGGGGGAATGGGACTTTATGGGGCGGGACTTTACGGTAGGCCCCGGAGTGCTGATCCCCCGGCCGGAGACCGAGCAGCTGGCGGAGGCGGCCATAGACTACCTGCGAAAACGGCCAGAATGCCGCGTGCTGGAGCTTTGCGGCGGCAGCGGGTGTATTGCCATTACGGTGGCGAAAACGCTGCCAGCGGCCAATGTGACGGTGCTGGAGCTATCCCCGGAGGCGATGGAGTACCTGCGGGCCAACATGGCCCGGCATAAGGCGGACAATGTGACCGCCGTGCAGGGAGACGCCCTCTGCCCTCCCCCGACGATCCAAGGGCCGTATGACGCTATCCTGAGCAACCCGCCCTATATTGCCAGCGGCGAGCTGCCCACCCTGCAAAGGGAGGTGCGGCGGGAGCCGGCTATGGCGCTGGACGGCGGGACCGACGGGCTGGACTTCTACCGGGGGTTTAATGACATTTACCCGCGAATGCTGGCCCCTGGCGGGCTGCTGCTGTATGAGATAGGCGAGGAGCAGGGCGAGGCGGTGGCCGCGCTGCTGCGAAACGCCGGACTGGAGCGGGTGGCTATCCTGCGGGATGTGTACGGCCAGCCCCGGAATGTACTGGGCTATGCCCCCGATGAAAACTGAAAAAGGGTAAAAAATAATCCCCCTGTATGCAGCCATTTCCCTGCATTTGGGGGTTTGCCGTTTTTATATCCATTTGCGCCCGGGGTTACGAGGCGAGATCCAGCATCTTCTCCTTTACATCGGTATAATTGACATGGCTGTAAACATCCAGGGTGACGCCGGCCGAGGCGTGGCCCATGAGGTACTGCACGCTTTTGACATCCAGCCCGCGGCGGACCAGGCCGGTGCAGAAGGTGTGGCGCAGGATGTGCGGGGTGAGGGCGGCGATGGGGATGCCGCCGCTTTGGGCGTAGCGCCGGTGGACATTGCGGAAGATGCGGTCGAAATCGACGCCATGCAAGGGGCGGGAGCCATTGAGGCAGGGAAATAAAAAATGCCGCCGCTGACCGATGACCTGACACCGGCCGAACTGACGGGCCACGAGGATGCGCCGCTGGAGCGCTTCTGCCGCGGGGGCGGTGAGGGGGATCTTGCGGCAGCTTTTTTCGGTTTTTGGGGGCGCCCACACCATACCTCCCTGCTCCGGGGAGTAGTAGACCTGGTGATCGACCTGGAGATAGCCGCTGTGCAGGTGGATATCCTCGACCGTGAGCCCGGCGCACTCCCCTGCCCTGAGACCGGTATGCAGGAGGATCAAAAACAGGTCGCGGTAGCGGCGGCAGTAGGTATCCTGCTCCATGAATTCCAGAAGGGCGGCCTGCTGCTGCGGGGTGAGGGCCTCACGCTCTTTTTTTGGCTCCCGCTGGAGGAAGCCCAGCCGGAAGGAGAAGGGGTTCCAGCCGGCGGTGCCTTCTTCCACGGCATTTTTGAACACCGAGGAGAGGAAGGAATGGTCGTTGCGGATGGATTCGTAGGAAAGGCCGCCCTGCTGCAGACGGGTGAAATAGAGCTTGCAATCCCCCACCGTGACATCCTTGGCCTTGCGGCTCCAGAGGTCATCCGGCTGCAGGTGGGCGATGGTATTGCGGTAGCTGCGGCGGGTACGCTCCCGCAGGTTGGGGCGCAGCAGCATGTGGCGTTCCACCAGCTGGCCCACGGTGGCGCTGCCCCCGGTGGAAAGGCGGCCCAGCAGCCGCTGACGGGCGATCTCGTCCTCCTTTTGCCGGAGGGCCTCCAATGTGGGGGCATAGCGGGTGCGGCGCTCGCCGCCCTCACTCCAGCGGAACTGGTAGCTACCATCGGGGCGCTGGCTTTCTCCGGTGCGCAGCACGCGGCCGCGGGTGTCCTTGCGTTTTTCGGTTTTTTGTACTTCTTGCATACACATTAACTCCTTTCTCGGCGACAAAATTCGCCGGTATTCCCCATTCTACACTATTGGGACATATTTTTGGAAGAGTTTTTGCGCTTACACCACCGGATGGTGTAATTTTTTCCGCGATTTATGTAAATTAGTGTAAATATTACAATTTGGTAACGGTACAATTTTCTATTTTGCATATTATGTGGATTAATTTAGGCCATATTGGGCGTAAAATAGGGTAAAAACATTGTGATTTGTGGTTTTCATGGGTGGTGAGATGGGCTTATCCCAAGCCAAAAGAATGCACCATTTACACCACTTTTTACACACAAATTTGGGGGTGGGTGGTGTAGGAAAGGGGCTCGAAAAGCCCTTGATTAAGCGGGTTTGCGGCCTTTCGTTTAATTATAGGAGGAAATCACAATGAAAAAAGTACTCGCACTGGTACTGGCTGTCATCATGGTTTGCACCATGGCTATGGCTGTAAAGGTTGACAATGCCACTGCTTCTAGCGGCGCTGCTTCCGACTATGCTTATTCCGTTACCCTCAACCCCGGCAAATCCATCATCTTCGATAAAGAAGACATCGGCCTGACTTCTGCTACTGATGAAGACATCAAGGCTGGCAAATACAATGTTGCTGTTTCTTTTGAGCGCGGCTCTGACATGATCACCTCTAAGGGCTGGGTAAACACCAACAATGGTTACAAGTATGTTCTGACTGCCAAAGATGGCGTTGTTGCTATTGATGGTACTCCCGACATCATCATCTCTTCTGTTGTAGTAACCAAGACTGGCGTTAATAAGCCCGTTCACGAAGCTAAGTATGTTAAGACTGCTGCTGATGGCACTGTTCTCTATGCTTCTAAAGTTAAGAGCGCTATCCCTGCTGTTGACTTTGCTGAAAACTGGAACGATATGAAGACCATTGCTGATTCTAAGAATGGCATCGGCCTGTGCCTTGGCTTTGATTTCGGCTATGAAACTGGCAAGATTGAAATTCGCAAGGATGGTCTGGCTCTGAATCTGCCCGCTACCTTCGAAGAGAATATCCTTTACACTGTTACTAGAGAAGCTTTTGCTAACGCTAAGTCTTCCATCTCTCTCGGTGCTGAGGCTTCCACCACTAGCCCCTTCGGTTATGTTTATACCCTGAAGGCTGGTGAGACTGTCATGTTCACCAACATTGGCACTGTTAACATTGACAACACCACCGCTGCTGGCAAGGCTCTGAACAAGAATCTGCTGGATCGTGATGCTACTATCGTTGCCAAGCTGGAAGGCGCTATGATGCCCAACAAGGCCGTTTCTATCACCGTTGATGGTGCTAAGGATGGCTACAAGGTTTATATGGTTAAGGCTGACGGTTCCGTTGTTGACCTGGGCGCGACTTTTAACGCTAACAAGGTTCTCACTGCTACTGCTACTCTGACCGGCCCCGTTATCGTTACCGATAAGGCCATCACCGCTGCTGCTGGCACCACCACCCCCGGCAACACCACCAACCCCGGCACCGGCGCTAACGATGTTGTTGGCGTAGCTGCTGCTCTGGCTGTTGTTGCTCTGGTTTCCGGCGCTGCCATCT
>OGGJ01001742.1_pt1 | contig 17093 bp, 8 predicted proteins | sample 1571071 | NCBI WGS metagenome assembly OGGJ01 (sample SAMEA2581954, study PRJEB24529) | metagenome | biome: Human gut stool | place: China | collected 2011
GGGAGATGACCCGAGACGAGGCCATCATTCTAATGGTGGAATCGAACCTGCAGCGTTCTGTGATCCTGCCGAGTGAAAAAGCTTTTTCGTACAAGATGAGGCTGGAAGCTATGAACCGACAGGGACAGCGTACAGATTTAACTTTCTGCCCAGTGGGCACAAAGTTAAACAGCGCAGGAGAAATCGCACAGCAGAGTTCAGACAGTGAAAGACAGGTGTTCCGCTATATTCGTCTTACAGAGCTCATTCCGGAGCTTCTGGATTTGGTTGACGAGGGGCGCATTGCGTTCAGACCGGCGGTGGAGCTTTCGTACCTGCAAAAGGAGGAGCAGAGTGCCCTGCTGGAACAAATCGCCTACGCGGATGCCACGCCGTCTCTTGCCCAGGCCATTAAGCTGAAGCGGTTCTCTCAGGACGGAAAGCTGAATAACGAGGTCATCGAGTCGATCATGAGCGAGGAAAAGCCGAACCAGAGGGAGAAGATCAACATCAAGTACGCCGAGGCCAGAAGGTTTATCCCTGCCAGCATTCCCTACGAAAAAACCGGTGAGTATATTCTGAAAGCGCTGGAATATTATCACCGGTATCAGGAACGGCAGAAAAGTCGGAATGACGCAAGATAGGTTCTTCGCCAAGGGAGCAGTGTACCCTTTTTGGGGCGGAATCATGTTTCCCCCTCTCACACTCTCCCCCCTCATTTACCGGCAATACCAGCTCAAAAGGAAAATATACAGGCGGCACAATTGAAGAAAACAAAGCGCATTCGTACAATATGAGAAAAACAGTCATTGGAGGTCATCCCATGAAAAAGCTTCTTATATTGTGCGCACTCCTGCTTTCTGTATTGCTTTCCGGATGCGCCGCAGAGCCCTCGCAAGGCCAAACGGCAGGAAACACATCGAAAGCTCCAACGCCACAGGAAGAAACGCCTGCTTCCTTTGAGTCGGTATCCACAGATTCAAGCGCTCCCGCCAAAGCCTCGACAGAAGCCGCCGATCCAGCAGCTTACATACCAAATGAGGACAAGCACGATAGCAGCCCGAGCTTTTCTTCTGAGCCGGTAAGCGCACCCACAGAATCGAATGCGCCGACACCGGAGGAAGACCGGCAGGCACCTGTGCTTCCGGAGAAGCCGGAGAAAGCAGAAAGTCCGAAAGAGGAACCATCCGTTCCTGCGATAACCGAGCCGGAACCGACTCCGAAGCCCGAGCCCACATTTGATATCGACTGCTGGATTTCTTACGCAAAAAGCACGGCGGTGAGCTTGGGACTGACCTTGGATAGCTCAGCAACCGATTGCTGGGACAATCCGATCACCGCGAAGCCGACCTGCATCTACCTGGAGCGAGACATTAACTCACGCCTGAACAGATACGCGAAGGACGAGGAGATAACCGCTGTCTGGATCTGGTACGAATGCGTCGGCACAAGCAGCTACCTGATCTATATCGGGTACGCATAATCATCAACAAATCAATACACCGAAATGAGCATCGTGGAAGCACGGTGCTTTTTTCATGCCTTGAAGGAGGACAGAACGAATGAAGAAGATTCTCAAAAGAGGAATGTCGGGACTGCTTGCAGTCCTCATGGCATTCACCGTGCTTGCGGGCTTTGGCACGACCACAGCCTTCGCCGCAAGCGAAACAGCGGAGTCCTATATGATTTCCTTCCCCCGTGACGGGGACGCTGCTCAGATTTACTCCGAGGACGCATGGGGACACTCCGCGAAAACCTACATGAACGGCTGGGCAACAGGCTCCAGCAACTACACCACCCTGCACTGTATGGATTCCTTTGACGGGAAGGTATGCTACTGCATCGAGCCCGGCCTCTCCCGAAATGTCGGCGATACCTACCACGGCTTCGGTGAGGATTTTTGGGATAACTATCCCAGCCAGTACAACAACACCATCGAGCCGGACGATATTAAGCTGCTGTTGGGGCGTATCATGCAGTATGGCTATCAGGGCAACCTTTCCACCTCGTGGAGATCGCAGAATGATTCCGATGCGGATAAGCTGGCCCACGCCTTCGCTACCCAGCTGCTCGTTTGGGAAACGGTTGTGGGCGAGCGCGATGCGGACTTTGACCATGTGAGCACCGGCGGCTATGATGAGATCCTGTCGCTGGTTTCCCCCAATCATCCGCTGTATAGCCGAATCATGGATTATTACGACAGCATCGAGTCCAGTGTGCAGAGCCATGCCGTTTGCCCCAGCTTTATGAGCAGAAGCAGCGGCGGCGCAAAGACCATTGAGCTTGCGTGGGATGGCAGTCAGTACATTGCCGAGCTCACGGATACCAACCGCGTGCTGTCACAGTTTACCTTCTCCGCCAGTGAGACAGGCTTCCATTTCAGCGTGTCGGGCAATACGCTCACTATCACCACCGATACGGCTCCCACCGGCAATGTGACGATTTCTGCAAGTCGAAGCGCATCCCGCTGCGGCGTTCTTGTTTGGACGGACTATAAGTACGGCCCCAACGGCGGCGTTCAGGATACCATCACCTATACGGCCTCCGTCAGCGACCCCGTAAGGGCATTTGTCAAGCTGAAGGTCAGTTACGGCAGCACCAAAATCATCAAGACCAGCGAGGACGGCAGGGTAGACGGCATTACCTTCACCATCACCGGCGAGGGCGTCAATCAGACCGTTACCACCGACCGAAACGGTGAAATTCACATCGACAATCTGATGCCCGGCACCTATACCGTCACTGAGCAGAGCTATGACAAGTATGTGCCCCAGGAAAGCCACCGTGTCACCGTGCTTGCTGGGCAGACGGCGACGGTTTCCTTCAACAATGTACTCCGCCGCGGTGATCTGACCGTGACCAAGACCTCCGAGGACGGACTGAACCAGGGGGTGAAGTTCCACCTTTTTGGAACCTCTCTCAGCGGTCTGCCCGTGGATGAATTTGCTGTTACCGATGAAAACGGTGTTGCGACTTTTAAGGATGTGCTCATCGGCACCGGCTACACACTGGAGGAGATGGACACCGCTATTCGCTATGTGGTTCCCAACAGCCAGAGCGCCGCAGTGGAATGGAACAGTGTAACCAATAAGAGCTTTTCCAACATCCTCAAGAAATTCAATGTCACCGTCACCAAGAGCGACTGCGAAACCAGAACGGCGCAGGGTGATGCTTCTCTTGCCGGTGCCGCCTACGGCATCTATAAGGGCGATCAGCTTGTGGATACCTACTACACCAACGAGAACGGCCAGTTCACCACCGGCTATTATGTCTGCGGCGACGACTGGACGATTCGTGAGATCAGCCCCTCCGAGGGCTATCTGCTGGACAGCACCGTTTATGCTGTCGGTGCAGAGGCGGCCAATTACACCGTTGAGCTGAACGCTGCACCTGCTGTGGCTGTAACCGAGCAGGTGCAGAAGGGCAATATCGCCATCATCAAGCACTCGGATAACGGCGATACGCAGATCGAAACTCCCGAGGAGGGCGCAGTATTCGCCGTCTATCTGAAATCTGCCGGCAGCTATGAGGCGGCAAAGGATACGGAGCGGGACTGCCTGACCTGCGATGAAAACGGCTTTGCCCAAAGCAAGGACCTGCCCTACGGCGTGTATACCGTGCATCAGGTCTCCGGCTGGGAGGGCCGTGAGCTGATGAGCGACTTTGATGTGTTCATTGCCAAGGACGGTGAGACCTACCGCTACCTCATCAACAACGCTAACTTCGAGTCCTTCATTAAGGTCATCAAGGTGGATGCGGAGACCGGCAATACCATTCCCTATGCGGGTGCGGGCTTCCAGATCTTCCGTCCGGATGGCTCCAAGGTGGAAATGACCTTTACCTATCCGGAGGTTACCACCATCGACACCTTCTACACCAATGACGCCGGCATGCTCATCACGCCGGAGAAGCTGGAGTTTGGCAAGGGCTACTCCCTCAAGGAGGTCTCCGCTCCTTACGGCTATGTGCTCAGTCATGAGGCGGTCAAGTTCGATGTGGCCGAAGAGAATTCCACCGAGGAAAGCGGCGTGACGGTCGTTGCGGTGAAGCTGGGCAACTACGCGCAGAAGGGCATCATCAAGATTTCCAAAACCGGTGAGGTGTTTGCCTCTGTTGCGGCGGCGGACGGGGTCTATCAGCCGGCCTATGCGGTGCAGGGCCTTGCGGGAGCGACCTATGAGATCAAGGCAACGGAGGACATCTACACCCCGGATGGTACGTTGCGCTGCAGCGCCGGCGAGGTGGTGGATACGGTGACTACCGGCGCAGACGGCACGGCGGAAAGCAAGCCGCTGTATCTGGGAAAATACGAAATCACCGAGATGAAAGCCCCCGATGGCATGGTCGTAAACAAGGACGCCCATACTGCAGAACTTGTCTACGCCGGCCAGGAAATTGAGATCACCGAAACGGCTGCCAGCTTCTGCAATGACAGACAGAAGGCGCGGATTTCTCTTTCCAAGGTGCTGGAGCAGAACAAACAGTTCGGTATCGGTATGAATAACGAGCTTTCCGCCGTGACCTTCGGCTTCTATGCCGCCGAGGAGCTTACCGCAGCAGACGGCTCCGTCATTCCTGCGGACGGTCTCATTGAGATTCTGTCCCTTGACGAAAACGGAAAGGCCACGCTCAAGAGCGATGTTCCCTTTGGCAGCTACTATGTCAGGGAAATCAGCACCGACAGCCACTATATGCTCTCCGAGGAGAAGTACCCTGTGACCTTTGCCTATGCCGGTCAGGAAATTCCCGTGGTAGAGCTTGCCGTCAACGACGGAAAGAGCATTACCAACGAGATGATCTACGGAGAGATCCACGGCATGAAGAAGGATGAGGACGGCAAGGCGCTGGCCGGAGCTACCATCGGGCTGTTCCTTACAGACGGCACCGAGCCTATCCTGACCACCGTTTCCGCAGAGGACGGCAGCTTCACCTTCGCGGACATCCCTTATGGCGAGTATGTGGTTCGTGAAATCGTTGCGCCGGAGGGCTATGTAATGGATGACACGCCTTATACCGTGAAGGTAGATCAGAACGGTGCTGTGGTCGAGATCGAGATCACCAACAAGCTCATTCGCGGCAGCGTTCAGCTGACCAAGGTGGATAAAGACTATCCCGATCATCACCTGAGCGGCGCAGTCTTTGAGGTGTACCGTGGCGGAAAGCTCGTGGGCCAGATGGAGGAGCTGTCCGACGGCGTCTACAAGCTGGATGATCTGCCCTACGGCGATTACACGCTGAAGGAAACTGAGGCCCCCAAGGGATTCTTCCTTGATGAGAAAACCTACAGTTTCTCCATTAAGGAAGATGGTAAAACCGTCGTCGTGGAAAATGAGGCCGGAAAGGGCTTTGTCAACCAGGCACAGACCGGAGGCATTCGCATTGAAAAGACTTCGGATGACGGCGTGCTGAAGGGCTTTACCTTCCGCGTGGAGGGCACGGATATCACCGGCAATGCCTTCAGCAAGGACTTTGTGACCGATGAGAAGGGCCAGATTCACATTGAGGGGCTGCGCATCGGTGATTATGTGATCTCCGAGGTGTCCAACAAAGCCAACGAAAAGTATGAGCTTCCCGCAAATGTCACCGTAACCGTTCACGAGGAAAAGACGGTCGTTGCCAAGTTCCATAACAAGCTCAAGCCTGTTACGGATATTCCCAAAACCGGAGATACCACCAATATGCCTCTTTGGGCGGCACTTGCCGGTATCTCTGCAATCGGCACAGGTGCAGCGGCCTTCTTTACCTTCCGCAAAAAGAAGGAGGTAGGCAAGCATGAACGCTAAGGTTATCATCGGCATCGGTCTTGTGGTGTTTATCATCGCAGGGCTGATCGTTCTTCGCCTGAAGAACAGAAAGTAAAACGGCAAGGGGGCGGCATCTTTTTACAGATGCCGCCCCGCTTATAAAAGGAGACGCTATGGAAGAGACAAGAAAAATCGGAGATTACTCCGTAAAGTATTCCATGTATATCGGGCACAAGGATATTGCTCTGGGCGAGAATCCCAACGCCGACAAGGATGAACGGTATATGTGCTGCTTTGTAGAGACCAACGCCATTTTCGAGCGCTATTCCGGAGTGCTGATCAGCGACGATTTTGCAGAGATTGCAAAGGTGTTCGGCCAGCGCGTAGCGGATGCAGCCGAGGAGATTATTCAGGAAAACGAGAGAGCCTGTCAGGAGGTCGGCATAAATGAGGAACTCATGGCAGAAAGCTGCGCGCCGGTTTCCTATAAAGATTCCATTGAGAACAAGGTGGTTGTCATCAAGGGCAGCATTCTCCGGCCTGAGTTCCGCCACGCCAATCACCAACTTATGCTGTGTACCGGTGGCTTTGGCGCGCAGGCAAATGCGCGAGGCCGTACCTGCTGCTGCATTTCTCTGTACGACGGGAGAAAGACCTCCTTTTATCGCACGGATTTTCTCGGTGTCATGGAGGAAAAGAAGCTTCCCGAATGGGCGCAGAAGGGCTTGGAGAAAGCAAAAGAGATGCACGCGCAGGAAAAGAAACCGACTAAAGAAAGAGGTGACGCAAGATGATCGAGTATGAAAAAAGAGCAATGATCGAGGCGGAGGACAAATATACCTTTCGCCAGAGCACGCAGATTTCCATGCAAACCGGACTGATCGGCCACCTCCGGGCAGACATGGATACAGACGGCAACGGCTTTTTCAGCAGCTGGTTTGATTTCCGGGAGGAGCTGAAAACCGATGAGTTCAAGGCAGAGTTTGATGATGTAATCAACTCTCTGCGTGAGGAAGGCGACATTCTTCATAACCGCAGGGCGCTTGCCAAGTACTGCTATTGCACACCCCAAAGCCGTATGCAGGAGGAACCGGGCTACTATGGCGTTCGTGTGGATACCGAAAAATATGCCTATCTTCTGCGCCTGAACCCGGACAGAGGCGAATACAACCTGTACTGCTATTGCTATCGCCGGGATTGGCTCGATCAGCACCTGAAGGACGCAGAGAAAGGAATCCGGTTTATTGACAGCCATTACAAGGAGCTGTTTCGCATTCCGGATGGCGGCAAGGTGAAAATCCACTATTCGTGGAATGAAGACCAGATTCGCACCTGCCGGTATATCGACGATTACTATGTGGAGATCGGGAGCAACCTCTATCACATTTGCGAGTTTGCCGAGCGCATGGAATACGGCGGCCATACCTGCGAGCCGGTTCGGGACAACCTGCCCGAGCGGTGCTACAGCGTTCTTTCCGGCAGCGACGAAATCATTATCATCAAGCGCGGCGAAAAGGGCTACTTCAAGACGGACATTCCCGTCACCGACAAGGACGAAGCCCGGAGCATCGCGAATGAGTATAATGCAAAGCTCGGCATCAGCCGAGCGCAGGAAGAAGCGATGAAGGCCGGCTCTATGTTCGGCTTTCAGGTGCCCGCCGCAGACCCGAGAAATTATGACGCAGACGGAAAGCCCGTGATGCCGAAGGACAGAGGTGATGCACGATGAGTAAGGACGATTATCGTATCTGGTCTAATGCTGACCTTGACTATGAGGAGTGGAAAGATTGGATGGAGGAAGAATATCCGACGCTTTCCGATGACGAGCGCATCGCCATGATGTATGAGGAAAACGGGCACTACCTTGAGGACGAACGGCTCAATCTGGACATTCAACTTTCCCAGCCCATTCTGGTTGTTGCCGATCTGGGGCTTTGGAATGGCAGGCGCACGGGATACAAAGAAATTCCCAGCGGCAATATCCGGGACTGCCTTTACTCTGATTACGACTACACCACATGGTATGTGGACCGAAACGGAGATTTCCGGTGCGATGACACCCACCATGACGGAACAAACCATTATCTCTATCGGGTATATAAGGACAATGTTTCCCAGGCGCAGAAAGACCGGCTCAAAGAAAAAATCTACAACGGCACAGCCACCAGGGCAGACATTGTCCGTGTCACCCGCAGGCTTGGCGATGAGATCGGAAAAGTGTACGGCTGGAGCTTTCCAACCAGGCAGAGAGAGCGAGGTGAGGCACGATGAACCAAGCACTGCCGAGCGAAAGTTATATTGCCAGACTGGACTATTTGGCTTTCAACGGAAAAGTATGCAGCAGCGTTGCGTACAGCGATGAGCAGCGCTTCCTGAAAGACCTGAAGGAGTCACTCTATCACGGTGAGCCGCTGCGCGTCGTTCTCTACCGAGACCGGGACGGCAAGACGATTTCTCGTGCGTTTCTGAACGACCTGGATACACTGCCCAAGGGGCTTTCCGTAGAGGACGATCCCCATAGAAAGCCTCCGGCAATGCACCCAAAGAAAAAAGAACACGAACCTGCGAGATAAGGAGAAGCTATGGATAAGAAGAAAGCCATCTGCGAGTATCTCCGTAAAAATCATATTGGCAAAGAAAATGCCATCCACAGCAAGGAGCTTGAAAAGCTGTTTCTGCTTGACGGACGAAATATTCGCCGCAAGATCAGTGCCTTGCGGCAGGATGGCTTTCCTATTTGCAGCGATGAAACGGGCTACTATTACGCAGACAACCAAAAAGAGATCAACACCACCGTCTGCCGGCTGAATGAGCTTGTGACGAAGGTGTCCAACGCCAGGACCGGGCTTTTATTTGCATCGATCCTCGGAGAGAATGCGCAGACCGTTGAGGTCACGATCAAAGTTAGATAAGGAGGGAGTTCCCATGCCGAGCAAATACAGAATCATTTTGGAGATGGCGTCCCAGACTGCCAGGGATATCGCCTCCAATGCCGACCGATATACCGATTTTCTAATTACGGCGGCAAACAACTACAAGTACAGCTTTAAGGAGCAGCTGCTCATCCATGCGCAGAAGCCAGATGCAACGGCGTGTGCGGAAATCGACACATGGAATAAACTCGGCAGATGGGTAAACAAGGGCACGAAAGGCATCGCGCTGCTGATCGACAGAGATGTTCCCTACAAGCTGAGACATGTCTTTGATATCTCCGACACCAACAGCCGTGCCGGAAGGAACATCACCCTTTGGCAGATGAAGCCGGAGTACGAATATGCGGTATCGGAAAGCCTTCAGGCCAGCTTCGGCGATGTGGAGGAGCCGCGAGATTTCCCGCACCTTCTAATGGATATTTCCGGTTATGCCGTGGAGGATAATCTTTCAGATTATCTCATGGAGTTGAACGCTGTCAAAGCCGGCAGCTTTCTGGAGGAGCTGGACGACACAAGCCTTGAAGCGTGGCTGAAAACCTCACTGAAAAGCAGCGTCGCTTTTATGGCGCTCTCCCGTGCAGGTTATGAGCCGAGGCAGTATTTTGATCGGGAGGATTTCAGCCACCTCTTTGACTTCAACACCGTGGAGGTTATCTCCGTGCTCGGTGCCGCAGTCAGCGATATTTCTGAGATGGTCATCCGGGAAATGGGCGAAACCGTCAAGGAAATGGAGAAGGAGGAAAAGCGGAAAATTCGCACATTTGCGCAGACCGGTCCTTCTGCGTATCATAAGAACCGAACAGAAAACAAGGAAAGGAGCAACGAACATGGAACTGACCTATACGATGCAGGGGGACTATCTGATTCCCGATCTGACCGTGCCGGAGAGCCCGAAGCTTGGGAAGTATGGAATGCTGCGGCGGACATTCCTCCGCGAGCACCGGGATGGGATCTACACCGGGATGCTGCTGAACGGAACACTGAACAGTCATTTGGAGGAGGTGGACCGGCAAGCCAACGAGATGATGGAACGCCTGACCCGACAGATGGCAGAGAAGCAGGGCGTGACGGAGCGCCTGAAAGCGGAGGATCAGATGCGATGGGTGCAGATGATGAACTCCATTCGCCACTCGGCGGAGGAAGTGATTCTGAACGACCTGATCTACGCGTAACCCTTCCCACAGTTGAACAACAGCAGGAAAACATCGCAGAGGCGGAGGAAGAAAAATCCTCCGCTTTTGCCATTTCTCAAGAGGACATCGACGCCATTCTGACACGGGGCAGCGGCATCCATCAGGGCAAATTCCGCATCTATGAGCAGTTTCTCAAACAGGATTCTTCTGAGAACAATATCGCCTTTTTGAAAAACGAATATGGCATCGGCGGCGCGTATCCTGCCGTTTCCGGCAGAAATCTCGATGAAAGCCACGACGCTAAAGGAATCAAAATCAGCAGAGGCAGAATCTCTCAACCCGATGCAGAATTGCTTTTGCGGTGGAATAAGGTCGAGAAGCGGATCGGGGAATTGATCCGTGCCGACCGCTATCTGAGCCAGGCCGAAAAGGACGACTATCCCGCCTACCGGGAGCAGGCAGAGGTGCATAAGGAACGATGTGAAATCTCTGATGAGTTCCGGTCGATTGTCTATGATTACAATGACTTCGTGACGCAGCTTGGTGAGGAAAGCAAAGCATTGAATCTGTACTATCTCTCAAGCTGCTGGGGTGCGTTCAGCGTGGGCGAAAAGAAAATGCACGCCCGTACAGCGGAGGGTGACTTCATCCTCCCCATGATGTGCGAGGCAATGAATTCGATCATTGCGGACAACACCCACCTGACCGCAAGATGCGAAGCCATGCTGGAAGCGTTGAACAGCGATGTGGCAAAGCCGCTTGAGCCGACCTTTGATGAGCTGAACCCTCCCCCGGAGCCCCGGAAGGAATACCGCTATCATCTCGGTGATACGGTCTATATCGGTACGCAGGAATACGAGCTGCTGTCTTTTGACGAGAAGAAGGTCGTCCTCTTCGATACGCAGTTCCCGCTGTTTAACAAGGAGCTGGCCCGTGAGGAGTTCGATAACCGGCTCAAGGAAAATCCACTGAATGACAAGCTGCTGCAAGCCGTGGAAGAACCCCCTGTCGCAGACAATACGAAGGCGAGAATATCCCTTGACACCGGCAGTAACAAGGTTCACTGGATTTACTTCAATCCCGATGCAGATGCAGGTGGACAGTATGTTTCCGGTGACCTTGATTTCTCTGTTTTTGAAGAGCTTGTCGAGCAGTATGACATTGCCAACCATCCGGAAAACGCCGCCGACTTCCGAAATGACCTTGAAGAAATGTCGGATCAGTTCCTTGCGGACATCAATACTCCGTTCTTCATGGAAGCTGAAAATGACTATGAGATGGACTGCGATTATATCGAGTTCACGCCGGAAAACCTCCTGAAGATTCACGAGGATATTCTGTCTTTAGAGGCAGACCGGGAAGCAGCGCGAGAGACTGACCGATATGAGGCGGAGTTTGGTGCGGACGGCACACGGGTATTCAGAGAAACGGAAGATTTGGCAGAAGACGATTCCGAAATTGAGAGCATAACGGACGAAGAATTGGATGTTCTGCCCATCAGCACCGTCAAAGACGGCGATGTCGTGACCTACCCCAATGCGGAGGCCTTGCTGAATGACCAGGAAGAAGCGCTCGCCCCGCCTGCGCAGGTGAAAAGGTCCTGCAGGGTTGCGCCTCATGTGCTGCATCCGGAAATCAGCACCGAGTACCGAACCAACTTTCAAATCGAGAGCGATGATATCGGCGTGGGCACGCCGCTGGAACGGTTCTATCACAATATCCGTGCCATTCAGCTTCTGAACAAGCTGGACGCAGAAAACCGGTTGGCGACACCCACCGAGCAGCGTGTACTTGCCGACTATGTGGGCTGGGGCGGTCTATCCGAGTTCTTCAAGGAGGACAATCCCCATTATACCGAGCTGAAGAATGTGCTTTCCGATGAGGAATATGCGTTGGCAAGAGAATCTACGCTGACGGCCTTCTATACGCCGCCCGTGGTGATTAAGGCGGTGTACAGCGCCCTGGAGAATATGCACTTTCAGACCGGCAATGTGCTGGAGCCCTCCTGTGGCATCGGCAACTTTATGGGACTTGTTCCCGAAAGCATGAATGACGCGAAGTTCTATGGCGTGGAGCTGGACAACATTTCCGGGCGAATCGCCCAGCAGCTCTATCAAAAAAACAGCATCGCGGTGCAGGGCTTCGAGAATACAAATCTTCCCGACAGCTTCTTTGACGCTGCAATCGGCAATGTCCCCTTCGGGCAGTTCAAGGTGCCGGACAAGCGCTATGACAAGCACAACTTCCTCATCCATGACTATTTCTTTGCCCGCACCTTGGATAAGGTCAGGCCTGGCGGCATAATCGCCTTCATTACCTCAAAGGGCACGATGGATAAGGAAAACCCCAATGTCCGAAAGTATATTGCCCAGAGAGCCGACCTGCTCGGTGCTATCCGGCTGCCGAACGATACCTTCAAGGCCGCTGCCGGCACAGAGGTCACATCGGACATTCTCTTCCTCCAAAAGCGTGACCGATTGGTGGATATTGAGCCCGATTGGGTGCATCTGGCCACCGACGCCAATGGCATCCGGATGAACGCCTATTTTGTGGACAACCCTGAAATGGTGTTGGGCGACATGCAGATGGTCAGCGGGCCTCACGGCATGGAGTCCGCCTGTATTGCTTATGAAAATGCAGAGCTTGGGGACCTCTTGCGGGATGCCATCCAGAACATTCATGCCGAGATTACCGAATTTGAAATCGACGATCTTGAAGCGGAGGATGAGGACCTTTCTATTCCCGCTGACCCTGATGTGCGCAATTTCAGCTTCACGGTGGTGGACGGTAAAATCTATTACCGTGAAAACAGCCGCATGAATCCCGTGGATGTTTCTGCAACTGCCGAAAGCCGCGTCAAAGGCATGATTGCCATCCGTGATTGTGTCCGGACGCTGATTGAGTACCAGACGGAGGACTATCCCGATGCCGATATCAAGGCAGAGCAGAAAAAACTCAATCGTCTCTATGATGATTTCAGCAAAAAATATGGGCTTATCAGCGCAAGAGCCAACAACTCGGCGTTCAATTCCGACAGCTCCTACTGCCTGCTTGCTTCGCTGGAGGTGCTGGACGATGAGGGCAACTTCCTCCGCAAGGCGGATATGTTCTCCAAGCGGACCATCAAGCAGAAGGTAACGGTGCAGTCGGTTGACACGGCTTCCGAGGCCTATGCTCTGTCTCTTGCGGAAAAAGCGAGAATCGACATGCCATATATGTCGCAGCTTACCGGCAAAACCGAGCAGGAGCTGTTTGAGGATTTGAAGGGTGTTATTTTCCTCAACCCCATGCACATAAGCGAAGAGGACGGCAAGCCGAAGTATCTCCCTGCCGATGAATATCTCTCCGGCAATGTCCGTGAAAAGCTCCGTTGGGCAAAGCGGAGTGCGGAGCTCTACCCCGAGGATTACGGAGAGAATGTCCGTGCTCTTGAGGCGGTACAGCCGGTTGACCTGACGGCAAGTGAAATTTCCGTGAGGCTTGGCGCAACATGGCTGCCTCCGGAAACCATCGAGGAGTTCATGTTTGAGCTGTTCAGCACCCCGCGCTACTGCCAATGGAATATCCATGTTCACTACGCGCAGTACACCGGTGAATGGAATGTGGAGGGAAAATCCTACGACCGCAGCAATGTGAAAGCTCACAATACCTACGGTACCGGTAGAATCAACGGTTATAAGATTATGGAGGAAACCCTGAACCTCCGGGATGTAAGAATCTTCGACTACATCGAGGACGGAAACGGCAGGAAAACGGCTGTGCTCAATAAGAAAGAAACCGCCATCGCACAGGGCAAGCAGGAGCTTATTAAGCAGGCCTTTGCAGACTGGATATGGAGCGATCCGGAACGCCGGGAGCAGCTAACCAAGCTGTATAACGAGAAGTTCAACAGCATTCGCCCCCGTGAGTATGACGGCAGCCACCTGAATTTCGTGGGAATCAATCCGGAGATCACGCTGAGGCCGCATCAGGTCAATGCCATTGCCCATATCCTCTACGGCGGCAACACCCTGCTTGCCCATGTAGTGGGGGCTGGGAAGACCTTCGAGATGGTAGCGGCTGCGCAGGAGAGCAAACGGCTGGGATTGTGTCAAAAAAGCCTGTTTGTGGTCCCCAATCATCTGACGGAGCAATGGGCGAGCGAATATCTCCAGCTCTATCCCTCCGCCAATATTCTTGTCGCCACCAAGAAGGACTTCGAGACCAAGAACCGCAAGAAGTTCTGCGGGCGCATTGCCACCGGCGACTACGATGCGGTCATCATTGGGCACAGCCAATTTGAAAAGATCCCCATGTCCCTGGAACGACAGCGTGCCATCCTGCAGCAACAGCTGGATGAAGTGCTGGACGGCATTTCTGAATTGAAGAAAAACCGTGGGGATAATTTCTCCATCAAGCAGCTGGAGCGAACCAAGAAAACGGTCAAGCAGAAGCTGGACAAGCTCAATGACCAGTCCCGCAAGGATGATGTTGTGACCTTTGAGGAGTTGGGCGTTGACCGTATCTTCATCGATGAGGCGCATTACTATAAAAACCTCGCCGCATTTACAAAAATGCGGAATGTGGGCAACATCAGCCAAACCGAGGCCATGAAGTCCAGCGACCTGTATATGAAGTGTCGGTATTTGGACGAGTTGACCGGCGGCAGAGGCGTTGTGTTTGCCACCGGCACACCCATCTCCAACAGCATGGTGGAGATGTACACCATGCAGAAGTATCTCCAGTACGGAGCGCTGCGCAGGAATGACCTTCTCCACTTCGATGCCTGGGCCTCCACCTTCGGTGAGACGGTGACAGCCATCGAGCTCTCCCCGGAGGGCACGGGCTACCGCGCCAAAACGAGGTTTGCCAAGTTCTATAATCTACCGGAGCTCATGGCAATGTTCAAGGAGACCGCAGATATTCAAACGGCGGATATGCTCAAGCTCCCCGTGCCGGAGGCCCATTACCACAGCGTTGTTTTGAAGCCATCGGAAACGCAAAAGGAAATGGTGGCCTCTCTTTCGGAACGGGCCGAGCGTGTCCGCAATAAGATGGTGGATTCCAGCGTGGACAACATGCTCCTCATCACCAATGACGGCAGAAAACTTGCCTTGGATCAGCGGCTCATGAACGATATGCTCCCCGACAGCGAGACAAGTAAGGTGGGCGCGTGTGCGGAGAATGTTTTTGATATTTGGCAGCGCACCGCCGATCGGAAATCGACACAGATGGTATTCTGCGACCTGTCTACGCCCCACGGCGACGGCAAGTTCAATGTGTACGATGATCTCCGAAACAAGCTGATTGCCAAGGGCGTTCCGGCAGAGGAAATCGCCTATATCCATACGGCAAACTCCGAGGCGCAAAAGAAAGAGCTGTTTGGCAAGGTGCGCTCCGGTCAGGTGCGTGTGCTCATCGGTTCCACGCAGAAAATGGGAGCCGGCACCAATGTGCAGACGAAGCTTGCGGCACTTCATCATTTGGATTGTCCGTGGCGACCGTCTGACCTGCAGCAGCGGGAAGGACGAATCATCCGCCAGGGCAACGAAAACAAGGAGGTCGATATTTACACCTATGTCACGGAGAACACCTTCGACAGCTACCTGTATCAGTTGGTGGAATCCAAGCAGAAGTTCATTGGGCAGATCATGACCAGCAAATCCCCGGTGCGCTCTGCGGAGGACATTGACGAAACCGCCCTGAGCTATGCGGAAATCAAGGCGCTGTGCGCCGGCAATCCACACATCAAGGAGAAGATGGATCTGGACATTGATGTGTCCCGTCTGAAGCTGCTCAAGGCCAACCATCTGAGCCAGCGCTATGCTCTGGAGGATCAAATTCTGAAGGAGTTTCCGCAGAAAATCAAATCGTTGGAGCAGCGCATTGAGGGCTATCGGGCGGATATTGACCAGCGAAAAAGAAATACCGAGCCCAACGAGGACGGCTTCTCTCCGATGTTTATGCCGGGCGGCACGGTAAGGGAAAAGAAGGCTGCCGGCGATGCTATTCTCGGGCTTTGCAAGTCCATGACAAGCCCCGACTCGATTCCCATCGGTCAGTACCGTGGCTTCGATATGGAGCTGTCCTTCGACACCTTCAGCCGGGAATATAAAATCACGCTGATTCATCAGCTGCGGCATACGGTCACGCTGGGAACAGATATCTTCGGCAATATTCAGCGACTGGATAACACCCTCTCTGCTTTTGAGGAACGAATGGCGGCGTGTGTCGAGCAACTGGAGAATACGCGGGTTCAGCTTGAAAATGCAAAGGCAGAGGTACAGAAGCCATTCCCCCAGGAGGAAGAACTGAAAACCAAATCGGCACGGCTAAATGAACTGAATGCGATGCTCAATCTCGACAAAAGAGAGAACGAGATCGTGGACGGTGAGCGTGGCGAGGAGGAGCCGCAAAAATCATCCGCAGACAGAGAACGCTAAAAAGAAAATCACAGCGGCAATGTGGAATACCTGCATTGCCGCTGTGATTTGCAAGCTGGAAAATGCGCCGAGCGTGTGATATAATGGGGCTGACAAATCGGAATTTGTGAAATCCACATATTTTAAGAAGGAGCCTTCGCTTATGCGAAAGCTCCTTTTCTGCACACCTTACTTTTTCAGCTTCAAGCCGTCGTGGAACGCCTCGCCCACACGCTCGGTGACCTTGTAATAGCCATGGGTGTAGGGGTCAAATGCGATGGCGTTGACCTTGGACATATCAATTTTTCCGTCCACCATAATGCTTTCATCAGCAGTGACATTGACTACCTTACCGATGACGCCGCATCCGTATTCATTGTTCTGATACTCGATGAACTTGCACTCCAGACAAATCGGGAACTCGTTGATGACCGGCGCATCGACGGCTTCGGCTTTGCTTGCGGTCAGACCGCTGCGGGCAAATTTGTCGCCTACTTTATTGCCGGACTCCACGCCGAAATAGTCTGCTTCCACCATGTGGGCGGCATCGGCAATGCTGACGGTAAACGCGCCCCGCGCTTTGATGTTCTGCACGGTTTTATGAGTCTCGGTGAGATTCAAGGCGACGGTGTCCCGCTCCTGCATGGTGCCCCATGCGGCGTTCATGACATTCACACTGCCGTCCTCGTTGTAAGTTGCAACCATCAGAACCGGCATTGGGAAAATACCCTCGGTGATTTTCAGTTTTGTTCTCATGATAACTTCTCCTTGTGATCAGATTGACAGGACTGTTCATCCTGCTTATAATTATATCCATGCAAATTATAAATTCAAGTACTGGTAATTATGACAGGTACTATCCTTGGAGAAAGCAAATGATAAAGAACTATATTGAGAACGCCA
>OGGJ01001744.1_pt1 | contig 17072 bp, 10 predicted proteins | sample 1571071 | NCBI WGS metagenome assembly OGGJ01 (sample SAMEA2581954, study PRJEB24529) | metagenome | biome: Human gut stool | place: China | collected 2011
GGAACAGCATGGTATAAGTTTTTCCACACCCTGTGGCTCCGAAATATGTACCACCCTTACCATCACCTCCGACAGAACGCAAATGATTCAGGATATGATCCCGCAGTTTGCGTGTAGCAAAGAACTGCGGATAACGGCATACGATTTCAGTCGTGTCGTCTTCTTTTGTAGGATCGGGAAAATAGACATAATCCCGTAATATCTCCAATATGCGTTCTGGAGAAAGTGCTCCGCGAATAAGTGTACGAAGTGTGTCAAGTCCCTTTCCGGCTTTGTCCTCATTCTCAATCTTTTTCCATTCGTAGAAAAATTCAAATGGCGTGTATGTCGTACCCAAAGCATTCTTTGCACCATCGCTGATTACCGCCAATGCGCAATATTTCAGTAATGCCGGAATATCCCGCATATAGCGCGTGCAAATCTGCGTATGTGCATCATGTATAGTAGCGTTTTGTTTGGTCGGATTTTTTAGTTCGATGATGCAGACAGGTATACCGTTTATGAAAAGTAGTATGTCGGGGCGACGGTTCTCTCGACCTTGCTCCATAACAAACTGATTGACACAACGGAAAATATTATGGTCTGGATGCTCAAAGTCAATGTATTCCAAACGGAACGGATTATCCCGACCATCGCTATATGCAAAATCATACCCGTCACGATAGAGCAAAAAAGCATTCCGGAGAGCGTAATAGTCATTCTGTCCGCCTGTATTACGCAGATTGGCGACAATGCTGTCCATCTCGGAGGTGGTCAAATTCTTGTCTTTGTATTGAACGGTGAGAAAATTCCTTAAGTCCTCTTCAATGAGTGGATCGGTATATTTCCTGTGAATGTCATCACCAAATGCATATTGCCAGTGTGCCTCTCGAAGAAGCTCGATGGTTGCTTCCTCGAACTGGCTTTCATAGAATTTTCCGTTTGATATCATGACGTATGTTTTACAAATTCAATGACAGCGTTAACTAATGCAAAGATTTCTGCTATTGCGGCTATTGACGCTTCCCATTTCCCAGATTTATCAAAATTATCAAAGAGCCTTTTAAAAGGAAATGTCAATAGTCTAAATAATACACAAAACCCTCTGTATAACTTTGTTAAAGGCACAAAAAGTATGGCGAAATTTTGTTTTAGCACCTTTTGAAGTTTCTTTCTCCCTTTTTCATAATCAACAAATATCTGATGGCAATATGTGGCAGCATCTCTGTCATCCCATCTTTCATGATACAACATCGAATATAACGAATAAATTGGATCTGAAATATAATGATCAGCGGCAATACTATTTATTGCATCATCACTATTGACTTCTACAAAATGTAAACTCTCTGCAATTTCAATTAAGTCCTTTGTATCAACAAAACCATATTGCTTCCTAGCATGTAGTCTTTTTGCTACATGTTTTTGAATAATATCAATATGCTTGATATATTCATCTGCAATGTTGATTTTTCTAACAGCATTGCGAATTTGATATATAATTTCAATCAGACCAACAACTGTCAATATGATTAAAAACCAAAAGCAGAATATATGTAGATTATCTATCGTGATAAAATCTTTAAAATCTTGCCACATCGTTTTATAAATTAAGAGTTAATTACATGTTGAAGCAATGCCGAACAAACTTCTCGTGAAAGCCGATCGGCTTCTTCGGCTATCTGCTTGGCTTCATTTGCGCACTTATAGATATTGACGATTGCACGCTGAACGTCAATGGGGGGAATCGGTATTTTACAACGTTTCATATCTTCAAATGAAAATGCTTCACGTGCACTTCCCCATGAGTTAAAACGGGCATAACGATCGAATTCCGATCGACAGAACCATAGGTAAAGAAAATTTGGTAAAATATTTTCTTTATCCACGTTGAATACAGCCGAAATAGATGAAACAATATAAGTTTTATCTGAATCGTTTAATCCTAAACTCATTTTATCTCCACGACGAGAGGTGTCAGGTACAAAAGCGATTTCTTTAGGCTTTACCAATTTATACGAATTTAACGAGACTCCATCCAAATTCGCTTTTGTTTCAATTAAACCTTTTGATGTCGCTATTCCACGAACATCTTGTTCTGCAAATTTACCTTCTAAATTACGTTCATTACATTCTTCAATGTACGGTCCGATTTCCTGCAATGGATATGTGTGCTTCAATTCTTGGATATAACTTTGACACACCTGCATAAGTGGGGCTGCCTTAGCCTCGTTTTGTTCTTTGATTTCCCGGAATGCTTTCCACGCTTTCACAACTTTCTGCTGTTCGGCAGGAGATGGTAACGGAATCTCAATGTCAAGGAAGCGTGGCCAGTCCAAGTTAGCTCGAACACTGGAGTCGCTAATGAACCAGCCATAACGATCGCTTTCGGCACGATTAAAATAGACTTATTAGTCAAAACGGGTGCTGAAACGCCTCAAAAACAGGAAAACGCCACGCTATAGGTCAAAACGGGTGCCGATAGCGTGGCATTCTATTTGATTTTCAGTATATTTTGGCATTTGAAAATATAGAAATTGCATTATGAACAAAAAAATGCCCGACATGCAATTCCCCCCATTGTAAAGAAGGACGGAAAACGCAAAAGCGTCCAACGATACAAGTGCATGGTTTGTGGACGCCGCTTCAGCGGCGGGCGTGATTTTACAAAAGAAGACATCTGGGAGATGTACCTGCACGGCAAGCAGACAATAGCCCAGATCAGTGAAACTACAGGTCTCAGTGCTTCGACCGTGACACGTCGGCTTGCCTCCATTTCGTTCAGCTGGGAACAGCCTAGGATCAAAGGAAGCGGTGTGATACATCTCGACGCCACGTATTTTGGGCGCAATACAGGAGTGCTGCTGGCTCTGGAAAGCGGAAGCGGCAGACTTCTTTACATGAAGCATATCGCCCACGAGCACATCAGTGATTACGAGGACGCTGTGAAACATATAGTAGGATGCGGGTATGCCATTCAGGGGATTGTCATTGATGGTTTTCAAAAGCTGTTTACCGTCCTTTCGGAATACAGAATACAGATGTGCCAGTTCCACATGGTGGCGATAATAAGAAGAAAACTGACCAAGAATCCGCAACTTGAGGCAGGAAAGGAGTTATTGGATCTTGCATACCGTCTAAAAGACATGAATGAAAGTGCATTCGTCAGTGCATTTGAGAAATGGAAGAGGAAATGGCATGACTTCCTGAAAGAAAAGACGGTCAACGAGATTACCGGACGCACGATATATACCCATCAACGGCTCAGATCTGCCATGGTCAGCATATCGACCTACCTTCCTTTTTTGTTTACATACGAGAAAGTCAGAGGTATGCCCAACACAAACAATATGATCGAAGGCACATTCACCGACATGAAGAAAGCCTTGCGGAATCATCCGGGAATGATTGAGGAAAACCGCAAGCGGATGATGAACGGGTTTTTCTTGGCATATGCCAAATTGCATAATGAAAAAGGAGACAACCGCTAAGGCCATCTCCTGAATCGCATTATGCATATTGGACGGCTTTATTCCTGGCGGAGGTGCTCCCCAGCAGAGCTCCGTTACGCTTTAAGCCGCAATGCAAAATAACAAAATACAGATGAATCCACCAAAAACGGGTGCCATTTTCAGCACCCGTTTTGACCTATAGAGCGAAAGCGCTCGCATCAAATATGTGTTCAAAAGTTTTGAATGGTCATATCATACTGACAGACACCAGTATTACAACGATTTTAGCACCCGAAATGACCTATACGCCTTTTTTGTTTGGGTTCGGGGTGTTTAATGGAATTTCTCGAAATACGGAGTTTTCGGTCAAGAGGGTGGGGCTTTGCCGGTCACGAATTCTGGAGTTTTGTCGGCCAAGAGGGTGGGGCTTTGCCGGTCACGAATTCTGGAGTTTTGTCGGCCAAGAAGTCTGGAACTCTATCGGTCTCGGGTCCTGGGCTCTGTTGGCCATGAAGTCTGGAACTCTATCGGCTATGAACAATCCGCTTCGGCGAGCGGATGCCCTTCATTCGTTTGAGCAGTATCGGCATACGTGCGAGCCGATTCCTCGACGATCTCGGATGCTGCCGCAAAATGCCGACCGTACCGTTCCCTTCTCCGATGCCTCGACGATCGCCGCAACGACCCCGGCCTCAATAATTGTCGAGATTGCGGCGATGCAGGATGTCCATATGAACGTAATTGTTGCGGCGCTGCGGTTTGGTCCCCTTGATGACGCATTCCGCGAAGGCCGTCAATGCCTGGAACGATTGTAACGGAATATGCCTGGTGACCAGGTATTCGATATGTCCGTTGCTCAGGCTGGCCAGGTTGCGATCGAGATCGTCGAATCCGACGACGATGCGCTCCGGATCGGGATTGCGGCGCAGGTAGTCGTCGATCAGGAAGATACGCGAATTGGTCATTGCCAGATGTTTCACCTCGGGATGCTCCCGGAAAAAACGCTCCAGGGTCGCATATGCCTGGTCGGGTTGTTCGGGATGGATGAACAGCGTATGGATGCGGCACTGGGGAAATGTCTCCTCGATGTAGTCGAGAAAACCGTGACGGCGCGGTGCATTCGGGTCGGCCTTGTGTTTCCGGTCGCGAATCAGTCGGATCAGCGCGATATCCTGCACCTCGCAACGGGTCGTAAGCAAAAAGGCTCCGAGCGCCCCGCTTTTGTAGGGGTCCACGCCGTAGTACAACAGATAGTCGAGGTCGTCGATCTTGTTGTCCACGAATGCGTAGGGAATGCCGGCCTCTTCCAGCCGTTGCGCGAACGCGACGACCTCCTCTTTGAAAACGGCGTTGGTAATGACGCCCATCGGCCGGGTCCGCAGAATCTCGTCGCTGCAACGGCGATACGATTCGGTGTCGGTTTGATCGTACAGATGGAAGTCGAGTTTGATATTGTAGTGCGACAACGCTTTCACGCCGTCTCGGAATCCGTCGAAAATCTTTTCCCAATATTCGCCCGGCCGGAATTCCGGAATGAGGCATGCGAACGTATATTCCCGCTTCAGGGCGAGCGACGATGCGTTGGGATTGGCCGTATAACCGAGCTGCGAAATCGCTTTCTGTACCTTGTCTATCGTTTTCTGAGACACGCGCCCGCGCTTGTAGACCACGCGGTCGACCGTGCCTCGCGACACCCCGGCCAGCGCTGCGACGTCGAAGATGGTGATTGGCGTTTTGCTTCTCTGTTTGGTCATCGATCGATTTTTTGTACAAATTTATAAAAAATGCTAACTATATACAACTTTACACCTTGTCAGTTTCTTGATTGTCGCTTCCTTAGGACGGTCATATGCTCGCTGCCTTTGGCCGCCCCGCTGAAACGGGGTTTTCGAGGAAAACAGCTGCTCATCGTTCTTTCGAGAGTTTTTGTCCCCGGAGTTGGCTGACCCGTTCCTAAATTCCCCTATCGGTGGGGACTTTAGGTATAACCCTCAACGTGATAGGGGTTTAAGGCGGGTTTAGTGCGAAATCGTATATAATTTCCTAAAAAATAACGATTAGTTTGGAAAAATAAGAAATAAATTCTACTTTTGCATCATAAGCGGGCACGTGCACGCTTTTGCAAACCGAAAACAGGTATTATGGAAAAACGCAAAATCACAATCATCGGAGCCGGTATGATGGGATCGGCTCTGGCATTTCCTGCGGCTGAAAACGGCCATGAAGTGCACATCGTCGGCACTTGTCTCGACGACGAAATCATCGACGGTTATCTGAAAACCGGAAAACACGAAAAGTTCTGCCGTCCGTTCCCCGAAAATGTAAGTTTCCATTATTTCAAGGAGTGGGAGCAGGTCGTCGAGGGTTCGGATTTCGTGATCGGCGGCGTTTCCTCGTTCGGCGTCGACTGGTTTTTGGAGGAAATTCTTACGCGACTCGATCCGAAAATCCCGGTGCTGTCCGTTACGAAGGGACTTCGTGCTACGGACGACGGGTCGTTGCTCTCCTATCCGGGCTATTGGATGAGCGAACTGGCCAAGCGCGGTATCGTGCGTGACATCTGTGCGATCGGCGGCCCTTGTACCTCCTATGAACTGGTATTCATGGACCCGACCGAGGTGGGGTTCTGCGGCAAGGACAACGAAGCGCTGCGGATGATGAAGCAGGCTATGCAGCGTCCTTATTATCATATTTCGCTGACCAACGACGTGATCGGACTCGAAAGCGCCGTGGCTCTCAAGAATGCCTATGCCATGGCCGTAACGCTGGCTGTCGGTCTGAATATCCGCTGGCACGGCGAGGAGGAACCCCAGCATTATAATTCGCAAGCGGGCACGTTCACGCAAGCGGTTCGGGAGACGCATGCCCTGATGCTCATGCAGGGTGGCGAGTTCGAGTCGGAGTGCATCGGATTGGGCGACCTTTATGTAACCATCTTCAGCGGGCGTACGCGACGTTGCGGCGTATTGATGGGCAAAGGGTTGAACTACGATCAGGTCACGGAGGCGCTTGCCGGCATTACGCTCGAAAGCCTGGTGATTACCCGCATCATGGGCAATGCCATCCGTCGCAAAGCCGAGCTCGGTCTGGTCGATTTGAGGGATTTCCCGCTCTTGATGCACATCGTCGACATCCTCGACCACGGCAAATCCGATTCCGACATTCCCTGGGAGGCATTCACCTTCGAGCACCTGAAATGAATGTCCGGGGTCCGATCGTAACGACTCGGCTCCGCACCTTATCGCAAATCCGTTTTTCGGGGGATTGTCCCCCATCTAAACTATTAACTAAGACCTATGAAACAACTTTTACGCCTCGTCGGACATCTGCGACTTCACGTCGCAGCTTGTCTGCTGGCTTGTCTTTCGGCGCTTGCCGCCGAAGCGCAGCCAGCGCAATCGTCTCCGGCCTCCCAATCCGGACGCAAGACGGTTTCCGGTGTCGTTCTGGATGCCGAGACCGGGCAGCCGGTCGTCGGTGCGCAGGTATGGCTCAAGGATACGACGATCGGATCGGTGACCGACTCTTCGGGCCGATTCGAGATCGCCTATTCGGGAAATTACTCCGTATTGAACGTGTCGTTCCTGGGGTATGAAACCCGCGAAGTCGTTTTCTCGCCGGGTGCCGCGGTGACCGTGAAACTTACTTCGTCGTCGACTTCGGTCGACGAGGTGGTAGTCGTCGGCTACGGCGTCCAGAAGAAAGCCAGCGTCGTGGGAGCCATCGCCACCGTCTCGGTGACCGATATCAAGGCGCCGGTGGCGAAGATATCGAACAACCTGGCCGGACAGCTCGCCGGTGTCGTTTCCATCCAGCGTTCCGGCGAACCGGGTGTGGGATCAACGTTCTGGATCCGCGGTATCAATACGTTCGGAGCGGCGAAGACACCGCTCATCCTGGTTGACGGCGTCGAACGCGATATGGACCTGGTCAATGTCGAGGATATCAAGGAGATGTCCATCCTCAAGGATGCTTCGGCGACGGCGATCTACGGTGTTCGCGGCGCCAACGGCGTCGTTATGATCACCACGCGCGACGGTTCGATCGGAAAACCCAAAGTCTCGCTTTCGTTCGAGGCGGGTATGCTCTCACCGGTGAAAGTCCCCGAGATGCTGAATTCGGTGCAGTTCGCCCGGATGTATAACGAAGCCTACGGCGGAAAATTCTTCTCCGACGAGGCCATCGAACGCTATCGGAACGGTTCCGATCCCGACCTCTACCCGAATGTGGACTGGCTCGGCCAGCTTTATAAAAACCATTCCTGGAACGAGAAGGTCAATCTGAGCGTCAGCGGCGGCGGTAGTATCGCCAAATATTATATTTCGGGATCGATCTACAACGAAAACGGATTGTTCGCCGTCGACAATATGAAGAACTACGATACGTCGCTCTATTACCAGCGGTATAATTTCCGGTCCAATGTCGACGTGCAGGTGTTTCCCCACACGAAACTGAATATCAACCTGGGCACCTCGTTCGAACGCAAGAACGAGCCGGGCGGCGATACGGGCAATATCTGGAGATACTCGCTTGCGACGTCACCCAACGCATTTCCGCTTTTCTATTCCGACGGCACGCTGGCCGGTCCGGGCAGCAACATCATCAATCCGTACGTCGAATTGACCCAGCGGGGATATCGCGAGAAGTTCTGGAATACGGCCTCCTCGACGATCAACCTCCAGCAGGACTTTGGCGACTGGATCACCCCCGGATTGACGGCCAGCGCCAAGGTCGCCTTCGACGCTCAGAATTACCAGCATCTGGCCCGCACGAAGCAGCCGACGCAATACTTGGCGATAGGTCGCGATGACGACGATAATCTGATCTTCGGACCTCCCACGTTCGTCGGTCAGGAGAACCTGTCGTTCAGCGAGTCTGCGAGCGGTACGCGTTCGTTCTATTTCGAGGCGGCGCTCAACTACGCCCGGACCTTCGGCCGGCACTCCGTCGGTGCCCTGTTCCTCTATCAGCAATCGCAGAAGAACATCACCAACTCGTCCGAGACCAACTCCGAGAAGGCATTGCCCTACCGCCATCAGGGTATCGCCGGCCGTATCACCTACAACTACGACAACCGCTATTTCATCGAGGGTAACTTCGGCTACAACGGCTCCGAAAACTTCTCGCCCCGCCATCGTTTCGGCTTCTTCCCGGCGGGTGCCGTCGGTTGGGTGCTTTCCGAGGAGAAATTCTTCGCTCCGCTGCGCGACGTGCTCGACCTGGTGAAGTTCAAAGCCTCCTACGGTATCGTGGGTAACGACCAGATCGGCGGCGACCGGCGCTTTATCTACAACGAGACGATCAACACGAGCGGCGGCTCCTATCAGTTCGGCACCGGCAATACGACCTATACCGGATTGCGCCTGGGCAACTGGGCCAACGATTCGGTCGGCTGGGAGAAAGCCTACAAACTCAATGTCGGAGCCGAAGTCTCGTTGTTCGGCAAACTCCGCATTCAGGCGGACTATTTCCGCGAGCGCCGCGAGGGTATTTTCCTTCAGGCAGCCTCCATTCCCCGCATCTCGGGCCTTTCGACGTCGCCGTGGATCAATGCCGGCAAGATGAAGAACCACGGTGTCGATGCTTCGCTCGAATACCATCAAACGATCGGGAAGGTGCAGCTGACCGTGCGCGGCAACTTCACCTACGCCCATAATACGATCCTCGACAACGACCAGCCCCGCTGGGCCGAACCCTATCTGAACAAGATCGGACAAAGCAACTGGCAGGAGTACGGTTTGGTGGCTGCGGGACTCTTCTCGTCGCAGGAGGAGATCGACGCCTGGCCCACGCAGGCCTGGGGCGAGGTGCATCCCGGCGACATCAAGTACCTCGATCTGAACGGCGACGGAAAGGTCGATACGTATGACTGCAAACCGATCGGCTATCCCAACGTTCCGGAGATTACCTACGGTTTCGGAGCTTCGGTCAAATGGAAGGGTTTCGATTTCTCGGTCTTCTTCCAGGGTGTCGGCAATGTCAACTTCTTTACCAACAACACCTATACGCAGCCGTTCACCGCTTCGAGCATTTCGTTGTCGAACGTCTTCACCGATCTGATCGGCAAATATTGGAGCGAGAGCAATCCCGATCCGAACGCCCGATATCCGCGTCTGACGACTTCGCCGAATCCGAACAATTCGCAGAAATCGACTTTCTGGATGGTCAACGGCCGTTACATGCGTCTGAAGAATGCCGAGATCGGTTACTCGCTGCCCAAGCAGGTGGTCAACAAACTCCGCATCGACGGTCTGAGAATCTATGTCTCCGGAATGAATCTGCTGACGTTCAGTGATTTCAAACTCTGGGACCCCGATCTGCAAACGGGTGCTGCGAATTATCCGAACAACCGGGTGTACAATATCGGCGTGTCGCTGATCTTCTAACCGTTAAAACTCGATTCTACCTATGAAAAAGAGCCTATTCGCAGCCGTTTTCGCGGTGTTGTCCGCCGCAGGTTGCAACTCCTACCTCGACCGCCAGCCCGACGAACCGTATACATCGAAGAATGTCTTCGAAAGTTACAATTCGACGTTCCGCTACCTGGTGAACGTATATAGCTGGATCACCAACGAGACCGACCCCAGCGGCCAGGCCAACCATTATACCCCCTCGTCTGACGAATGCGTATGCGTATTCACGGGACGACCTTTCGCCCAGTGGAACAACTCCACGTGGTCCGTGAGCACCGAGGATCAGACCGGTCTCTCGTATTATACCACCTACTACAAAGGCATCCGCGAAGCGAGCTATTTCATCGCCAACGTCGGACGCTGCCCCGAGTTGTCGCCCGCCGAGGCGCTCGAATGGGCGGCCGAAGCCCGGTTCCTGCGCGCCTACTACTATTTCTGCCTGATGCGGCTTTACGGTCCGGTTGTCCTTTTGGGCGAGGGTGTCGCCGATTTCAACGACCTCGCGCTTCGCGAGCGCGACCGCAATCCGTGGGACGAATGCGTGGACTGGGTGGCGGAGGAGTGCCGCAAAGCCGCGGCCGATCTGCCGCTTACGCAGCCGGATTCCTATTTGGGGCGTGCGACGAAGGGTGTCGCTCTGGCCTTGCGGGCCCGACTGCTGCTCTATGCGGCCCGTCCCCTGTTCAACGGCAATCCGATGTACCGGAACATGACCAACGCCGAGGGCAAATACCTCTTCCCGCAGTCGTACGACGCTTCGAAGTGGACGAAAGCCGCCGAAGCGGCCCGGGATGTCCTTGACCTCCGGCAGTACGAGTTGATCGAAACGGGAAATCCGTATGTCGATTGGCGGGCGGTCTTCACGCAGAAATGGAACCGGGAGCTGATTTTCGGTTACCAGAAGACCAGCTATAACTGGCGTGTCGCGACCATTCCGCTCGGAGTGGGCGGACGGGCCTACGGCGGAGTCGCCATAACGCAGAAACTGGTCGATGCTTTCGCCATGGATACCGAGCACGGAGGTCGCTATCCCATCACCGGATACCAGGCCGACGGAAGTCCCGTGATCGATCCGCAGAGCGGATACGACGAGTCGGGCTTCACTTCGTTCACGCATCCGATCCTGGGCAGCACCAAATCGACCTACAACATGTACCTCAACCGCGAACCCCGCTTCTACATGTCGGTGTTCTACGAGGGTCTGAATTGGATCGGCGGTTCGAATACGGTCTCCTCGATCCAGTTCTACTACGGAGGCAACTCGGGCCAGACGTCGAGCAACTTCAACTATCCGCTGACGGGTTATCTGCCCTTCAAGTTCCAGGATACGGGATTCGACAGCAAGAATGCCGGGTCCGCGCAGGCCAACTGGACCGCCATAACGTGGCCGCTGTTCCGCTATGCCGAGGTCCTGTTGAACTACGCCGAGGCGTTGAACCGGCAGCCCGAACGCGATGCGACTGCGGCTCTGGCGGCGATCAATGCGGTGCGCAAACGCGCGGGCGTGGCTGATATCGAGACGATCTATCCCGAGGTCGAAGCGGATGCGGATGCGCTGGAGGCCATGATTCGTCGCGAGCGGATGATCGAGCTGAATTTCGAGAACCATCGTTTCTTCGATACCCGCATGTGGCTGATCGCCGAGCAAGAGAACGCCGGAGCGTTTTACGGCATGAACATCCAGGCGACCGACGATCGTCCGGACGGCGATTTCTGGCATCGGACGGTCGTTGCCGCAGACGGCGGCAATACGCCTTCGACGCGCATATTCAACAAGCGGAATTATCTGCTGCCGATTCCTCAGTCGGAAATAGACCGTCTCTACAACGTGACCCAAAACTACCAATGGTAAAAGACTCTGTTATGAAACGCAATCATATCATCTTTGCAATGGCGGCTCTGTCGTTCGCGGTTTCGGCCTGCGAAAACAACCGCGACAACGCTCTGCCGGGCGCTACGGCCTGCTTCCTTGCGGAGGGTGTGTTGGAATCCGCCCCGTTTTACGTAGTCGACGAGGACCCCGCCGTTACGCTCCGGGTTTTCCGAAGCGGATATTATACCGAAAGCCTCACCGTTTCCGTCCGGAGCTCCGAGTCTGCGCTCGAAACCTACAACTCGGAAAACGCCACGGCGTACAAGGCATTGCCCCAAAGCGCTTATCGGATCGAACCGGAGCGGATTACCTTGGCCGGGGACGAGCGTTCCGGTGCTTTCCAAGTGATCTTCGATCCGATGCAGCTGGTCGGGGTCGAAGACCCGGAAAACCTTGTGGTACCGGTGGAACTGCTCTCCGACGGCAACGTCAGCGCGAAGCGAAACATCTTGCTGGTCCATCCGAACCTGGAGCAGATCGCCGTGGAGATCGACGAGGCGGCCACGCTCTTTTACATTACCGGGGAGAATACCTATGTCAATAATGCCGCGAATGCCTGGGACCAGACGCTGACCCTCAAATTGGCGCGTCCGTTCGAAGCCGACGGAACCGTCGCGCTCGACTGCTCCCAGGCGGCACTCGATGCCTACAATGCGTCGCACGGCACCGCGTTCCGGCTGGCTCCCGAAGGGGTCGTTACGTTCGAGGCCGGAGCCTTGACGATCGCCAAGGGCGAAACGGAGGTGCGGACGACGATCCATGTCGATCCGGCCAAAGTCGGCGACGAACCTTGCGCCGTGCCCGTTCGTCTGACCTCCGATTATTTCGAGGTCGCTCCCGAGAAGAGCATTTACCTGCTGCACTTCGCCCCGACGACTCGGGAGAACTATTTGCCGATCAACCGTTACGGATGGCAGTGCGAAACCACCCATTTTGCCAATTCGAACAACGGTACGCTGATGATCGACGGCAAGCCGGGTACCTACTGGGACGCTCCGTACAGACCCGACGGCAACATGACCAATCCCACGGGTGCCGATGCACCGCCGTACAGCTACAAATTGGATTTGCGCTCCGTTACCGAGATTTGTGCCGTGGCTTTGCAGGCGCGCGCCTCTCAGGCCAAGCGTATCGGTGCCGGCTATATCGAAGTCTCTTCGGACAACCTCCGCTGGGCGAAAGTCGCCGAGTTCGACAACGACGAGTCTTTGCAGAGCAATACCGAAGTCGGTCCCTTCGTCTATTGGTTCGAACCGACCTCCGCCCGTTTCGTCCGCGTGACGATCACCCGGAGCAATGCGCCGCGGAACGGCTACGGATTCTCGGAGGTATCGGTCGCAGAGACCTTCGTGTATAAGCCTTCCGACGCTCCTTGCCCGCAGCGCCTTGCGCAGAGCGGCTGGTCGGCGGACACGAACTCCTACCACAATGCCTCCTATTCCGTGGCCAAACTCATCGACGGCAACGTCTCCACCTATTGGCATACGGCCTTCAACGGCAGCAGCGTGTCGCAGGATCATATGTTTTTGCCGTTCACCGTTCAGATCGACATGGCCGCCGTGCAGCGGTTGAACGGTATCGAGATGTGGCGTTGCGACAACAACGGCTCCATCGACGACATGAAGGCGGGATCGTTCTGGGTGTCCGAGACCGGGGATACCTCCGACTGGAAGAATTCGCAGGCATGGACGCAGAACGGCAACTGGACGAAGGTCGGCGAGTTCAATTTCGAGAAGGGTATCTCCATCTGCCGCGGTCCTTTCTGCTATCTGTTCCCCGAGACGCAGGCCCGGTATATCCGGATTCTCATTACGGAGTCGAACAACAAAAATACCGTGCGAGACTGCGCTCAGATCGCCGAAATCTATGCTTTGAGATAATTGTACCATGCGTATCGGGCCGACGGCCGAGCAGCCCCGGCCCGATACGCCAAAACCGATGACCATGAAACAACTGAAATTCGTCTTGCTGACACTGGTTTTTCCGCTGTTGCTCTCGTGCAGCAACGATACGCTCGATTCCCCGGAAGGAGCGGGCGGAACCTCCAAGAAAAATGTGACCCATATCAACGGCACGGATATCGCTCCGGAGACGACGCTCTGCGGTCTGATCTACGACGTGGAGAGCGGGGCCGGAATTCCCGGTGTCGTTGTCAGCGATGGCTTCGACTGCACGACGACCGATGCGAACGGCGTCTACCAGCTGGTGCGCGATAGCCGTGCCGCATTGATCTTCTACTCGACGCCTGCCGATTACGCGATTTACCGTTCGGTGATCGCAGAGGCGGAATTGCCCTATTTTTATCGGAAAATCGATCTTAGCGTCAAGGTTTTCCGCCAGGATTTCAAATTGACACGCCTTCCGAACGGCAAGGAGACGAAGTTCCGGCTTTTCTGCATGGCCGATCCGCAGTGCCGCAACGAAAAGAGTCTCGCCCGTTTCCAGGACGAGACGATTCCCGACCTGAAGAAAACCGCCGACGAATACCGGGATGCGGGCTCTCCCGTCTATGGCATTACGCTGGGCGACATTACCGACAATAACCGCACGGCCATCTGGGAGGCTATGAAGAAGGCCATGGCGTCGATCGCCGGCAGCGTGCCTTTCTTCCAGACGATCGGCAACCACGATCATCTGAACGAAGCGGATAACAGCGTGACGTCGACCTACTGGAAGAGCGTCGAGAATTTTCAGAAGTATTTCGGACCGCAGAACTATTCGTTTGACCGCGGCGACGTACACATCGTCTCGATGGATAACGTACTTCATGGCGAAATCCCCGACCTGGGGGAGGACCAGGAATTCGCCGCCGGATTCTACGACTGGCAGTTCGAATGGCTCAAGCGGGATTTGTCGTACGTTCCCAAAGACAAGATGGTCATTCTCTGCTGCCATGTCCCGTTCCGGGGCGGTGCGAGCTACTGCCATTCGGACAAACGTTACCGCCGGGAGGTGCTGGAACTGCTCTCGGAGTATGCCGAAGCCCATCTGATGATCGGCCATACGCATTATAACCAGAACTATATCCATTCCGTCAACGGGAAAACGATCTACGAACACATCCAGGGCGCGGCGTGCGGCGCATTCTGGCACGCCTCGTTCAACGGCGACGGAACCCCCAATGGTTATGCCGTTTACGACATCGAGGGCGCGCACATCGCGGATTGGCGTTTCAAGGCCACCGGCCGCGACGAGGGTTTCCAGATGCGGGTATACCGGGGCAACCAGACCTTTTACCACGACAAGCAGAACAAGGGCGGCCTGGATGCTACGATGAAGGACAAATACGGTCCTTACAACTACGGACTCGGAGCCGACGATATCCTTGTCAATGTCTGGAACATCGAACACGACGGCAGCTGGACGGTAACGCTGTATCAGCGGGGCGAGAACATCGGGCAAATGACCAACTACACGTCGAGTGCGGGCCGTACGGAGAAATTGCACGACCTGTGGGCCGCCTACTGGATCTATCAGGTTTACGGAGCCGGGTTCACCACGACCTCCTGCCAGCACCTCTACAAGGGAACGCTCAAATATCCGGACGAACCCTACGAGATTCGGGCTGAGAAAACGGACGGCTCGCGCGCACCCTATGTCTGCACGGCGCCGCCGACGACCGATTACGACGAATTTAAGAATATCAAGTACGATTTCGACCTGGTAAGCAAATAACGCCGGGCTGTGATCGGCGAATTTACACGGATTCGGGTTTGGGGCTGTCATTTCGCACCGACCGTCCCAGGAAAATGCCATCGAAAAACCGATGAGGTGTAAAGCCGTATAGGTTACCTAATTCCAATTGTCATAAAATTACATTCCGATGAAAAAAATCATTCGATTCATTGCATTTCCGTTGCTGGCGGCGGGCTCTCTTTTTCAGACCGAGATCGGTTTCGCACGCTCCGAAACGCCCGATCTGTCGGCCCGTATCCTGACTCCGGCACCCGCCGAGACTCCGCGCATTAACGGAGCCCGGATTTTCGGGGTCCGTCCCGGATCGGAGTTCCTCTTTACCGTGGCGGCCACCGGAGCACGCCCCATGACCTTCTCGGCCGAAGGTTTGCCCAAAGGGCTGAAACTCGACTCCCGGACGGGACGCATTACGGGGCGCGTGAAGAAAGCCGGGGAATACGTCGTCCGGCTGAAGGCCGAAAATGCGCTCGGCAGCAACGAACGCGATCTGAAAATCGTCGTCGGCGACGCCATTTCGCTGACGCCTCCGATGGGCTGGAACTCCTGGAACTGCTGGGCGCGCGATGTGACGCAGGAGCAGGTACTCGCATCGGCCCGCGCCATGGTCGAGAAAGGATTGGTCGATCACGGTTGGACCTATATCAATATCGATGACGGTTGGCAGGGGCAGCGCGGCGGAAAATACAACGCCATCCAGCCCAACACGAAATTCCCCGATATGAAGGGACTGGCCGATGAAATCCATGCCTTGGGCCTCAAGATCGGCATCTACTCCACGCCGTGGATCGGAACCTATGCCGCCCACGTGGGAAGCTATTCCGATCGAGCCGACGGCGTGAACGAATGGATCAAAAAGGGGTATTGCAACGAGCATTACCGTTATCAGAAAGAGGGCGGCAACTACTGGAAGGACCGGACCGAAGTCTGGCACCTCGGCCCTTACTCCTTCGTGGAGGCCGACGTGAAGCAATGGGGCGAATGGGGTATCGACTACCTCAAGTACGACTGGAATCCGCTCGACTATTACCACGTCAAGGAGATGCACGACGCCCTTCGGACGCTCGACCGCGACGTCGTTTACAGCCTCTCGAACAGCGCACCCTACGGCGACGCCCCGCAGTGGATGCGGTACTCCAACTGCTGGCGCACGACGGGCGACATCCGCGACACGTGGGAGAGCATCAGCAGCATCGGGTTCAGCCAGGACCGCTGGCTGCCCTTCAACCGCCCGGGTCACTGGGCCGACCCCGACATGCTGGTCATAGGCATGGTGGGCTGGGGCCCGAAACTCCACTACACGCAGCTCACGGCCGACGAGCAGTATACGCACATCAGCCTCTGGTCGCTGCTGGCCGCGCCGCTGCTGATCGGCTGCGACATGGCGCAGATGGACGACTTCACACGGAGCCTGCTGACCAACGACGAAGTGATCGACGTCAACCAGGACCCGCTGGGCCTGCAGGCCGTCCCCGTCTGGCAGCAGGGCGACCAGGTGATCTACGCCAAGCACCTCGAAGACGGCTCGATGGCCGTCGGGCTTTTCAACCGGGGCTGGCAGACCGTGAAGATGAACTTCACGCTCCGCATGCTGGGTCTGCGCGGGAGGCAGACCGTGCGCGACCTGTGGCGGCAGAAGGACCTCACGGAGTGCACCGACAA
>OGGJ01001745.1_pt1 | contig 17063 bp, 9 predicted proteins | sample 1571071 | NCBI WGS metagenome assembly OGGJ01 (sample SAMEA2581954, study PRJEB24529) | metagenome | biome: Human gut stool | place: China | collected 2011
GACGGCTATACGGCTGCCTCCCATGATCATTACATTACGCACATCGGCATAATTTTCCTTTCCGGCTATTTTACGGATATAAGGAATATATTTTTTTGTAGTGGTAAAATAAACAATATCATGTAGCTTGATAGTATCATCTCCACGTGGGATAATTGTTTCATTGCCCCTTTTTATCGCTACAATGTGGAATGGAATATTACGTCCGCCCAGTTCGTGCAGAGGCACATTCAGAATTTCTGCCGTTTCACGCATCTTTGTACCAATCAGTACCAATGCGCCGCCACAGAACTCCCACCATTGGCGTATCCAGCTCATTTTGATGGCGTCTACAATTTCTTTTGCAGCCAGCATTTCGGGATAGATCAGTGAATGAACACCCAGATGTGAAAAGAATTCCTTATGTTTAGGCAATAGGTATTCGTAATTATCAATACGGGCTACGGTCTTTTTGGCTCCCAAATTGGTGGCCAGCATACATGCCGTCATGTTACGGCTTTCTTCCGGCATGACTCCGATAAAAAGATCGGCTCCCGCTACACCGGCATTCTTCAGACCGGAAATGGAAGTCGGGGATGCATTGACTGTCATCAAGTCGAAGTTGGAATCTAATTTACTCAACTTCTCCTCGTTTTCATCCATCAGGATAATATCTTGTTTTTCACCTGAGAGCAGTTTGGCCAAATGAGTGCCTACGGCTCCTGCCCCTGCGATAATAATCTTCATTTTTATCTTTCTCTTTTAGAATGATACCAATACCTTATAAATACCTTCTTCATCCATGCCGCATAAACGATGCAAGTCTTTTACCGGGCCGTGTTCTACAAACTTATCCGGTAAACCGATGCGGCGAACAGTGGGAGTATATCTGTTGTCTGCCATAAACTCCAGGATAGCACTGCCCATTCCGCCTTTCAACACACCGTCTTCAATGGTGACTATTCGGCAGAAATTCTTTCCTATTTCGTGTAGCATTTCTTCATCCAACGGTTTTAAAAAGCGTAAGTCATAATGGGCAATGCTCATTTTGCTTTCGGCTTCTGCACGGGTAATTGCCTTTCGTGCCGTATTGCCAATCGGACCGATGGTGATGACTGCCATGTCTTTTCCGTCTTTCAGTTTCCGCCCTTTGCCTATTTGTATTTCTTCAAAAGAAGATTTCCAGTCCACCAGCACTCCTCTTCCTCTGGGGTAACGAATCACAAAAGGTCCTTTATCGGGCAGTTGTGCGGTGTACATCAGATTGCGCAGCTCATGTTCATCATAAGGGGATGCCACCGTCAGATTAGGGATGGGGCGCATATATGCCAAATCGAATGCACCATGATGGGTAGGACCGTCCTCGCCCACAATTCCTGCCCGGTCAAGGCAAAGAACGACATTCAACTTTTGAATGGCGACATCGTGGATAACATTGTCGTATGCACGCTGCATGAAAGACGAATAGATGTTGCAGAACGGGATTAATCCGTCTTTTGCCATACCGCCGGAGAAGGTTACGGCATGACCTTCTGCAATGCCTACATCAAATCCCCGGTCGGGCATTGCTTTCATTAATATATTCATGGAGCATCCTGACGGCATTGCCGGGGTTACTCCTACTATTTTGTCGTTTTGCTGTGCCAGTTCCAACAACGTATTGCCAAACACATCCTGAAACAAAGGGGGAAGTCCGTCGGTATCTATCACAATGCGTTCTCCGGTTTCTTTGTCGAAAATTCCCGGTGCATGCCATATGGTAGCTGCTTTTTCAGCCGGACCGAATCCTTTGCCTTTGGTGGTATGGATATGGAGCAACTTGGGACCCTGCATATCTTTTATTTCTTTCAAGACACGTGCCAGATTATTGACATCGTGTCCGTCAATAGGACCGAAATAGCGGATATTCATTCCTTCGAACACATTTTGTTGCTGTACGAGCATGGATTTCAGGCTGTTATTGAAACGAATCAGGCTCTTTCGGCGCTCTTCATTCAATATGCCCCATTTATAGAACATTTTTGAGAGCTTATATCGTATTTTATTATAACCTTCAGACATCTGGAGGTTTAGAAGATACTGTTTCATTCCACCCACACTGCGGTCGATAGCCATATTATTATCATTCAGGATGATTAAGAGATTATTGGGTGTAGAGGAAGCATTGTTCAATCCTTCAAATGCCAGACCGCCACTCATTGATCCATCGCCGATGACGGCTACCACATGGCGGTTGTTTTCTCCATGCTTCTTAGCTGCGACAGCCATTCCGAGCGCTGCCGAAATAGAGTTGGAGGCATGTCCGCACGTAAAAGTGTCATATTCACTTTCGTGAGGAGAAGGAAAAGGGCACAGACCGTGTAATTTGCGGTTTGTACAGAAAGTATCCCTGCGGCCTGTCAATATCTTATGGCCGTATGCCTGATGACCTACATCCCATACGATGCGGTCATAAGGCGTATTAAATACATAATGTAAGGCTACGGTCAGTTCTACCACTCCCAGACTGGAACCAAAATGTCCCGGATTGCGTGAGAGCTCATCTATTATTTTTTGCCTCAGCTCTTTACATACTTCGGGCAGTTTGTCTGCCTCTAATCGGCGCAAATCTTCCGGTGTATCTAAACTTTTCAGCAACATATATGAAGTATCCTGTTCCATTCCTATGATATGATAAATATCTTGCAAAAATAGCATATTTATGTGTATTATGATTACATTTGTCCTTAAAAAATAGATAGACTCTTATTGATATGAATTTCAGAACGCAAGTAGAACTGCCTAAAGAGGAAACAGAAATCCGTCATTCTGACCGAATTATGCTATTTGGTTCCTGTTTTGCCGAAAATATCGGAAATTTGTTGCTGGCAAATAAGTTTCGGTGTGATGTGAACCCTTTTGGGATTCTCTATAATCCTTTATCTGTGGCAGAGGCTATCCGTCAAACTCTCTCTTATAAAACTTACAATGAGGCAGATTTGTTTTGCGATAGGGCGGGATGGCATAGTTTTATGCATCATGGCTCTTTTTCAGGCAATTCGGCAGAAGAATGTTTGTTGCGGATTAACGAAAGGCTGGGGAGAGCTGCCGCGGAATTGCCGCAAACCGACTGGCTGATGATAACATGGGGAACGGCATGGGTTTATTCTTTGAAAGAGAATGGTAAGGTTGTGGGCAACTGCCATAAGCAACCGGATAAACTGTTTACGCGCAGGCTTCTTTCGGTAGAGGAGATAGTTGTTGAATATTTTGACTTGTTGAAAATGTTGCAGGAGCTGAACCCTAATCTGAAGGTGCTGTTCACCGTCAGTCCCATCCGGCACGCCAAAGACGGGATGCATGGCAATCAGATAAGTAAATCTACTCTATTATTGGCGATAGACACTCTGCAACACCATTATCCGATGTGCCATTATTTCCCTTCTTATGAAATTATGATGGACGAACTTCGCGATTACCGCTTTTATGCGGATGATATGTTTCATCCTTCGCCCATGGCTGTATCTTATATATGGAAGTGTTTCGGAGATACTTATTTCAGCAGTCAGACACGGCAGATAATGAAAGAGTGGGAAGAAATACGCAAAGGGTTGAATCATAAACCTTTTGATGTCCGTTCGGAAGCATACCGTAGTTTTTTAACTCAAATAGTGTTAAAGATAAGCAGGATGAAAGAAAAGTTCCCGTATTTTGAACTTCAAAAAGAATTAGAACAATGTCAAGCTCAATTGAAAATATAGTAAAGGCTTTGGGTGCCAAACGCTTTGGCGACCACAATGCACAGATTGATTGGATTTTAACTGATAGCCGCTCGTTATGCTTCCCCGAAGAAACTTTATTCTTCGCTTTGAAAACCAAACGCAACGACGGGCATAAATATATTCCTGATTTGTATGAGCGCGGGGTGCGTAATTTTGTAGTGAGTGAACTGCCTGAGAACAAGGAAGCTTATACTGCCGCCAATTTCCTGCAATTGGCCAATCCGTTAAAGGGACTGCAAAAACTGGCAGAAAAGCATAGGGAACAATTTCTTATTCCGGTGGTCGGCATTACCGGCAGCAACGGTAAGACGGTAGTGAAAGAATGGTTATACCAATTGCTCAGCCCGGATCGCGTGGTTACCCGCTCTCCCCGCAGTTATAATTCACAAATCGGAGTGCCGCTTTCTGTATGGTTGATGAACGAAGAAACCCAGTTGGCTATTTTTGAAGCCGGTATTTCTGAAATGGGTGAGATGGAGGCTTTGCAAAGCATTATCCGTCCCACTATCGGTATATTGACAAATATCGGTGGTGCTCACCAAGAGAATTTTTTCTCTGTTCAGGAGAAATGTATGGAGAAACTGACGCTTTTTAAGGATTGTGATGTGATTATCTATGACGGTGATAATGAACTTATCAGCTCTTGTGTCAGCAAGTCTCTTTTTACTTCGCGTGAGATAGCCTGGTCTAAGAAAGACAATGAACGTCCTTTATTTATAGAATCTATTTGTAAGGGTGAGGATTCCACCACTGTGAAATATCGTTATTTGGGGATGCCGAATGAATATAAGATACCGTTTATCGATGATGCATCGATTGAAAATTCATTGCATTGTCTGGCAGTAGCCTTGTATATGATGGTGCCTGCCGAGGACATTGCAGAGCGTATGGCGCATCTGGAGCAAATAGCCATGCGTTTGGAAGTGAAAGAAGGAAAAAATGGGTGTGTTATTATCAACGACAGCTATAATTCGGATTTGGCCTCTTTGGATATTGCACTTGATTTCATGTCGCGCCGTTCGGAAGATAAAGGTAAAAAACGCACATTGATTCTTTCGGATATGCTGGAAACGGGGCAAAGCAGTAAGTTGCTTTACCGTCAGGTGGCCGAACTGGTTCATAGTCGTGGTGTGGAAAAGATTATCGGGGTAGGCGACGAGATTCGTACAGCTTCTTCCCGGTTTGAGTTAGAGAAGTATTTTTTTCATAGCACAGAAGACTTGTTGAAATCCGACCTGTTGCCCAATCTGCGTAATGAGGTGGTCTTGATAAAAGGTTCACGCAGCTTTCATTTCGATGATATTTCGGAACGCTTGGAGTTGAAAGTACATGAGACAATTCTGGAAATCAAATTGAATGCATTGGTTGATAATTTGAATTATTATCGTAGTAAACTGAAACCGGAGACAAAGATGGTGTGCATGGTGAAGGCATCGGCTTATGGAGCCGGTTCGTATGAGATAGCCAAAACCCTTCAAGACCACAGGGTGGATTATTTGGCTGTAGCGGTTGCCGACGAAGGCTCGGACTTGAGAAAAGCCGGTATAACCAGTTCCATTATCATCATGAATCCGGAATTGACTGCCTTCAAAACGATGTTCGATTATAAGCTCGAACCTGAAGTTTATAGTTTTCATTTACTGAATGAATTGATAAAGGCTGCCGAAAAAGAAGGAGTGACCAATTTCCCCATTCACATCAAACTGGATACCGGCATGCATCGGCTCGGCTTTACACCGGATGAGATACCGGAGTTGATAGAACGCCTGAAAAAGCAGACGGCTGTTATTCCTCGTTCCGTATTCTCGCATTTGGTGGGAAGTGATGCCGAACAGTTTGATTCCTTTACGCGTCGCCAGATAGAGGCTTTTGAGCAGGCATCGCAGGAGTTACAGGAGGCTTTTCCGCATAAGATATTGCGCCACATCTGTAATACGGCGGGTATCGAGCGTTATCCCGGCGCACAGTTTGATATGGTTCGTTTGGGAATAGGACTGTATGGCGTAGATCCTTTTACCAATAAAATTATTCATAATGTAAGTACACTGAAAACAACGATTCTTCAGATACATGATGTTCCCAAGGAAGAAACAGTGGGATACAGCCGGAAGGGGCATTTGGAACGCGATTCCCGCATAGCTGCCATTCCTATCGGATACGCCGACGGATTAAACCGTAAATTGGGCAATGGAAATGCTTACTGCTTGGTGAACGGACAGAAAGCACCGTATGTAGGTAATATATGTATGGATGTGTGTATGATAGATGTGACGGATATTGACTGCAAAGAAGGAGACAAGGCAGTGATATTCGGTGATGATTTACCTGTAACGGTCTTGGCTGAAATTTTGGGAACCATTCCTTATGAGATATTGACAAGTGTTTCTAATCGGGTGAAAAGAGTTTATTACCAGGATTAACGAAAAAGAGACCTTAATAATCTTAAGAAGAAGGAAGAATTTACGTTTCTTTTCTGTATATTTGGAGAAACCAAAAACAGAATGCCATGAAACGTATATTCTTCCTTTTAGCATGTCTGTGTTTGCCGTTTTTCTCCTTTGCCCAGAAAGCAGGAGAGTCAAGGCAATTGACCCGGCAAGATTCCTTGCGTTTGCAGCAGTTGTTGAATGGACAAGTGGAAATCGTCATCGATGATGAAACTCAGCAGGAGATAGACCGCTTGTTTAATCCTGAGAAGTGGAAAATGAAATCTACTCCTTTCCCTAAAAAGAATATGAAGTTTGAGACAGAACTTCCCCGATATTACATTTCCCAAGTAGATACGGTTGACGGCCGTGGGTATATCCGTCTTTTGCCTTATGGTCCTTTTGAATCTCCTGAAGAAGAAAAGATTTATGTGGAGATTCCGCTTAATAAGGAATATCTGGCAGGTTATGATCCGCGGCTCGAACCGGCATCGGCAGGAAAGTTCACTCCTAGTGCTTTGATGGTGGGAGCCGGTATCAGCACCACTTTTAACGCGGATAAACTCTTGGGCATCATATTCAGCAAGAAAATGCGTGCCAAGGTAAAGAATGCCAAGGAAGCCAAGTCGTGGGAAGGATATTAGCTTGCAGGACTAAGCGTTTTCTTCCTTTCTGTTAAGCCGTTTTATGCGGTAGATTATTAGTCCCTGCCACAGTAGAACGTGGGAGTGTGTCAAAACCAAACCGGTCTATCCCATCGTCAGCTGTAGGGGCAGGGGTTGCCTGTCCGAATACACAAAGCAAACTGTTTTCGGGCGAGCGAACCTCGCCCCTATGAACGAAACGACAGCATTATCCACGTTTTGACACCGATAATCTGCCGTTCAAAAGGTCTTAGCCTTTAGTAAGGAATTGCTTCATCTGCCTGACGATTCCGGATGAGTATAGGGGGTGATTTGCTTTCATTTTACTACCTTTGTATTCGAGAGAGCAAATCAAAAAAAGCATGAATGAAGAAATAGCAGAATATTACGAAGAACTATATAATCTGTGTGCCGTTGAACAAGAACAACCTTTGGCGCGCCGTTACAGACAGTTGCGTGAAGCATTGGAGCGGGTGATGAGGCAACAAATGATGGGAACAGGCTTGCAAGCTACAGATTTGGCTGCCCGTATCAATTATGTGGCGACTCAATTTGCATTGGATGGCCGGGAGCAGAACCAATTGCATACATTCCGCCTGACTTCGAATGACATTCTGAATCACCGCAAGGAGCCGTCCGAACAGGAATTCTTGCGGGACCTCCGCGCTGTGGCTTATGCCTATCGGAAGATTTTTCATGAGGATATCCCACCGAAACTTTATACGTTGCTTCCCAAGCAGGAAACGACTCCTGCGGTAAAGAGGGAGAAAGAGACTCGGATTCGTCGTATCCGGGTGTGCTTTGATTATGCGGATGAAAGCTATCTGTATGTCCGGCCGATAGATGTGCTTGAAGAAGAACCGGTAAAGGTGAATTATAACAAGCCCGGTGTGAATGAGGAATTTAAAGATACGGTGGATGAGCTTTGGCGGTATGCCCAATTGAATTTGTTGGATGTAACTGTCGATGATAATGGAGTTTATACTCCTTCTTTTATAGTACTTGAACCTGATTATCTGTTGGATATCAGTTCATTGGCAGAGTGCTATAAGGATTATGGCAGTCATCCCGCCAATTATTTTCTGAGTCGTTTGGTCCCTATTGAGAATGCCCGTCCCTTATTGTTGGGAAATATAGCCAATCTGTTTCTGGATGAATGGATATATGCAGGAGAGAAAGAACCTGATTACACTGAATGTATGAAAAAGGCTTTTCGGCAGTATCCTATCGAACTGGCAGCTTGTGAGGAACTTCGAAATCCTCAGAAGGAGAAAGAGTTTGCGCAAGACTGTAGAATGCATTTCGAACATATCCGTGAAACGGTGCAGAAGACATTTTTACAACCGGGATATAACCTTGATAAGAATGATGCTGTGCTGGAACCTTCTTATATTTGTGAGGCACTTGGCATTCAGGGTCGTTTAGACTATATGCAGCGTGACATGAGCAGCTTTATAGAAATGAAGTCGGGCAAAGCAGACGAATATGCCATGCAGGGCAGGTTGGAACCGAAAGAGAATAATCGTGTACAGATGTTGCTTTATATGGCGGTGCTGGAGTATAGCATGGGGCAAGAGCGTCGCAGTATGCATCCCTATTTGTTGTATACCCGTTATCCGTTGCTTTATCCGGCACGTGCATCTTGGGCACAAGTGCGGCGTATCATTAATCTGCGCAACTGCATTGTGGCTTCGGAGTATGGTGTGCAGTTGCATAATCATCCTTCGTTTACCCAACGGCTGTTGGCACAGATCAATCCTTCTGTTCTCAATCAAAAAGGGTTGCAGGGGCGATTTTGGGAACAGTACTTGAAGCCTTCCATCTCCCGTTTCGGTGAGCGCATGGAACTGCTTACTCCCCTGGAACGTACTTATTTTTATACGCTTTATAACTTTATCACAAAAGAACTTTATACCTCCAAGTCGGGTGATGTGAATTGTGAAAGCAGGACGGGCGCTTCTGCTTTATGGCTCAGTACGCTGGATGAAAAGCGGGATGCAGGAGAAATTTTATACGATCTTACTATTGTTGAGAACCATGCATCACAGGCTCATAAGGCTTTTATTATTTTGTCTATTCCTCAATATGAAGAAACTTTTCTGCCTAATTTTCGTAATGGAGACGTGGTGGTGCTCTATGAACGCAATAATGGTACGGATAATGTGACCAACAAAATGGTGTTTAAGGGAAATATAGAATCCATAACCGATAATGAATTGCGCATTCGTCTTCGGGCGGCACAGCAGAATCCGTTGGTGTTTCCTGAGAACAGCCGTTATGCCGTGGAGCATGATACGATGGATACTACTTTCCGAAGCATGTATTTGGGATTGTCTTCCTTTATGGACGCGAACCCTGAGCGCAGGGAGTTGTTGTTGGGGCAGCGTCCTCCTCGTTTTGATATGGCTTATGAAGACAGGATAGCCCGGACGACCGATGACTTTGAACGGGTGGCGCTGAAAGCGGAGGCTGCCTGTGACTATTTCTTGTTGGTGGGGCCTCCGGGAACCGGAAAGACTTCGCGTGCCTTGAGGAGGATGGTGGAGCATTTTTATGCCTGTCCTTCCACACAAGTGCTGTTGCTGGCTTATACTAATCGGGCGGTGGACGAGATATGCCGGTCGCTTTCTGCCATCTTGCCGCAAGTGGACTATATACGGGTGGGAAGTGAATTGTCTTGTGATGCGCGTTTCCGCAAACATCTGTTGGAAAATGTGCTGGCAGAATGCAACAATCGTCGGGAGGTAAACATCCGCATGGCAGATTGCCGTATTTATGTGGGAACAGTTGCATCTATTGCATCTAAACCGGAACTGTTCAAACTGAAGCATTTTGATGTGGCAATTGTTGATGAGGCTACACAAATATTGGAGCCTCAGTTGTTGGGAATCCTTTGTGCGCGGTTTAAGGACGGACGTAACGGAATAGGGAAGTTTATCCTGATTGGTGATCATAAACAATTGCCGGCTGTGGTGTTGCAGAGTAATGAACAGTCTGAGGTGCATGATGAAGGGTTGCGGCGTATAGGGCTTTATAACCTGAAAGATTCTCTTTTTGAACGGCTTTATCGTTTTCATTTGCAGGAGGAGCATTGCCGGGCGGTGGATATGCTTTGCCGTCAGGGACGCATGCACCCCGGAGTGGCATCATTTCCTAATCGAGAGTTTTATGCCGGAAAGTTAGAAGCACTGGGTTTGCCGCATCAGTTGGAGAATGTCGATGCTCCGGTTCGGTTTATTCCTTCAGAGCGGGATACGGAAAGTGTTTCGGGGAAGACGAACCGGAATGAAGCGCGCATTGTTGCTCAATTGGCTGCTGATGTGTATCATCTGTATAAGGAGACTTTCGAGGTCAACCGCACCTTGGGAGTGATCACTCCTTATCGTAGTCAGATTGCATTGATTCGGAAAGAAATTCAGGCATTGGGAATATCGGCTTTGAATGAAATATCGGTTGATACGGTGGAGCGTTATCAGGGAAGTGAACGCGATGTAATCATTTATTCTTTTTGTGTGAATTATCTTTATCAGTTGAAGTTCTTGCCTAATCTGACGGAAGAGAACGGAGTATGGATAGATCGTAAATTAAATGTGGCATTGACGCGTGCCCGAAGGCAGTTGTATATAACGGGAGTGCCCGATATATTGAACCATAACCTGATATATCGTCGTCTGATACAGGCAATTAATTAGGGAAATCCCTACCTGTTTGTAGGGCTTTTCCTTTTAATGTATTTTTTTCTTTTCCTATTTTTGTAGTGTTCTAAAATCAAGGCACTATGAAACGATACATTCTTTTTCTCTTAGTTGCAATGCTGGAATGCGGAATCATGTTTTCGCAGAATAACCGGCCATTGAGTCCGATGCTGAATATTTCGGGTGAGTTTAAGCGGGACTATAAAGATGTGAAGAAAGGTACGGCTTGTATTTTGCAGCGCGTTATCAAGTTGAAAAAGCCGATTGGTCAGGAAGAGTCTACATTACAGGCAGTGGTGGTGGTCGGCGGGGTGCAGGTAGGTATTCCTATGGAGGAATTGGATGTACTGAAGCTTATTCCTGCAGATAAGACTTCATTTTGGCAGGCTGCACAGCTGTCAAACGATTTAATCTCTTATTATGAAAAGAAAGGCTACCAAGGGGGAATGCGGCAAGAGCAGGCTCGTGAAGCGGATGATTATATGAAAGAACTGGAGCACGCTAAGCTTTTTTATGATGATGCTGCAATAGAGGATTATTTGCAATGTATGCTGTTAAGTATCATTCCCGAAAAGATGGCTGTCCTGCGTGAAGGAACTCCGTTGGTGCGTGTATTGAAATCTCCGGCTCCCGATATGTTGATGTTGGGTAACGACTGTCTGCTGGTTTCTACGGGAATGTTGACTGCTTTGGACAGCGAAGAGGAATTATATGCAGTGATGAGCCGTGAAGTAGCCCATTATGTACTCGATCATGCCATTATCACCGTGAACAAGAATATTGCCCGTGCCAAGCGTGCACAGTTCTGGGGAGCTGTAGCGGACGGAGTGGTTGCCGCTACAGAGGAATATCTGTACGATCGTTATGATTATTATGTTCCCGGGCTGGTCTTTGCAACGAATGATGTCGTTCAGGCATTGGTGAATGATAACATTGCCAATCGTATGGGGTTGGATTATTCGGAAAAACAAGAGAAAGAAGCCGACCATATAGTCATGAACTTTATGGTGCTGATGAAAAAGAACAAGGATGCAATGGTTTCCGCTTTGAGTAAAATCAATCAATACTATCAGCGTAATAAAGATGTAGAAGCATTATCCAAGTATGGTGCGTATGGTTCATTGCCCGAAAGGGTAGGGAAGCTGGGTAAGTTTACTCCATTGGATGAAGACCGGAACTATTTAAAGAAAACTTCTACAGTGGTCAGCTATGAAGCCGGTATGATGGATTATAATAAGAAATATAATGAATCAAGGCGTTTGGCTATGAAGAATATCAATAATGCGATGGCTTGTTCGGATGATTATCTGATGGTGGCACGCAGCATTATGAAACTATCCAATAGCAAGGAAAGCAATGCTGAATGTCTGGAGTATCTGAATAAGGCGGATGAGACGTCTAAGATAACCAATGTGAATATTTGCAAGATGAAGATATTATTGTTGCTCAGGGAAAACAAACAGGCGGATGCCGTTCATTTATTGCATGAATACCAGGACATGTTGAACGCAATGTATCAGCAACCCCATACTCAGGAAGATGCACAATGGATTGCCGGTGAGCACACTTGGGCAGAGAAACTGCTGAACAGGACGTATATCATGTAAAAGACTATAAATCAGAGAATGCAACACTAAAACTAAACAGAAAATGAGGGGACCGAAAGTAAAATGGTCTATCAAATAGTCAACTGTAGGGGCAGGGTTTGCCTGCCCGAACCGGTGGTTACAACCTTGGGAGTAATACACAAAGCAAGCTGCTTCCGGGCGAGAGAATCTCGCCCCTACGGGTAAAATGACAGCATCATCCACGTTTTGGCATACCCCTCATTTATTATTGAGCATCATGAATCGGCCGATTGAATGTTAAGCATCGACAGGTTTATATTTCGGTACTAATATTTTCATTATTATCCAACCTAGCAGATAGGCTACTGCACAGATGCAGAAGATAATGAAATAACCGGCAGGTTTTCCTTCAAATCCCATAAACTTCATATTGGTTTGTGCGGCATAGTCGAATAATCTGCCCGATCCCATATTAATAAGGAATGAGCTGATGCCGCCTGCCATACCGCCGATACCTACAATAGTGGCAATGGTGCTTTTGGGAAACATATCGCCTACTACGGAATAAATGTTGGCAGACCAAGACTGATGGGCCGCTCCCGCAATGCCGATGATAATAATCGGATACCAATAGGAATAGTTGCCGAGCGGTTGTGCAAATAATGCCAGTAAAGGGAATAAGGCAAAGATAAACATCGCCTGCATGCGGGCGGCATACGGGTCCTTTCCGGTTTTATTGATAATGATGGTAGGCAGTTTGCCGCCATAGATAGACAACATGGTGATGGCATATAAAACGAAAATCAACAGTTGTGCCGTGCCGGTGTCGGAAGCAAATCCATATACGTCCGAAATATAGGCAGGCGCCCAAAAGAGAAAGAACCACCACACACCGTCGGTCATGAACTTGCCAATGAATACGGCCCATGTTTGAGGGTATTTGAAACAAGTCCAGAAAGGGATTTTCTTATTGTCGAATTCATTGGCGCTTGCCTGTTGTTCGGTTGTCTGGTTTTCGTCGTTATTGTCTTGTTCGATGTATTCAAGTTCTGCTGTATTGACGCGTGGGTTGGCTGCCGGTTTTTTGTAAAGGAACATCCAGCATCCCATCCAGATAAATCCCAATCCGCCAATGACAACAAATGCCATTTCCCATCCATTGCCAATACCGATATTCTGGAAATAGCGTGCTAATGTCGGGATGGTAACGGGGGCGGCTAAAGCTCCGATAGTAGCTCCGGCATTAAAAATGGAAGTAGAATAAGCGCGGTCTTTCTTAGGAAAATATTCAGCGGTTACTTTGATGGCGGCAGGGAAGTTGCCGGCTTCACCTATTCCCAGCACGATGCGTGCCGCAATGAAATAATACACGCTGGTGATGGCAATGGTAGAAGCAACAGCTCCGGTGGCGGAGATCATTTCTCCTGCATTGTGTATACCCAGTGTCTGTTCGGTTGCCCAACCGCAAAGTGCATGCATACAGGCCCCCAAGACCATACAGCGATAGCCCAGAGATAACCTTTTTTGGTACCCATCCAGTCAATGAAACGCCCGGCAAATAAGTTGGCAATGGCATATACAAGAGAAAAAATAGCTGCGATATCTCCATAGTTTGAATCTGTCCAATGGAATTCGGGAGCGATGAAATCTTTCCACGTCAACGACAGTACCTGTCTGTCCAAATAGTTGACGGTAGTGGCGAAGAATAACATGGCACAGATTATCCATCTGAAGTTTGTCATTTTCCCGGTAGAATTTTGAGATGTACTCATAATAATAGATTTAGTAGATTATGTTTTTCTTAATGGCACAAAAGTAAGTATTATTCGGTCAACAATGATAAAAAACAAATTTGTCATTCCAAAAGTGCCGAAGAATCTTAATCATAATAATGAAAGCTCTTCATCACATTCAGAATGACAAACATCAATGAGAATCAGACGAGAGTAGAATCTGTTTATTTCATTTCTGTATATTTGATTTCATCCTTGTCACTGTATTTCAGGTTCTCGCCTGCCATACCCCAAATAAAGGTATAGTTGCTGGTTCCGGCTGCTGCATGGATAGACCATTCGGGAGAAGTAATAGCCTGTTCGTTGTGCAGCCACACCAGACGCTCTTCTTGCGGTTCACCCATTAGGTGGCAGATTGCATTTCCTTCGGGCAGATTGAAATAGAAATAGGCTTCCATACGGCGTGTGTGGGTATGTGCCGGCATGGTATTCCATACAGAACCCGGAGCAAGTTCGGTTAGTCCCATTTGCAGTTGGTTTGTACCACCGTCTTTTACTCTTTCCAATACATCTTTCACAATCAACTGGTTTACAATACGGTCGTTGCTATCCTCCATTTTACCGTAGTGGTCAGATATAGCTAAAGCATATTTCTTGGGATTTGCCTTTTGGAGTTTGGCATCGGTTGTAATCAATTGGGTGACATATGGTTTATAAGCCGGTGCTGAATTGATATAGAACTTAGCAGGTTGGGTAGCATCGTTGCTCTTAAAAGTAACCTCTTTGTTGCCGCAACCCACATAAAGTGCCTCTTTGTATTTCATAGGATATTCTTTACCATCTACGGTCACTACTCCGTCACCACCTATGTTGATTACTCCCAGTTCGCGGCGTTCGAGGAAGTAAGTGATTTCCGGGCCCAGTTCGCGGAATGTTTCCAACTTCAGGACTTTGTTTACCGGCATGGCACCTCCGTAGATGAGGCGGTCATAAAGCGTATAAGTGACATTGATTTCATCCGGTGCCATAACTTTCTCCATCATGAATGAGTTGCGCAGACGTTCTGTATCATAGTGTTTTACATCTTGCGGATGGCAAGCTGTCTGTACTTTGTAATTTACTTGGGCTGAAGCTGTCAAAGCAGAAACGCCCAGCATCATTGCAATTGCTAATTTCTTCATTTTCGTTCTTATTTATTAGTTATCTTATTTTCTGTTTTATTATTGGGCATTTTTTACCGATTGCTGATATTTGATGATGGCACGACGGTTTAATACCATCAGAAACAGGGTTATTAATACCAGAATAGCAGAACCGATAATTTTGAATGTATAAGTCATGTGGAATATAGCCCAAGAGAAGGGGCTGGATGCAAAGTCCAATGCACCACCTTCAAAACCTTGAGGGATATTTACGGCTGCATCTTGAGTTTTGGCATAAACGTCTTGTGCGGCTTGGGTAAAATAAGGAGCCAAATCGGTAACGAAATATAAACCGATGGCCAATACAATGAATCCGATAATAAAGGTTTTAAATACGTTGCCTTTCGTAATGGGCAATATCAATGGGAATACATAGAACATACCTGCCAATGATGCCAAAGGTAAGAATTCATTGCCGGGGAGTACTACTGCCAATAACAGAGTAACAGGAATCAATAGCAGGGATACAACCAGAGTTGCAGGATGCCCAATGACCAAAGCAGGGCTCATACCTATGTTAAGACCCACTGCACCTTTAAACTTCTTTGCAATCATTTCGCGGGTAGCGTCAGAAATAGGTTTCAAACCTTCAATAAACAAACCGGTGATGCGTGGAATCAATTCCATAACAGCTCCCATCTTAATGCCTAAGCCCAAAATATAAGGAATCTTGTCTACCATTTCCTGTCCGTTTTTACAAGACAGTGCGCCAATGCCACAACCTACCAGAATACCTAAGAACAACGGTTCACCCAATAAACCGAATCTCTTCTTCATGCCTTCGGCATCAATATTCAGTTTATTGAATCCGGGTATTTTGTCCAATACTTTATTGATAATAATAGCGAATGGAACAAATCCTGCACAGAAAGGCTGAGGAATGGAGATACCTTCCATCTTTTCATAAAAGCCCTGAAACTTGTCTGCTGTATAGTCTGCCAAAATCAAGGTGATGATGTAGCAGATAATGGCAGCAAAGAATCCCCACAGAATGCTGTTTGTTGCAAAATAAACTACTGCTCCGATAAAGGCAAAATGCCAATAGTTCCATAAGTCGATATTAACAGTACGGGTAGTCTTTGTTAATAACATCAATATGTTGACACCCAGGCAAACCGGAATGATAAATGCACCTACGGAAGTGTTATAAGCAACAGCGGCGGCAGCAGGCCATCCCATATCGAATACCTTTAATTGAAGGCCGTATATTTCGACAACTTTACTTAAAGCGGGTCCGAGGCTGCTGGTCAACAAGGCTGTAACAACTGATAATCCTACAAAACCTACTCCGACCAACAAACCACTTTTTAATGCTTTGCTTAATTTAATACCGATACAAACTCCTAAGATTGTAAAGATAATAGGCATCATCACAGCTGCACCCAGACCGATGATATAACTGAAAACTTCTTCCATTCTCTTGTGATTTAATAGTTAAATGAACGTGTTTCTACAATAGTATAAATTAAAAACTGCCCCAAAAATAAAACCTTTTCTCAATTAATCAAACGGGAAAACCTTAATTATTAGTAAAATGGACAATTTTGTACACTTTTTATTGTTATCGCGCACGATTTTATTGTTTTCGCACACGAAAAACCGAATGATGTATTCTCTTTATTTAGAGTAACACACTGCTTTTCTTGGTAACAATAACTTTTGTTTTATAAAAGATAGAAGGTCTGTTATTAAGGCAAAACAACTATATGGAAAGTAAATTTATCTGTAATTTTATTGTATCTGGATTGCCGGTGGTTGCTCTTCTATTGTGTATGGTTAAAAGTGTTTGATGAACAAATGTACATTTTCGGATAGGCCGGAAAGCGTTTTCGAAAAACCCTTAAGTCTCCTTTCGGAACAATCCATTCTTTTCTAAACAATCCTAAGTTCTTTATTTATAATACCTTTACAACTTTTAATGCTTGCTTTTTGAAAGGAAAGAAGATGTTGGTTTGTATTTAATCGATTGATAATGTGATGGATAAGGTTTTGGGAGAGAAAAGAAAAAAAGTGCATCTCTTAGTAAGAGATACACTTTTCGCTGCAAATTTACAC
>OGGJ01001756.1_pt1 | contig 16981 bp, 12 predicted proteins | sample 1571071 | NCBI WGS metagenome assembly OGGJ01 (sample SAMEA2581954, study PRJEB24529) | metagenome | biome: Human gut stool | place: China | collected 2011
CGGCATCGCCTGTTCGACGTCGTATCCCTTTTCGGCCACCTCGTTCTGGCCGACGATACCCAGGTCGGCGACGCCCATCGAGACGGCCTGCGGGATGTCGTCGTCGCGCAGGAAGAGCACTTCGAGCGGAAATCCTTCGGCGCGGGCGATGAGCCTGCGTTTGCCCTCCGCAACGGCGATTCCCGCTTCGAGGAGCAGGCCGAGGCTCTGTTCGTTGAGCCGGCCTTTGGCTTGAATGGCTATTCTTAACATAAGTCGTTTGGTTTGAATTTTCGTTTCAACCGCCCGACCCCGGCGTGCAGACATGAAAAAAAGCCCGCCCGCAAGGGGTGAGCTTCTTTTGTATTTGCCGGAATATCAACGCATATACACGATCGATTCGCCCCTTCGGTGAAAGTGATGATGATGATGGATATGGTTGAAATTCGTCATTTTTCGATAACTCGTCTGCCGCAAATGTAGGATTTAATTTCCGGAAAACAAAATTTCGGGTCGTTTTTTTGTCTGTCGGCCACGGGCGGGGCTACGGCCGCGTCTGCCCGTCGCCGGCGATCAGGTATTTGTAGGAGGTCAGTTCGCGCAGCGCCATCGGCCCGCGCGCGTGGAGTTTCTGCGTACTGATTCCGATCTCGGCGCCCATGCCGAACTGCGCGCCGTCGGTGAAGGCCGTCGAGACGTTGACGTAGACGCACGCCGCATCGACCCGCCGGGTGAACTCCCGGGCCGTCCCGGCGTTTTCGGTGACGATGGCTTCGCTGTGGCGCGAGGAGTAGCGGGCGATGTGCGCCAGAGCTTCGTCGAGGGAGCCGACGGTCCGCACGGCCAGCTTGTAGTCGAGGAATTCGGTCCCGAAGTGCTCCTCCGCGGCGGGGCGGAGCAGGCACGCGGGGTAGCGGCCTTCGAGTGCGGCGTACGCCTCCGCGTCGGCGTAGACCGTGACGCGTTCGGCGGCCATCGGGTCGCACAGTTCCGCGAGGTCCCGGAGCCGTTCGCGGTGGACGATGAGGCAGTCGAGGGCGTTGCAGACGCTGACGCGCCGCGTCTTGGCGTTGCAGACCACGGCGCGGCCTTTCGTCAGATCGCCGTCGAGGTCGAAGTAGGTGTGGACGATGCCCGCCCCGGTTTCGATCACGGGTATGCGGGCGTTTTCGCGCACGAAGCGGATCAGTCCCGCGCCGCCGCGCGGGATCACCACGTCGACGTAACCCACGGCGTTCAGCAGCGCTCCGGCAGCCTCGTGGCCCGCGGGCAGCAGGGTGAAGGCCGCCGGGTCGATGCCTTCGCTGCGGAGCGCCTCGCGGAGCAGGGCGGCGATGGCTTCGTTGGAGTGACGGGCGTCGCCGCCGCCTTTCAGCACGCAGGCGTTGCCCGTCTTCATCGAGAGCGAGAAAATGTCGGCCGTGACGTTGGGGCGCGCCTCGCAGATCATGCCCACCACGCCGAACGGTACGCGGACCTTGCGGAGGGTCATGCCGTTGGGACGGGTCCATTCGGCGATCGTTTCGCCCTGCGGCGAGGGCAGTCCGGCGACGGATTCCATGTCGGCGGCGATCGAGGCGATGCGTTCCGCCGTCAGCCGCAGGCGGTCGCGCATGGGTGAATCGGCGTCCATCGCCTCCAGGTCGAGGGCGTTGGCCGCGAGCACTTTTCCGGCGTTTTCCCGCAGCAGGGCGGCGGCTTTCGCGACGGTGCGGCTCAATCGCCCGGCGTCGACAAGGGCCAGTTCGTTGCCGGCGCGCCGGGCGGCGGCGAAGATCGTATCGTATTCCATTTTTATTCCAGATATAGGTAATCGCAGTGAATCAGCGGTTTGAGACCTTTGCGGCCGAGGTTGCGGCGGGCCGTCGCGCTGTCGCACGAGATGCGGCCCACGCCCAGTGGGGCGCCTTCGGGCGAGAGGATGCGTACGATGTCGTCGCGCTCGAAATCCCCTTCGACGGCCGTGACGCCCACGGCGAGGATGCTCGCGGCCTTGCTCTGCGAGACGGCCGCGGCGGCCCCGGCGTCGAGGTGCAGGGCGCCCTTGGCGAAGCCTTCGCTGCTGGCGATCCACTTCTTGACCCCCGAAGCCGGTCGGGGAGCCGCTTCGAAACGCGTGCATACGACGTCGCGGTCCGTGAGGATCAGATCCGTCAGGATATTGTCGCGGCGGCCGTTGGCGATCACGACCTCGATGCCCTCGCCCGCCGCGCGCGACGAAATGCGGCTCTTGGTCGTCATGCCTCCGCGACCGCGCGAGGAACGCGCCGTGTCGATGTACTGCGAAAGGTCGCGGCCCGGGGCGACGCGGCGGATGACCTGCGAGGCGGGGTCCGAAGGCGAACCGTCGTAGATGCCGTCGATATTGCTCAAGATGACGAGCGCCTCGGCTCCCATCATCGCCGCCACGAGACCCGAAAGTTCGTCGTTGTCGGTGAACATCAGCTCCGTGACCGAGATCGTGTCGTTCTCGTTGACGATCGGGACGACGCCCGCCGCGAGCATCGCCTCCATGCAGTTGCGCTGGTTGAGGTACTGCCGCCGCGTGGAGAGGCTCTCCTTGGTGGTGAGCACCTGCCCGCAGGCGATGCCGTATTCGTTGAAGAGGTCGTAGTAGCGGTTCAGCAGTTTCACCTGCCCGACGGCCGAGAAGAGCTGGCGGGCCGAAACGGTGTCGATGCGTCCGACGCGGGTTTCGAGCAGGCTGCGGCCCGAGGCCACGGCGCCCGACGAGACGAGGATGAACTCCGTGCCGGCCCGGTGCAGGCGCGCCAACTGGTCCACGAGCGCCGAGATGCGCGTGGTGTCGGGCCGTCCGTCCTCGCGGGTGAGCACATTGCTGCCGATCTTGACGACGATGCGGCGGTATTTTTTCGATTCACAATTCATAATTCACAATTCAAAATCGCTTCGTCCGGACAAACGGATTCAGTCGCCTGCCCCCCCCCTCCCGTCATTGCGAGGAGCGTGGCGACGCGGCAATCCGATCAAAGGTCGTAACCTCACAACGCGTCCAGCGGATTCCCACGTCGGTCCTTCGGCTCTTCCCGGAATGACAATCCAATTTTCACCTTTCGTTTCAGGGTTCATATTTATATCCCACGCCCTTGACCGTGACGATGCGTTCGTCGCCGATCTTCTGGCGCAGCTTGCGGATGTGCACGTCGATCGTGCGGTCGCCCACGACGACCTCCGTGCCCCAGATCTTGGCGTAAATCTCCTCGCGGGGAATCAGCTTCCCGGGCGACGAGTGGAGCAGGTCCAGCAGCGCGAACTCCTTGCGCGGGAGGGTGATCTCCTGTCCGTCGCGGATCACCGTGTAACGCTCGCGGTCGACCGTGAGCCCCGGGGCCGGGGCCTTCTCGGGAGGTCTGTCGGCGTCGATGCGCTTGAGGATCGCCTGCACGCGGCTTACCAGCAGCTTCATCTTGATAGGCTTGGTCAGGTAGTCGTCGGCTCCCACGTCGAACCCTGCCAGCTGCTGCCCCTCCTCGCCCAGCGCCGAGAGGAAAACCACCATCGTGTCCTTCAGCACGGGGTTTTGGCGGATCGCGCGGCAGGTCTGCGCCCCGTCCATCACCGGCATCATCATGTCCAGCAGGATCAGGTGCGGACGGCATTCGGCGGCCACTTTCAGCGCCTCGGCGCCGTTTTCGGCCGTGAAGACTTCGTAACCCTCGCGTACGAGGTTGTAACGGACGAATTCGAGGATGTCTACCTCGTCGTCGACCAGCAGGATACGGTGACTCATGGTGTCGGTTTTCGGTCAGGCGGCCCGCGAGGGGCCGTGTGTGCGTAACTTTTTGCGAAGATAATGATTTTCCGGCGAATATTCAATAAATTGTCGTACCTTTGGCCTTTCAACTATTCATATATGATCAACGAAGCTGATTTCAGCGCTTTAGGCCTCAGCGAGGAGATGCTCGCGGCCGTCCAGGCAAAAGGGTTCGAAACACCCACCTCCATCCAACGACTTACGATTCCCCGTCTGCTCTCGGGAGAGAACGACATCATCGCGCAATCCCAGACCGGCACGGGTAAAACGGCGGCTTTCGGGCTGCCGATACTCCAGCAGATCGAGCCTTCGAAAGAGGGCGTGCAGTCCATCATCCTCGTCCCGACGCGCGAGCTGGCCGTGCAGGCCGCCGAGGAACTTTTGAGTTACAACCGCGAGCGGCGGCTCTCGATCACGGCCATCTACGGAGGGGCCGCGATGAGCGAGCAGCTGCGCCGCCTGTCGCGGGGCGTCGACATCGTCGTCGGCACGCCGGGGCGCGTGCTGGACCACATCCGCCGCGGTACGCTCAAATTGGACAAGGTCCGTTTCCTGGTCCTGGACGAAGCCGATGAAATGCTCAACATGGGCTTCGTGGAGGATGTCGAGGAGATCATGGGCCATACGGGCGAAGACCGCCGCGTGCTGCTCTTTTCGGCCACGATGCCCGAGCGGATCATCCGTCTTTCGGAGGCTTACATGCGCAATACGGAGGTGCTGCGCGTGGAGTCGCAGCACCTGACGGCCGACCTCACGAACCAGATCTATTTCGAGGTGCGCGAAGCCGACAAGTTCGACGCCATGACGCGCATCATCGACATCGAACCGGACTTTTACGGCATCGTCTTCTGCCGCACGAAGATCGGCGTGGACGAGGTGGCGACGCGTCTGGTGGCCCAGGGCTATTCGGCCGAGGGGCTGCACGGCGACGTGTCGCAGGCCCAGCGCGAGAAGATTCTCCGCAAGTTCCGCGACAAGGCGGTCAACATCCTGGTGGCGACCGACGTGGCTGCGCGGGGTATCGACGTGTCGAACCTCTCGCACGTGATCAACTATTCGCTGCCGCAGGATTCGGAGAGCTACGTCCACCGCATCGGCCGTACGGGCCGCGCCGGCAACCAGGGTACGGCCATCACCTTCATTTCGGGCGCCGAACTGCGCCGTTTCAACTGGATGATGCGCGACATCAAGGCCGACATCAAGCGGGAGACGCTGCCTTCGCCGCAGGACATCGTGGCGATGAAGCGCGCCAAGATCAAGGACGATTTGCAGGAGATCGTGGCCAATGAGAGCTACGGCGACTACGCCGACATCGCGGCCGAACTGCTCGAAAGCTATGCGCCCGACGTGGCGCTGGGGGCCTTGCTGCGGCTGGCTTTCCGCAGTGAACTGGATCAGAGCAATTATCCCGAAATCCGTTCGTTCTCGGTCGACCGCAAGGGCAAGGCGCGGCTGTTCCTGGCACTCGGAGGCCGCGACGGCTACACGGCCCGCCGGATCGTGGAGATGCTCAAGCGCAAGTGCGGACTGCGGGACAAGAATATCGACGACGTGCGTGTCTTCGAGAACTATTCGCTGGTGAGCGTGCCGTTCAGCGACGCCGAGGCGGTCGTGGGGCAGCTCAACGCCTCGGGAGGCCGTCGCCGCATCGCCAAGATTGACGGTTCCGATGCGGAGAACGGCGGCGGAAAGCGGCGCCGGCCGGCTACGGAGGGTCGCAACGGCGGCGAAGGCGCGTCCGGAAGCGAATCGGCCGGAGAGCCTTGTTCCGAGACGCGGGGCCGCAGGAAGGCCGGGCAGCCCGAGGGCGCGGAGGAGTTCCGCTCCGAAAGGCGGCCGCGCAGGGAAACCGCGGAAACGGCGGACGACGCCGGGGAGCGGCGTCCCGTGACGCGGAGCCGGAAAAAGGCCGAGAACGACTGGAACGCGTCTCCGGCAGGCGGCAACGACGGGTTCGACTGGGAGGCTTTCCAGCGTTACGACGATGCCGCGGCATGGGAGAAGCCCAAGCGCGGCGGCGGGACCAGGAGCGTCCGCCGCAGCGGCCGTCCCGTCACCACGGGCCGTCAGGCTGCGCCCAAACGCATTGCCGCAAAGGGCCGCAAGCGCTGACGAAGGGCCGGAACAGACCGGAAAATTGCGCCGCCGTGCCGGGATGCAGCGATTTCGCGCTTCCGCAGGGCGGCGTTGTTGCATGTTTTGACGAAATCTTTTCGGCGTTCCGCATAAAATGGTTATATTTGCGAGATTTATATGCTCCCGCACATGCGGGAACCAAAAACGTGTACTGAAATGGCTACTGAAAAACCGACACTTCCTGCTCCCGAGGAGCAAGTCAGCCCTGCGGCTGAAGATGCGCAAGCGAATCCTGCCGTGACTGTCCGAGTCCCTGAACCCGAAATGCCCGCCGCAGGACCGGCTGCGGAGGCGTCCGCCGCTGCGGAAGAACCCGTTGCGGAGGTTGCGGACGCGCCCGCGGAATCCGCCGTGACGGAGACGCCCGCCGCCGAAGCGTCTGCCGGGGTTGCCGAAGCGCCCGCCGCAGAAACGCCTGCGGAGGAGGCCGCCGCGGAGCGGATTTCCGGGGAGGAGGCTGCGCCGCGCGCCAAACGTGCCCGGATCAAGCCTGCCGCCGGGCAGGAGGTTGCGGAATCGGAGGAGGACGCGTCCCGGGACGTGCAGGTGGACTTTGCCGATGAGGAGGCTGCGCTCGCGGCGCAGAATGCCGGGCTGGAGATCGAGGGCGCGACGCCCGAGGAGGAGGCCGCGGAGGAACTCGCCGCGCAGAAGCCCGAGGAGGACAAGTTCGCCGGAAAAGGCAAGGAGGAGTTGGTGGCCCTGTTCGCCCGGATGCTCGAAGAGCAGCCCGTGCAGTCGATCCGCCGGGATGTGGAGGCGTTGAAGATCGCCTTTTACCGCATCCGCCGCGCCGAGGTCGAGGCCGCACGCCGCCGCTTCGTCGAGGAGGGCGGCGCCGAGGAGGATTTCGCTCCTTCGGTGGACGGCGCCGAAATCCAGCTCAAGGAGCAGTTCAAGGAGTACCGCCGCCGCCGCGACGCGTTCATCGCCAACCTCGAAGCCGAGAAGGAGGCGAATCTCAAGGTCAAGCAGGCGATCATCGAGGAGCTGAAGGAGCTGGTCAATTCGGACGAGACGCTCAACCATACGTTCAACAAGTTCCGCGAGTTGCAGCAGCGCTGGAAGGATACCGGCATCGTGCCGCAGCAGCATGTCAAGGATTTGTGGGAGACCTACAACCTGCACGTCGAGAATTTTTACAGCTTCATCAAGATCAACAAGGAGCTGCGCGACCTCGATCTGAAGAAGAACTACGAGCAGAAGGTGGCCCTCTGCGAGCAGGCCGAGGCGCTGGTGCTGGAGCCTTCCGTCGTCGAGGCGTTCCACAAGCTGCAAAAACTCCATGACGAGTGGCGCGAGACGGGTCCCGTCGCCAATGAGTACAAGGAGACGCTCTGGGAGCGTTTCAAAGCCGCGTCGAGCCGCATCAACAAACAGCATCAGGAGCATTTCGAAACGCTGAAGGGCGAGCAGGTGAAGAACCTCGAACTCAAGACCGGGCTGTGCGTCGCCACGGAGGAACTTTCGTCCCAGCCGCTCACCACCCGCAAGGAGTGGAACCGCGCGAGCGACCGTCTGCTGGAGATTCAGAAGACCTGGAAGACCATCGGTTTCGCGCCGAAGAAAGATAACAATCGCATCTACGAACGTTTCCGCACGGCGTGCGACCGTTTCTTCGAGGCCAAGCGGCAGTTCTATGCCGGAATGAAGACCGAGATGGAGCACAACCTTCAATTGAAGATTGAGATCTGCGAGGCCGCCGAGTCGCTGATGAACAGCGAGGAGTGGAAGAAGGCCACCGACGAACTGATCGCCCTCCAGGCCCGCTGGAAGCAGATCGGAGCCGTGTCGCGGCGCCATTCGGACGCCGTCTGGAAGCGTTTCCGCGCTGCCTGCGACAAGTTCTTCGAGCGCAAGGCGTCGCACTTCGCGAGCGTCGACGGCGAGCACGAGGAGAACCTGCAGAAGAAACTCGCCCTGCTGGCCGAAATGGCCGGGGCCGACGTGAAAGCCGGGGGCTACGAGGTGATCCGCGAGTTCCAGCGTCGCTGGGGCGAGATCGGTTTCGTGCCCATCAAGCAGAAGGACGCCATCCAGAAAAAGTACAAGGCCGCCGTGGACGAGCTGTTCAACACGTTGCGCGGTTCGGAGCGCGACCGTTCGATGGGCCGCTTCCGCGAGAAAGTCTCGTCGTTCAAGGCGTCGGGCGACCGCCGTCTGCGCTCGGAACGCGAACGCCTCTACAACAAGGTGCGTCAGCTGGAGCAGGAGATCGGCCTCCTGGAGAACAACATCGGCTTCTTCGCCAAGTCGAAGAACGCCGAGGCGTTGGTGGCCGACGTGCGTGCGAAGATCGAGCGCGCCCGCGAGGAGATGGCCTCGACGATCGAGAAGGTGAAGCTGATCGACAAGCAGGACCAGGACGAAAATAACAATGCCTGACGATCGGATCGCCCTGCCGCTCCGGACGCCGGCCCACGGCGGAACGCCGTGTATACAGGTTTGACCCGCCCCCGAACCCCCGCCTTGGCGGGGGCTTGCGGAAAAAGGCGCTGAACGGTGTTACAACGAATTTATAAATAAAACAGTAATGAAACTTTCCAAACCCAAGTACATATTCGTAACGGGCGGCGTGGCGTCGTCGCTCGGCAAGGGTATTATTTCGGCTTCGATCGCCCGCCTGTTGCAGGCCCGCGGTTACTCGGTGACCATTCAGAAACTCGACCCCTACATCAACGTAGATCCCGGAACGCTCAACCCCTACGAGCACGGCGAGTGCTACGTCACCGAGGACGGCGCCGAGACGGACCTCGACCTGGGGCACTACGAGCGCTTCACGAACCAGCCCACGTCGAAGTCCAACAACGTCACGACGGGCCGTATCTACAAGAGCGTCATCGAGAAGGAGCGCAAGGGCGAGTACCTGGGCAAGACCGTGCAGGTCATTCCCCACATCACCGACGAGATCAAACGCCGCATTCAGCTGCTGGCGCAGACCAAGAAATACGACGTGATCATCACCGAGATCGGCGGCACGGTGGGCGACATCGAGTCGCAGCCGTTCATCGAGTCGGTGCGCCAGCTCCGCTATTCGCTGGGTTACCGGAATACGGCGCTGGTTCACCTGACGCTGATCCCCTACATGGCCGCTTCGGGCGAGTTGAAGACCAAACCCACGCAGCACTCGGTGAAGGCCCTGCTGGAGAACGGTCTCCAGCCCGACATCCTCGTGCTGCGCGCCGAGCATCCGCTGTCGACGGCGCTCAAGCGCAAGGTGGCGCTGTTCTGCAACGTCGACGCCAACGCCGTGATGGAGTCGATCGACGTGCCGACGATCTACGAAGTGCCGCTGAAAATGCACGAACAGCATTTGGACGAGGTCGTGCTGGACAAACTGAACCTGACGGCCGACAAAGAGCCGGACATGGCCGCGTGGAGCGCATTCGTCGAGAAGGTGAAACACCCCTCGAAGAAGATCGAGATCGCGCTGGTCGGCAAGTACACCGAACTGCCCGACGCCTACAAGTCGATCTGCGAATCGTTCATCCACGCCGGGGCGGTCAACGACTGCAAGGTCAAGCTGCGCTATGTCAATTCGGAGAAGATCACCCGCGAGAGCGCAGCCGCGCAGCTGGGCAAGATGTCCGGCATTCTGGTGGCCCCGGGCTTCGGCAACCGCGGCATCGAGGGGAAGATCGAGGCCGTGCGCTTCGCCCGCGAGAACAACATCCCGTTCCTGGGCATCTGCCTGGGCATGCAGTGCGCCGTGATCGAGTTCGCGCGCCACGTGCTGAATCTCGCCGATGCCAATTCGAGCGAGATGGAGCAGACGCCGCATCCGGTGATCGACCTGATGGAGGAGCAGAAGGGCGTTACGGCCAAAGGCGGCACGATGCGTCTGGGCGCCTATCCCTGTGCGCTGAAGAAAGGCTCGAAAGTCGCTGCCGCCTACGGCAAACTCAACATTTCGGAGCGTCACCGCCACCGTTACGAGTTCAACAACGACTATCTGGAGCAGTTCGAGGCGGCCGGCATGAAGGCCGTGGGCGTGAATCCCGACACGAATCTGGTGGAGGTCGTCGAGATCGAGAACCATCCCTGGTTCGTCGGTACGCAGTACCATCCCGAATACAAGAGCACCGTATTGAGCCCCTCGCCGCTGTTCGTGGCCTTTGTGAAGGCCGCGCTGGCGTATGCGGAGAAGAAGTAATCACCCTTTGAAAAGATAAAAAGGAAGACAGTTTAATGGATAAAAAATCAATCATAGGCATTGCCGTCGTAGCGGTTCTTTTTCTGGGATTCGCTTATTTCAACAGCCAGCAGCAGAAAGAGTATCTGGAACAGAAAGCCGCATACGAGGCCTATGTCGATTCGGTGGCCGCAGCCGCGCGTGCGGCGGCTCCCGTGGCCGATTCGCTGGCGTCGGGTAACGGCGTGCAGGCCGAAGTGGCGGCCGCAGAGGCTGCGGCAGCGGTACGCGAGCGTCAGGTGGAGACGCTGGGCGAGTCGCTGACGGCGGCCCGCGAGGCGGAGGCCGAAGAATTCATCGTGGAGAACGACGTGATGGCGGTGCTCTTCTCCACCCGCGGCGGCCAGATCAAGGGCGTCACGCTGAAGGATTACACCCAATACGGTCCGCGCGGAAAACGCGACCGGAAAATCGAGATGATGGACCCCGCCACGGCGCGTTTCGGGCTTTCGTTCTATCTGAAGAACGGGCTGAAGAACGTGCCGGTCAACACGCTGGATTACGTGTTCACGGCCCAGCCCGTAGTCGGGGAGGCGGACGGAGCCAATAGCGTCGTGATGCGCCTTCCGGTGGCGGAGGGGGCCTATCTGGAGTACCGTTACCTTATATATGATACGGAGGCTCCCGAGCGCGACTACCTCGTCGACTTCGACGTGCGGCTGGTGAATATGGCTCCGGAGATGGCCAACCAGACGCAGATTCAGATCGACTGGGCGAACACCACTTTCCAGAACGAGAAGGGTTTCCAGAACGAGAACATGTACACCACGCTCTCGTACCGTTTCCCCGACGAGACCTCGATCGAGGAGCTGGGCATGAGCGAAGGCGCAAAGTCGAAGAATATCTCGACGCAGGTCAACTGGGTGGCTTTCAAGCAGCAGTTCTTCTCGTCGGTGTTCATCGCCCCGGACAACGTGTCCTATGCCAACCTCGCCTTCGACACGGCGGCTCCCGAGTCGTCGCTGCTCAAGACCTTCACAGCGCAGATGGGCGTGCCCTATACGCCGCAGACCGAAGGGTATGACTTCGCATTCTATTTCGGCCCCAACAAGTACTCGATCCTCAAGAAGATCGGGGAGCCGGGCGGTGCGGATATTTATCTGGAGCGTCTCGTGCCGCTGGGCTGGGGCATCTTCGGATGGGTCAACCGCTGGTGCGTGATTCCGGTCTTCGACTTCCTGCGCAACTACATCGGCAGTTTCGGCATCATCATCTTCATCCTGGTGCTTCTGGTGAAGCTGGTGATCTCGCCGCTGACCTACAAGAGTTACGTTTCGATGGCCAAGATGCGTCTGGTCAAACCCCAGATCGACGAACTGGCGAAGAAGTATCCCAAGCCGGAGGACGCCATGAAAAAGCAGCAGGCGACGATGGAGCTTTATAAAAAGGCGGGCATCAACCCCATGGGCGGCTGTATTCCGATGCTGATTCAGATGCCGATCCTGATCGCCATGTTCCGCTTCTTCCCCGCGTCGATCGAGCTGCGCGAGCAGCCCTTCCTGTGGGCCGACGACCTCTCGTCGTACGACAGCATCGTGAACCTGCCGTTCTCGATTCCCTTCTACGGCGATCACGTTTCGCTGTTCGCCCTGCTGATGGCGGTGTCGCTGTTCGGATACTCCTGGTTCAACTACCAGCAGACGGCGTCGTCGCAGCCCCAGATGGCCGGCATGAAGTTTATGATGGTCTACATGATGCCGATTATGATGCTCTTCTGGTTCAACAGCTATTCGAGCGGCCTTTGCTACTACTACCTGCTGTCGAATATCTTCACCATCGGGCAGACGCTCGTCATCCGGCGCATGGTCGACGACAACAAGATCCACGCGATCATGCAGGCGAACGCCGCGAAGAAGTCGAAAGGCAAGAAATCGAAATTCCAGCAGCGCTACGAGGAGCTGATGCGTCAGCAGGAGGCCCAGCAGCGCGCGAAGAGAAAATAGGCGGAACTCCGCTTTGAACACGGGCCGGAGCGGATTCCACATCGGGAACGCTCCGGCCCCGTTTTTGCCGGAGGCCGCATAAAACGATACCGTTATGAAACGAATTTTGATGCTGGCGTCGCTGCTGGCGGCCGGAATGCCGCTCGGGGCGCAGAATTTGGGGTCGGAGTACCGGCTGAAACGCGTGATTCCCGTCGAGGGACGGCAGGGTGTCGCCGCCGATTCGAATTTTTACTATGTGTCGGGCAGCACGGCGCTCTATAAATACGACAAGCAGGGGCGGCTGGCGGCCAAAAACGAGCGGCCGTTCGAGGGGCTGCCGCTGGCTGCCAACCACATCGGCGACATCGACGTGTGGGACGGGGAGATTTACGCCGGGATCGAAACCTTCGACGACGGCCGCGGGGAGAATATCCAGGTGGCGGTCTACGACGCCAACACGTTGAAATGGAAACGCTCGATCGACTGGGAACCCTCGTCGGGGCAGGTCGAGGTGTGCGGGCTGGCGGTGGACCGCGACGGCGACATGGTCTGGATGGCCGACTGGGTCGACGGACGCTACGTCTACGGCTACAACCGGAAAACGGGGCGGTATGTCCGCAAGGTCCACCTGCGTCCCGTGCCCCAGTGGCAGCAGGGGATTTTCATGGTCGGCGGACGCATGCTGATCTCTGCGGACGACGGGGACGCCGACCTCGATGAACCGGACAACCTCTACGTTGCGGATCTGCGCGACGGAAAATCGTATGCCACGGTGCTTCCGTTCCGCTCGATGGACGATTTCCGCCGTCCGGGCGAAATCGAGGGGCTGGCCGTCGATCCTGCGACGGACGATCTGCTGGTGCTGGCCAACCGCGGGGCGCGGATCGTGCTGGGCATGCCGCGGGGCTTCTATCCGGGCTACGACGGCGAGGTGCACGAAGTCTACGTCTTCGAGAAGGTGAAATAGATGAATATGGAAATGCCCCTCTCTGGGGGGCTTTTTCGATTCCGTGCCGGAAACTGCGGCCGCAGGACTCGCGGCCTTCGAAATTTTTTTCAATTTTTTCACCGATTTAATCGCCTCATTCCGAATATTCGTTACACGAAGGTAACCTACTGATCGGCAGGTGCCTTCTTGCATATCCGCAACCGTTGCTTTACCTTTGCGGTAAATAATAGTAATCATATTACTGAAAGTAACTAATATTCATTTCTAAATTGTTAATGCGATGAAAAAGATTTTATGGATCGTGTCGCTCCTGGCAGGCAGCGGCGTGTTCGGAGCGCAGGGCGCTGCGGCGCTGCTGAAAGGTGAGGTGAAGACGTATGACATGGACGGGTTTCGGCTTCATGTCTACCTGACGCAGGATGCGTTGGGCGATGCGACGACCGTCGTCGAAGGCCGCGACGGACTGGTGATACTGGAAATGCCCCTCTTCAAAGAGAACCTGAAAGAGTTTGCCGGATACCTGAAAGGACTGGGAAAACCCGTCGTGAAGGTCGTGGCCGACTATCATGTGGGCGGCGTGGCCGATTATGCGCCCGGTCAGGTCGTGCTGGTCGAGGGAATGTCCGAATTTGCGAAGGGGGCCGTTTACGGTGGCATGCTCGAAGGCTTCAAAGCGGCGTTCGGCGATGCGATAGACCTGCGTGAACACGCGGGGCACGAAGAAGTGCCGGCCGAGGGCCGCCGGATATGGGCCGGAGTTGCTTTCGATTTTTCACGGGGTGCGTCGTCCGATTTTCCGGCTTCGAGCGTGGTGATCGGCGGCCGGGTTTGCTACACGCATTTCGCTCCGGCGAAGGCCCACTTATCCCCGCTTCAAATCACGGGACCGGAGGCGGTCGATGCGCAGCTTGCGGCGCTGAAAGCCGCTGCGGCGTCGGGCTGCACGCTCTTCGTGGGAGGGCACGGCGCACCCGCAACACCGGCCGAGGTGGAGTTCCAGATCGCTTATCTCGAAAAACTGAAATCCCTCGTCGCGGAGAATGCCGATGCCGGAGCGCTTGCGGCCGCACTTTCCGCAGCCTGGCCCGGACTGCCGGGCGATCCGGCGGCATTGGCGGCGGTGTTGTACCGCTGAAACGAAAAAGGGCTTCCTACGGAAGCCCTTTTTTTGTGTCGTCATTTGCCGAATCCGTTCGAAACGAATGTCAGCGCGTCGGGCAGCACCGTCTGCCAGTAGCGCCAGGTGTGGCCGCCGTCGCGCATGCGGTATTGCAGGGGAATGTCGCGCTCGCGCATGAGCGTGTAGAAATCGACGTTGCATTTCCAGAGGAAATCGTCGTCGCCGCAGTCGACCCACCAGCGGACCGAGCGCACGCCGTCGAGCTGTTCGGCGGTCATTCCGCGCAGCAGGGCCACGGGCGAGTTGTCGGCGACGGACTGCTGGAAGGCGTTGTCGTAGCTGCGGCGGCCGGGGAACATGTCCAGCAGGCCGCTCATCGAACAGGCCGAGCCGAACAGTTCGGGGTGGTGCAGGGCGTAGACCGCCGTGCCGCCGCCGCCCATCGACAGCCCCGCAACGGCGCGGTGCGCCTTGTCGGAGGCGATGCGGTAGCGTTTTTCGACGGCGGGCATGAACTCTTCGAAGAAGAACCGTTCGTAGTCCCAGCCCGGAACGTCGAAATAGCCCATGTGTCTGCCCGTGCGTTTCGGGCCTTCGCCCGAGGCGTCGGGCATGACGACGATCATCGGTCGGGCCATGCCTGCGGCGATGGCTTCGTCGGCGATGCGGCGCAGGTCGCCTTTCTGTGTCCAGTCGGTGTGGCAGCCGCTGGCGCCGTGCAGTAGGTAGAGCACGGGGTAGGACTCCTGCGAGCGGTCGTAGCCGTCGGGCAGGTAGACCGTGCAGCTCTTTTCGGCCCCGAGGACCTCGCTCGGGAAGGTGTAGACTTCGGTGCGGCTCTGCGCTCCGGCCGTCAGGGCCGCGGTGAGCGCAAGCAGGGCGGTGGTCAGCAGTTTTTTCATGGCTTATTCTACATAAAGCACCAGTCCCTTGAGGTATTCGCCTTCGGGATGGTAGATGTTGATTGGGTGGTCGGCGGGCTGGGTCAGCTGGTGCAGGATGCGCACCTTGCGGCCTGCGATGGCGGCGGCGGAAAAGACCGTCGTGCGGAACAGCTCTTTCGTGACGGCCTGCGAGCAGGAGAACGTGAAGAGGATGCCCCCGGGGCGGATCTGCGACAAGGCCCGGGCGTTGAGCCGCTTGTAGCCCTGCATGGCGTTGCCCAGCACCTTGTGGTGCTTGGCGAAGGCCGGCGGGTCGAGGATGATCAGGTCGTATTTGTCGCCGATGTCCTTCAGGTAGTCCACCGCGTCGGCGGCGACTTCCGAGTGGGCCGCATTGTCGCCGAAGTTGAGCTGCATGTTCTCCGTGGCCAGCGCCACGGCGCGTTCGGAAGAGTCCACCGAGCAGACTTCCCCGGCGCCGCCCGAGAGGGCGTAGACCGAGAACCCGCCCGTGTAGCAGAAGGTGTTGAGTACGGTGCGGCCCTTGGCGTAGCGTTTGACCAGCTGGCGGTTTTCGCGCTGGTCGAGGAAGAAGCCCGTTTTCTGTCCCTTTTCCCAGTTGACGCAGAACCGCTCGCCGTTTTCCAGAACGATGTGCGACGCATGGTCCGAGGTTCCCCACAGGTAGCCGTCGACGGCTCCGAGGGCGGCCTTGAAGGGGAGCGTCTGCGACGATTTGTCGTAGATGGCCGTGAGGCGTGCGCCGTAGACCGTGCGCAGCGCCTCGGCGATCTGCATCCGCGCGTGGTACATGCCCGCCGAGTGGCACTGGATGACGGCGACCGGGCCGTAGATGTCGACGACGAGGCCCGGCAGCGAGTCGCCCTCGCCGTGGACCAGGCGATAACAGGTCGTCGCGGGGTTGTCCGTGAGGTCGAGCGTGCGGCGCACGTCGTAGGCGACGGCGATCCGGAGGTTCCACCACGCCTGGTCGATCTCCTCGCGCTCGAACGTGAGCACGCGCACGGCGATCGACCCCACCTGGTAGTGGCCCAGGGCCATGAATTCGCCCTGCCGGGTGTAGACCTCGACGAGCGCCCCTTCGGCGAAATCGGACTCCTCCTCGGCTTTGATGAGATCAATGGCGCCCGAGAAAATCCACGGGTGGCGGCGCAGAAGCGATTCCTCCTTGCCTTTGCGCAGGTAAATTTGCGGTATCATTTGCGGATCGGTTTTTTCGGTGTGCGGAGCAGCTGTTCGTAAATGCGGGTGCAGACCCATGCGTCGGTCGCGGCATAGAGCTGCTGTTTGTCCGTGAGGGTCGCGGCTTCCCAGTTGCTCAGCCGCTGGGCTTTCGAGACGCGCCGGCCCAGCACGATGGCCGAGAGCTTGCGCAGGCTCTTCTCCCCGATGCCCCACTCGGGGGCGATGCCCTGCAAGTCGACGAAGCCCCCGTCGCGGAAGTGGCGGATCTGGCGCAGCGAGCGCAGGTCGCCCGCCACGTCGGCGCCGATTTTGAGAACCCGCCTGTCTTCGAGCAGTTGCAGGATGGGCTTGGCCAGCGGAATCTTGTTGAGCCGGAACAGGTAGCAGACTGTCGGCGTGGAGAGTTGCAGCAGCGATACGCGGAACGTGACGCCCGGGCGGAACGAGGGGCGCGTCTCGGTGTCGAAGCCGATGACGGGCTGCTCGGCGAGCGTTTTGCAGGCCGCGGCGATGTCGCGTTCGTGTTCGACGATGCGGATCTCCCCCCGGAACTCTACGGCCGGGAGCAGGGCGGTCTGCTCGTTGCTGATTTTATCAATGAAGTTGTTAACTGTGGTCATGCGGTGAAAATTCCCACAAATTTATGCATTTATTTTCAGAAAAGCGGCTCTTTGGCGCGCTATTTTGCCTTGTCCGGGCCGTCGGGACCGCTGAAAAGCGCGATGCGTCCGTCTGCGAAGGTCCGGACCGCCCCTTCCCCGAGCAGTTCGCGCACCGCTTCGGCCAGCCGTTCGGGCGGGCAGGCCAGTTCGGCG
>OGGJ01001758.1_pt1 | contig 16972 bp, 17 predicted proteins | sample 1571071 | NCBI WGS metagenome assembly OGGJ01 (sample SAMEA2581954, study PRJEB24529) | metagenome | biome: Human gut stool | place: China | collected 2011
GAGCTGTTCGATCTCACGAATGATCTCTTTCGGCTCCCTGCTGCGCTCCCTTCCGCGCACATACGGTACGATACAGTAGCTGCAGAAATTATTGCATCCGAACATGATATTGACGCCGGATTTAAACGAATACTTCCGCTCTACCGGGAGGTCCTCCACGATCTGGTCCGTGTCCTTCCAGATATCAATCGTCATGGAATCCGATTCCATCGCCGTCACAATCAGCTCTGCAAATTTGTAGATATTATGTGTTCCGAAGATCAGATCCACAAACCGGTAACTGTTCTGTATCTTTTCAACAACGGTCGGCTCCTGCATCATACATCCACAGAGCCCGATCATCATATATGGGTTCTTTTTCTTAAAGCCTTGTAAATAGCCAAGTCTGCCATAAACTTTGTTGTTGGCATTCTCACGAACGGTACAGGTATTATAAATGACAAAATCAGCCTTTTCATCCGGTGCTTCCACATAACCGATCTGTTCCAGGATACCAACTAATTTCTCGGAATCCCTGGCATTCATCTGGCACCCGAACGTCGTCACGCAGAATGTGAGCGGCGCTCCCTTCTGCTCTGCTAATTCTGCAACATATTTTTTTGCAATATCCATGAAATAATACTGTCTTGCCGGCTCCTCGGAAGGAATCTGCTTTTTATCAATAATGGTAATGTTTCTCTTTTCTTTCATTGTATTATCCTATCTTTTCTTAAATTATAGCATACTTTTATCGCTTCTGCAAACATATGTTCTGTTTTTTTATAGAACATACCGCAAGTCAGTATTTTATCATTTATTTCCGGATCTGTCCATTCCCGTAAATAATATATTTTGTGCTGGTCAGCGCATCCAGTCCCATCGGTCCTCTTGCATGAAGCTTCTGGGTACTGATGCCGATCTCCGCGCCAAATCCAAATTCAAATCCGTCTGAAAAACGCGTCGATGCGTTGACATAGACGCAGGCAGCATCGATCTCATCCAGGAACCGCTGCGCGTTCGTGTAGTTTTCTGTGATGATTGCCTCCGAATGCCCGGTATTGTAGCGGTTGATGTGTGCGATCGCCTCGTCGAGGGACGACACCGTCTTCACGGAGATCATATAATCGAGATACTCCCTGCCCCAGTCTTCCTCCGTCGCCGCCGACAACAGTTCCTTTTTCAGGTCTCCGCCATTTGACGCCTCCCGGCGCTCTGCCGCTGCAAGACTTTTCTCATCCGCATGAATAACAACATCCTTCTGCTGCAGTGCCGCCGCAAGCTTTGGCATAAATGCATCCACAATTTTCTCATGGATCACGAGTGATTCACAGGCATTGCACACACCGATCCGCTGGGTCTTTGCGTTTAAAATAATACGGATTGCCATATCGAAATCCGCACTCTCATCCACATAGATATGACAGTTGCCGGTTCCCGTCTCAATCACAGGAATCGTCGCCTGATTGACGACGACGCGGATCAGCCCTGCTCCTCCGCGCGGAATCAGCACATCCACATATTCGTTCATCTTCATGAACGCAGCCGCCGTCTCCCGGCTTGTATCTTCAATCAGCGACACTGCCGCACGCGGAATGCCATGTGCCTCCAAAACTTCCTGCAGAACCGAAACAATGACGATATTGGACAAAATGGCGTCACTGCCGCCTTTTAAGATCACTGCGTTGCCCGTCTTAAAACACAGCGCAAACGCATCCACCGTCACATTCGGTCTCGCCTCATAGATCATGCCGACCACACCGAGTGGGACGCGCTTTTTACCGATCATAAGACCGTTCGGGCGCTTCTTCATGGAAAGGACTTCGCCGATCGGATCGGCAAGGTCTGCAACCTGCCGCAGCCCCTCCGCCATCTGCTCCATCCGGGATGGGGTGAGCATCAGACGGTCCAGCAGTCCCTCGGGCATATGATTTTCTCTGCCGCGGGCGAGATCCTTCTCATTCTCGCGGATAATCTCATCGGTATGTGCCACAAGTGCCTCTGCCGCTGCACGCAGCACCTCGTTCTTCGTATTCGTGTCCAGATTGCCGATCTGTCTGCTCACTTCTTTTGCGCTCTTACAAAGTTCTGTCAGTTCCATATCCTTTCCATCCTTTCTGTCAGATCCGATATTCCCGCTCCTCCGTATAAATCCGATGCATCCGCACGTCGGTGGGAAGCACCGCAAGCTGTTCCTCGATCTGCCCTTCAAACGCTACCGCCATGCGGGACAGCTTCGGAAACCTTGCAAAATAGCGGTCATAATAACCGCCGCCATACCCGTACCGGTTCCCCTTACGGTCAAAGACCAGTCCGGGCACCAGCACCACCGCATCCTCTTCCCTGATCCGTTTGCAGCTCTCATCCGGCTCCATCACATGAAAGGCGCCCTCCCGCACTCTGGAAAGCTCTCTGATCCGGTAAAACTCCATCCGGTGTGTGTCCTGCATTCTCTTCACCTGGCCGCAGTCCCGCTGCAGCCGCTCTTTTGATGTAACCGGAAGCGCCACCGTCTTGCCGTCCGAAAGTGCCTGTGCCAGAAACGGCAGACAGTCAGCCTCCGCGCCGAGCGGATAATAGCCGTAGATGACAGCGCTGTTATGATACCAGTCAGACGCTGCCAGCCTCTCACAGATCTTTCTGCTTTTTTCCTGCACTTCCTCCTGCGGCAGTTCCATCCGCCATGCTTTGTGCCGCGCCCTTATCTGCTGACGCGCCTTCTCCTGTGTCAGCGCTGCGTCAGGAAAGTCCTGTCTTTTTTCCATACTTATCTCCAAGGTTCTCCACAGAACCGTCCGGATTCACCATATCGATATTGTTAAGCTGCGCCGCCAGATTTTTCTTCACATCCGCAACATACTGCTTGCGCAGCAGCGCCTGCTCCTTTTTTTCTTCCTCCGTCAGCCCTTCCGCCTTCGACTTGCGGTATAACGCATTGATTCTGTCAATCTGTTCCTGGTTCATAGTGCTCCTTTTCCTGTATTCTTAACCGATCGTCTCCAAAATAAAATCTTCAATCCGGAAAGATTCTTTCTTCTTTGCCTGAAAAATGGTTCCCTTAAAGGAATCATCAAATATATGATGCAGAATGCAGACATCCCTGCCGTTCGCAATAATCATGTCTGTTCCCGAGAGCGTTGCAATCTTTGCGGCTGTCAGTTTGGTCGCCATGCCGCCGGTTCCAACATCACTGCCGGTCGAACTTTTCGCCATGCCGTAGATTGACGCATCCATCTCCTCCACCACTTCAATGAGCTTTGCATCCGGATTCTTGTGCGGATCGTCGGTAAAAAGCCCATCGATATCCGAGAGCAGGATCAAAAGATCCGCCCCGATCAGAGAAGCCACGATTGCCGAGAGCGTGTCGTTGTCGCCAAACTGCATCTCATAAGTAGAAACCGTATCATTTTCATTCACAATCGGGATTGCGCCAAGACGGAACAATTCGTCGAACGTATTCTTCGCATTCTCTCTCGAGACAGGGTTCACCATCGTGTTCTTCGTCATCAGCACCTGCCCTGCCACCTGATTGTATTCCGCAAAAAGCCGCTGATAGATCATCATCAGCCGCGCCTGGCCGACCGCCGCGCATGCCTGCTTTGTCGAAATGTCCTTCGGCCGCTCATCCATGCCGAGCGTCTGTCTGCCCACGGCAATCGCGCCGGAGCTTACCAGACACACATCCATCCCGCGGTTCCGCAGATTGCAGAGTTCTCTTACCAGATGCTCCAGCTTGGTAAAATTCAGATTGCCCGTCTCCCCGTAATTCAGTGAGGAAGATCCGATCTTGACTACAACTCTCTTTTTCTCATTAAAATGAAAATGCTTTTGTTCCATCTGTCTAACGTCCCCTTTATATGTAACATTTTCCAATCATTCATCCCAAATGGGCATAGAGTCTCATACTGTATTACTCTATCATATCTTCATCAAAATGGCAAATTGATGTTTTCACATTGTATGAACAGAAAGTTTATGGTACATTGGATGGGAAACATCAGAAATGGAGATTTTTATGATGAGAAAAAAGAAGGTACTCTCCTGTCTTCTGGTTCCCCTGCTCTCTGCAAATCTACTGCTCTCCGGCTGCAGCCGCACGGCGGACGAACCGGTTACCAAGTCAGGATTTTATTTTAACACCGTCATCTCGGTCTCGATCTATGAAAAAGGGAGCGAGGAACTGCTCGATGACTGTTTTGCCCTTGCGCAAAAATACGAGGGATATTTTTCCAATACGATTCCGGACAGCGATATTTCCAAAATCAACGATGCGGGCGGCGCTCCCGTGACAGTACACGACGAAACGATCGAACTTCTTAAAACCGGCATCGCATATGGCGACTTAAGCGGCGGCAAATTCGACATCACCATCGGCCGGCTTTCCGATCTGTGGGACATCTCAACCAAAGCGCTGCTTGATCAGACCGATGCCTCCATGATCCCCTCCGACGCGGACATTCAGACGGCTCTTGCCACAGTGGATTACCGGGAGATTCAGATTGACGGCAACACAGTGACTCTGCAAAATCCCGATGCCAGGATTGATCTGGGCGGCATCGCCAAAGGCTATATCGCGGATCAGATGAAAGCCTACCTGAACCAGAAGGGAATTACTTCCGGTTACATCAATCTCGGCGGAAATGTGCTTGCGCTCGGCGCGAAGACGGACGGTTCGGCATACACCATCGGCATACAGCGTCCGTTCGGTGAGGAAAACGAAGCGATTGCCTCCGTCTCCATCACCGATCAGACCGTCGTATCCTCCGGCGTCTACGAACGCTATTTTGAAGTAGATGGGACGCGTTATCACCATATCCTGGACACCGCGACCGGTTACCCTTACGATAATGGGCTCCTTGAGGTCACGATCATCACCGGTGCATCGGTGGACGGCGACGGTCTCTCCACCACCTGTTTCTCCCTCGGGCTGGAAGACGGTATGGCGCTCGTTGAAAGCCTTGATGCTACGGAAGCTATTTTCATCACAGACGACTATGAGGTACACACCAGTTCCGGCATGGGCACCGTCATTCCCTATGAGATTCTGGAAGATTAAACAACAAAACAGGCGTGAAGAATTCGTACTTATTACCGCGAATTCTTCACGCCTGTTTTTATTTCACACTTTCATTCCAAGAAACGATTCTTACAGGATGATTATCAGAGAAAATCATTCTTACAGAATAATTTTCTTTGGACACTTCTGTGCACAGATACCGCATCCGACACACTTCTCCTGATCAATGTATGCCACATTGTCAATGACATGAACTGCATCCTTCGGGCAGTTCTTCTCACACAGATGACATCCGATACATCCTACGGAACATGCCTTCATGACATCCTTGCCCTTATCCTTGGAGCTGCACTGTACAATGTGCTTTGCCTTGTAAGGAACAAGCTCGATCAGATGCTTCGGACATGCAGCAACACATTTTCCACATGCCTTACATACTTCCTTGTCAACCTGCGCAATGCCGTCCACGATATGAATCGCATCAAACGGACAAGCCTTTACACAGCTGCCGTATCCAAGGCATCCGTAATTACAGGACTTCGGTCCGCCGTTCGGCACGAATGCCATGGCTGCACAGTCCTCGTTGCCGGTATACTCGTAATCGCGTCCTGCCTTCTCACAGGTTCCCGCACACTTTACAAATGCTACCTTGCGCTCGCCTTCCTCGGCTGCCACACCCATGATCTCACCGATCTTGGCTGCTACCGGCGCGCCGCCGACCGGACACTGATTGACCGGAGCCTCGCCCTTTGCGATTGCTGCTGCCAGACCGGAACAACCGGCATAACCACAGCCACCACAGTTATTTCCCGGAAGCACACCTAAGATTGCTTCCTCTTTTTCATCTACCTCTACCTTGAACTTTTCTCCGGAAATACCAAGGAAAAATCCAATCAAGATACCTACGCCGCCCACGATTAAGGCTGCAAATAAAATTGCTGTAACGTTCATCTTCTTTTTCCTCCTAAATCATTCCTGAGAATCCCATGAATGCGATTGACATCAGACATGCGGAAATCAATACGATTGCAGTACCCTGAAACGGCTTCGGGATATCATTGTACTCGATCTTCTCACGCACACCTGCCATTAAAACGATCGCAATCAGGAAACCAAATGCGGTTGCAAAACCGTTTACCACGCTCTCCAAAATACCGTATTCCTTGGTAACGTTCGTCAGTGCAACACCGAGAACGGCACAGTTTGTCGTAATCAGCGGAAGGTATACACCAAGGCTCTGGTATAATGCCGGCATGGACTTCTTCAAGAACATCTCAACGAACTGTACCAGTGCAGCAATTACAAGAATAAATACAATCGTCTGCAGGTAGGTAAGGTCAATGCCCTTGCTCATCAGATAGCTGTTGGCAAGGATATATTTGTAGATCAGCGCTGTCACGAACGAAGAGATCGTGATAACGAATACAACTGCGCCACCCATTCCGGCAGCGGTCTCTGTTTTCTTGGAAACGCCTAAAAACGGACAGATACCAAGGAACTGACTTAATACAACGTTATTGACAATGGCAGAGCCGATTGCAATTAAAAGTAATGTTTTCATCCGTATCTATCCTCCTATTCTGCTTTTTCTGCCGGAGCTTCCGCTGACGGTTTCTTACCGGTGCATGCAGCAGACATACTGCATCCTGCACAGTCTCCGGTGATACATCCGGACGGCTCGGCAAGCGGCTTGCCCTTGGCTGCCATCTTCTCACGGACGATCTTCATCACAGCTACCAGACATGCCAGTACGAGGAATGCTCCCGGTGCCATAACAAAGATGGTGATCGGTGTGAACCAGCTTAAGGACAGAATCTGGAAACCAAAGATCTGACCTGCGCCCAGAAGCTCACGGAACAGTCCGATCAGGGTAAGACCCATCGTAAATCCAAGTCCCATACCAAGTCCATCGAAAAGAGACGGAACTACCGGATTCTTGGAAGCATAGCTCTCAGCACGGCCGAGGATAATACAGTTTACAACGATTAACGGGATGTACACACCCAGCGACTCGGAGAGGCTCGGGGTATACGCCTGCATGATAAACTGCACCACTGTTACCAGCGATGCAACGATAACAATGTATGCCGGCATACGCACACCGTCCGGAATCACCTTACGGAATGCGGAAATCAGCATATTGGAAAGTACCAGTACCACTGTTGTGGAAAGTCCCATGCCAAGTCCGTTGATTGCGGAGGATGTGACAGCAAGTGTCGGACACATACCAAGCATCAGAACGAAAGTAGGATTTTCCTTAATGAGTCCATTATATAAACGTTCTACATTCTTGTTCATTGATTAGTTACCTCCTTCTAATACGCTGTGGAAGTATGTAAGGCAGGCATTCACACCGTTCGCCATCGCCTTGGAAGTAATGGTGGAACCGGAAATTGCCTCGATCTCATTGTCCGCAGACGGTGTCGACTTCACAACCGTAAAGGAGTCTACGTTCTTGCCCTCAAACTGGCTGTAGAACGGCTCTTCCTGTGCTTTCATACCAAGTCCCGGTGTCTCGGAAATACTTGTGATGGAATAACCGTTGACCGTACCGTCATTCTGGATGCCGACAGAGAATGTAATGCTGCCCTGGCTTCCGTCCTTCGCCGTTACGGTAAGCACATAGCCGAGCGGATTGCCGGAAGCGTCAAGTGCTGTGTTGACAGCCTCGATATCGTCAGAATATCCATTCTGCGCCATAAGATCTTCCGCTGCAGCGGTGTCGAAATCAGCGTACTCCTCAAAGGAATCCGCATCCTCAAATACCTGCTTGTAAGCGGACTGTGTCTTCTCATAATTTACCTGGTCGATCGGGCCTTTGGTAATACCGTAGACCACGCCGAGGATCAGACCTAATACAACAGTAAAAGCAAATAAAACCAATGCGTCATGTACAATCTTCTTGTTCATTTCTATTTGCCTCCTTCCTGCTTCTTCGCTTCCTTCACCTGACCGAATGCCATCGGCACCGTGTGCTTCTCAATAAGCGGCACAAGGATATTGCTTAAGATGATGGCGAAGGAAACACCCTCTGCATTCGCGCCGAAGCAGCGGAACAATCCGGTCAGGATACCGCAGCAGATACCAAAGATGATCTGCCCCATCGGTGTAATCGGGGATGTCACATAATCCGTTGCCATGAAGAATGCGCCGAGCATCAGACCGCCGCCGCAAAGCTGTGCGGTAAGATAGCTGCCATCAAATCCATGACCGCCGAATAAAAGCATGAATACAGCAAATGTAATAATGTAAGATGCCGGGATGCGAAGGTTGATCACACCCATCAGAATCAGGAAAATAGCTCCGATCAGGATAGCGATCGCAGATGTCTCACCAATGGTACCTGCGGTGCGTCCGATCAGCATATCCATCGTATTGACCGCCTCACCGTTACGCATGGCAGCAAGCGGTGTTACGCTGGAATACACTTCAATACCGTTCTTTGTGATGCCGAACTTTGTCATATCAGCAGCAAATGCAATCAAAAGGAAGCATCTTGCGCCCAGCGCCGGGTTCATGAAATTCTGTCCCAGTCCGCCAAAAAGCTGCTTTACGATAATGATTGCAAATGCGGAACCGGCAACCGCCATCCAGATTGGAAGGTTTGGTGGCAGATTCAGTGCAAGCAGCAATCCGGTTACCACAGCTGAGAAATCTCCAACCGTTACCTTCTTGCCCATACACTTCTGATACAGTGCTTCAAACCCCACACAGCTTCCGATACAGACTGCGACCAGTAACGCTGCATACCAGCCAAATATGTACAGACCGAATGCCGTTGCCGGGACTAATGCAATCACAACATCGAACATGATATCCGATGTCGTTGCCTTGCTTCTCACATGCGGGGAAGCAGAGACCTTTAATTTCAAATTTTCCTGTTCCACTTTCTCGCACCTCCTATTTCTTGCGATTCGCCAAGATGGCTTTTCTTGTGCCTGCAATCGTCTGTGTCAGATGACGCTTCGCCGGACATACATACGAACAACAGCCACACTCACAGCATTCCATACCATTTAACTTCTGGAACTCCTCCAGATCGCCTTGTTCTGCCAGTGTCGCAAGCTTGTTCGGCATCACTCTGCCCGGACAAACCTCCACACATCTGCCGCAACGGATACAGTTACTCGGCTCATATTCCGAGACCTCATCCTTCGTCATACATAGAATTGCCGATGCGGACTTCGTAACCGGAATATTCAGATCATAGATAGCTTTTCCCATCATCGGGCCACCGGCAATGATCTTCTCCGGATCCTGCAGGAATCCACCTGCTGCCTCGATTAGCTCTGCAAAGCTTGTACCTATCCGTACAAGATAGTTGCCTGGTTCTGTAATCGCATCACCGGTCACAGTCACTAGTCTCTGAATCAATGGTTTGCCCTGCCGTACAGCTTCACAGATGGAATACACCGTATCTACATTATGTACGATACAACCGGCATCTGCCGGAAGCATCTTCGAATTGATATACCGTCCGGTATTCGCATAGATGAGCTGACGTTCTGCTCCCTCCGGATACTTGGTCTTCATGGAATTGACCTTGATGTCCGGATCATTTCCAAGCACTTCCTTCAACTTCTGGATTGCCTTTGGCTTGTTATCCTCGACCGCGATGATTCCCTTTGCTTTCGGGAAGATTGCAAGTGCAAGACGCAAGCCCTCAATCACCTTGTCCGTCTCATCAAGCAGACGACGGTAATCCGATGTCAGATATGGCTCACACTCGGATGCATTCACGATAATGTAATCAATCTCGTCTGCATTCTTCGGTGAGAGCTTGACATTCGTCGGGAATCCGGCGCCACCCATGCCGACAACGCCTGCGTTCTTGATTGCTTCGAGGATTTCCTCCCTGTTAAGCTCCGCAAGCGGTTTGTCATTTTTCACATATTCAATTTCTTCAAACTGATTGTCATTTTCGATCACGATCGAATTGACCTTAGAACCGGATGCAGTCAGTCTAGGTTCCACGGCCTTGACTGTTCCGGATACAGAAGAATGAATGTTTGCAGAAACAAATCCACCGGCTTCTGCAATCAGCTGCCCTACCAAAACACGGTCACCTTTTTTGACAACCGCCTTCGCAGGTGCACCGATATGCTGACTCAGTGGATATACCATATCTCCCTTTGGGACATATTCAATTACATCCTTATCCATCGTAAGTTCTTTCCCTTCGTATGGATGGATGCCTCCTTTAAAAGTTAGTTTCATCGTACTGACCCCACTCTAAAAAATATTTACTACTATTCTAATACAAGTGAGGATTTTTATCAACAAATGTGTCCTTAATTTCACAACTTTTGTGACTATATTCTTATATTTTTTAACAGAAACGAAGCAAGCAATCCGATTGCTACACCAGCGACCGTTCCGGTAATCAACAGGATGAACATATAATAAAAAATACGCACGTTTTCCATCACGCAGACCGCGACCAGGATCTGCCCCAGATTGTGGAAGACTGCGCCTGCGACGCTGATTCCTACAAGTCCGAATACCCGGCATTTTTTTAGTGCCGTCATGATCAGGATGCTGCATGCCGCACCGACCAGACTGTACAGTAACACCGCCATATTTCCGAACAGAACATTCGACAGGATGATACGTCCGACCGAGATTACAACCGTCGCCCTCAGATCCAGTTTCTGCAGTGCGATAATCGTAACCAGATTGGCAAGACCAAGCTTCACCCCCGGTACCGCCATATGGATTGGCACCAGGCTTTCCAGATACGATAAGATCATGGCGAGTGCTATCAGGACTCCGCAGAGTGCAATTTTATGGTTATTATTTAATTGTGATTGGTTATTTTTTTGTCCGTGTGCGTCCTTCACTGTGCTCTGTCTCTTTTCGTCTTCCATGTCCAGTCTATGTCCATCTACTCTTTAATCTCCACTACAAGTTTGTGTGGCAGACAGATGATCGTCTCCCCAGTCTGGCTGATTGCCCGGTGCTTCTCGCAGATCTTATCCGGGCAGTCTGCATCTTGCACAGTCACATTGCCATCCTGCACAACGACCGTATTAACACCCGTCTGCTGCTTTACCTCGTAGCTTGTATCCTGATCAAGCTGCAATGTCTTCACAGAATCACCATCGATCATGATATCAACGTACGCTCCGGGCTTTTGCAGCTTCTTCCACACAAAAAGTCCTGCGATCGCCAGAATCATAATTCCGACGATCAGCAGGATATCTGCACGGGATATCATTTTATGCTCCTGTTTTGGTTCCATATCCGATTACCTCTGATTTACCCGAAAACATGTTCCGCAATCATCTGTTTGGCTACGTTCATCATCATATTTTCTTTTTACATTGATATCCAGCCAAACGCATTCGCCACGGAACTAAGCAGAATGATCAGCGCGAAGATCGGGCACAGATATTTTATCATCACGACAAATATCTTCTTTCTCCGGAACTTACTTTCTCCATGGCAGATTTCCTCTTCGATCTTGTCGATTCCAACCACGCGCGATACAAGCAGACTTGTCACAAACGCAGCAATCGGCATCATCACGGAATTCGTCAGGAAATCAAACAGGTCCAAAAACTGCATTCCGAGTATCTTCACGAATCCAAGTGGACCATATCCAAGACTTGATAACGTTCCAAGTCCAATCATAATCAATCCGATCACAACCGTTGACTTCTTACGTCCCCAGCCAAGCTCATCCTCGAATGTCGCAACAGCACTTTCCGTCAGGGCGATTGAGCTTGTCAGGGCTGCAAATAACACAAGCAGGAAGAACAAAATCCCGACGCCTGTTCCAAGTCCCATATTCGCAAACACCTTCGGAATCGTGATAAACATGAGCGAAGGTCCTGCCTGCAGCGTATCCGGATCTCCGCCGGAAAATGCAAACACCGCCGGAATAATCATAAGTCCTGCCATGATTGCAATCGCCGTATCAAACACTTCTACATTTCGCGTCGCACCCTCGATGGATGTATCCTTCTTCATATAAGAGCCAAACGTAATCAGAATACCCATCGCAATCGACAGCGAATAAAACATCTGCCCCATCGCAGCTACGACTGTCATCCATGAGAAATTCTTTACATTTGGTACCAAAAAATATTTCACGCCCTCGATCGCGCCCGGTCTTGTCACAGAATAGATGGCAATGACCACGGAAAGTACAACAAGAACCGGCATCATCATCTTAGATACACGTTCGATTCCGTTTTGTACACCGGCATAAATGATTGCCAGTGTTATGAGACAGAAAATCACAAAGCAAAGCTCCGTCGATACACCATTTGATATAAATGATCCGAAATATCCGTCCTCTGCAAGCTTCGTTCCATTTCCACGGATATATTCTGCCAAGTATTTGATTACCCAGCCGCCGATGACCGAATAATACGGTACGATCAGGATTGGAATGATCGCGTTGATCCAGCCGCCGAAGGAAATCCATTTCTTCTTACCGAAGGAACGGAATGCGCCAACCGGACTTTTCTGCGTCATACGTCCGAGTGCGGACTCCGCAACGATCATCGTGTATCCGAATGTCAGTGCCAGCAGAATATAGACGAGCAGGAAAATTCCTCCGCCGTATTTTGCTGCCAGATACGGAAATCTCCATATATTTCCAAGACCAACCGACGCGCCCGCCGCCGATAACACATAGCCAAGCTTGCCGGAAAAAGCCCCACGCTTCTCTGGATGTTTTCTATTCATGTAACCTACCCTCTACCCTTTCCATATTTGTTTCCATAGTCGTTTTCCTTTTTGCAAATATACATGGCGGCATCGTAAATATCACGCTGCTATCGAGTCAGGCCACACAGTAAACGCAAAAGCGAACGAAATGACAGTAACATATTTTCCGTGCTTTTTCAATCGTTTTGCGTTACCTTTCCCGTTATTTCATTAAAAAAGCGTGGATACATTTCGTGTCCACGCTTTTTTTGTTCTTTATTCTGCAGAAAGCAGCTCAATCTTGAAATTCAGTTCCTTGCCTGCCATCTCATGGTTGGCATCAAAGGTGATAGTCTCCTTGTCTTTATCCACAACCTTCACCGGAAACTGCTGTCCGTATGGAGTTGTCAGATAAACCTGATTGCCGATCTCCAAATTCTCAGATCCCGGCATATCCTCAAATGCAACTGTGATGATATTCGCCGGATCCGGCATACCGTAAGCTTCTTCCGGCATCAGATGTACATCGACGATCTCGCCGATATTCATATTCTTCACTGCTTCATCGAATCCTTTGATCATCATGCCTGCACCACATACAAACTCGAGTGGCTCGCCGCGATCATAAGATGAATCAAACTTTGTTCCATCGTTGAATGTTCCTGTATAGTGCACCTTACAGCGCTTGCTTTCGTTACTCATATCTATTCCTCCGATTTCATTGAATGTCTTATTCTATCACGAAACAAAAGGAATGGCTAGATGCTTCGATTATTTCTATTATATTATTAAAATCAACGTTTGAAAGCATTCCATCTTTATATTCTTCCATAGCATAACTATCCTTTAAATATAATATTACGCATGCTTCTGCCTATTTATTAAATTTAGCCACTTTGATTTCCCGTATCATATTCCGTAAATGTTCTGCTTCGTCGCTCATCTCCATGCTCGCCGCAGCGCACTCTTCCGATGTTGCGGAATTACTCTGTACTACATCATTGATCTGCTCTATTCCTTCATTGATCTGCTGTATTTCAACTGTCTGATTAGCAAGCGTATCTGCAATATCGGATACCTCTCCGGTAATGATCTTTGAGTTTTGTGCAATTATCTCCAACTGCTGTGCAGTCTCTTCGGCAAATGAAACACCTTTTCCGACCGCATTCACGGATGTTTTGATCAAAGCAGCCGATTCCTTTACTGCCTGTGCACTCTGGTCTGCCAGCTGGTTTACCTGATTGGCCACAACCGCAAATCCTTTCCCCGCTTCCCCAGCTCTCGCTGCCTCGATAGACGCATTTAATGCAAGAAGATTTGTCTGGGATGCAATATCATTGATGGTTTCAATAATTTTTTCTATCTGCATGGATGCGTCCTTAATTTCAAGCATAGACTTTACCATCTCACGCATCTTGGTATTGTTTTCCAGGATATCGTCTCCAAGTGCCACTACCTTTGTACTTATCTTACTTGCAGCCTGTGAGTTTTGTTGAACTTGTTCCGAAACATTCTCTACCGTTGCCGTCAGCTCCTCTACCGCTGCTGCCTGATTCGTTGCTCCATCTGCCAGCTCGTTTGCCCCGGATGACACCTGTTCCGCACCACCGGACACCTGATTCGAAACCGTCTGGATTCCCTTTACCATAGTTGCCATGCTTTCTTCAAATGCCATAAAGGAATTCAGGATTCCAACAAAATCTCCCTTCCACTCTACATTCGGCTGCACATCAAAATTCCCTTCTGAAAACAGCTTCATTGCGCGGTCTATATCATCTACATAAGAGCCCAGGATCCGGATAGATTTACGCATGCTATGTGCCAATCGTCCGATCTCATCTTCCGAACGATACTCCAACATGCTGTGTAAGTTTCCTTCTGTCAGCTCCTTTGCAACATCTTCGATGGCATGCAATGGCTCCAAAATGCTCGAAAGTACTTTTTTGCTGGTTTTTCTTGAATTTATCCACGCCAGACTTATAAAGAATATAATAAAAGCAACACCGAAAATAGCACATAATACGGTATTTCTGACTGCCTTATCACTGGCTATGTCTGTAATATCATCTAATTTCAAAGCAATATCAACTAATTTATTCAATGCAGGGGTACATTTGGTAAGGATATCCTCTACACCTTTTTGGTTCTGTCCCTGTCGTATTTCCTCTATAATGGATGTGCTTATGTCTTCCCAATCGGATAATGCTGTAGCATATTCTGTATAATTTTCTTCTGAGACAACCCCGGTTTCTTTTATTATTTTTAGCTGGGCATCAACATCTGCAAGCAGCTTTGTTATTGTCTTTTCATAGTCATCATAAGTTATACTAGATTCCATAAAATTATTGTATCCATACATGTATAATATTGCAGCGGATTTTTCTAAATACGTATTATCATAAGCTACATTTTCAAATGAACTTTCTTTTATTAATTTTAAGGTATAAAAAACAGTCTTGATATCTTCTTCAAATTGTTCTTTTTGAGTTTCTAACATGATAATCGCATCATTAATCTTGTTAACATCCATGATTTTCAGCTCCTTTAAATATAATTATCTTACTTTAACATCTAAATTATCATCTTTATAATTAATGTCATTTATATGATTTGCTAATCTAATTTGAGTAATAGCCATTAAACTTGCACTTTTATCATCATTTTTTCTTTCAAATTTACTAGCCAATCCACTATATAACAAATATGCCCTTGGATCATCGAAAGACGGAAATTGATCATAACTAAGTTTATCAAATGGCGTTCTAAAAATTTCTTTATAAAATTTATTTATAATAGCTTTTATTTCTTTATCTTTATTAATATTATTTACTTCTGCATTATGTGCATTAATAAAGCTCTCTGTGATATCACCAAAATATATGTTTTCAAAACTTTTAGAACCATCTTTATTTTTTTCTACATTTTTTATTTTTGCATTTAATTCATCTTTGAAATCAGGAATCCTTTCAACCGTATCTATCGATTTTTTATTTTTATATAATTTATATATCTCACACATATTACTATATAGCTTTTGCTCCGATTCTATTAACAAGCAAATTTCTTTATAGGCAGTTGCAATTAAGTTTATAAACGTCGTTAAAACTATCGTATATTTTTTTCTGTCTTCATAGTCTACGTTTGCCAAATCAACTAGAGATATAAGATCATCTATTAATTTTAGAAGTTCTTCCCAATTTTTTGGAATATAAATTTCATATCCATATTTATTACCAACTACCGATCCAACGATTTTTACAAGTCCATTTCTAGTAAATGCACCCTTTTGTTCTAAGTACTGCAACTCTTCTTCTGAAAAATCATAAAATTTAAAACCAAAAACATCTTTTAAAACATTTAAAATGTTTTCTCTACCATTTTTTGTATTTAAAGCTTTTTTTATCTTTTCTTTATAACAACAATATTGTCTTTCTTCTGCCTTACTAACAGGATTAAAAACAACTTTTGTTGCACAGCAAGAACTATATAATTTTTTTTGTTCGTTTAAAGAATCAACCATTCTCTTTACTTCAAATGATCTTTGATTAAAGAATTCAAAAAATTCTTTTATTGTATAGTCTTTTAACATTTTTTCTTCCATACAAAACACCCCTTCATCAACGGTCAGTTATGATAACAAAAAAGAAGAGTTTTGTCAAATTACTCTTCTAAAACTTTATAACTAATATCAATATCTTTTATATAAAACTCCAAACTATTACGTTATACAATAAAATAATATAATTTTATCTTTCATTTATATTTTAAAACAAACTAAGCTGACTTGATTCTGGAAGCTGGTTTAGTATTCCCATCATACGCATTCTATCTGTTAAGGTTTGGGATACTTTACCTCTTACCTGGATATCTTCAACGCTAATAAATTTACTTTTTTCTCTTTCTTCTACTATTTTTTTAGCAACCGTATCACCTAGGCCATCAATAGATGCAAATGGTGGGTATATCGTTGTTTCATCTTTAACTCCCCAAACAGTAGCACTACTTTTATAAAGGTCAATTGGTGCAAACGAAATACCTCTTGCGGTAGCTTCTAGGCACACCTTAAGACTTTCTAGTTGTCCTAATTCTTTATTAGTAGCATCAAAGCCTTTATTTTGAATTTCTATTATTTTAGCTTTTATTGCATCATATCCTTTAATCATTACATCAACATCAACGTCTGTTGCTTTAGATGTAAGCCATGACGCATAAAAATATACTGGCATATGAACTTTATACCAAGCTATTCTAAAGGCTGATATAACGTATGCTGCTGCGTGAGCTTTAGGGAACATGTATTTTATCTTACCACATGAATCTATA
>OGGJ01001767.1_pt1 | contig 16898 bp, 8 predicted proteins | sample 1571071 | NCBI WGS metagenome assembly OGGJ01 (sample SAMEA2581954, study PRJEB24529) | metagenome | biome: Human gut stool | place: China | collected 2011
AGGGAAAGATTATCTCCGCACGTGCCATAGTGAACCGCTATCAGGGAAAGGACGAAACTTTCAAGACATTATACAATGTGTTCAAGGAGCATAACGACAACTGCCGGAAGCTAATCGGGACGGACTATGCCGACATCACCGTAAGACGTTACGACAATTGCCTTAAATACCTCATGGAACTGGTTAAACGGGATTACAAGGTAGATGATATGGGATTAAATTTGATTATAGGGAAAGGAGAAGAAGCGGTTTAATTGTGTCATACTGCTAAAGAATGACATACTAAAACTATTTTATCTCCCGTTAATTCTTTACATTTGCCACAAAATTATAGCGATTATGACAGAATGCAAGGATGAACACATATTAAATTCCATTGATTACCCGGAGGATTTGCGCAAGTTGTCCCCCGATAAATTGGGAGAGGTATGTGCAGAGTTGCGTCAATATATAATAGATGTACTATCGGAGAATCCGGGACATTTAGGGGCAAGTCTCGGTACGGTAGAGCTGACGGTTGCACTACACTATGTTTTTAATACTCCCTATGATCGTATTGTATGGGATGTGGGGCATCAGGCGTATGGTCATAAAATACTGACTGGACGTCGAGAGGCTTTTCATACGCTCCGAAAATTTAAAGGAATCAGTGGATTTCCTAATCCTCTGGAAAGCCCTTATGACGCATTTGTTGCCGGACATGCTTCAAATTCCATTTCGGCGGCTATGGGTATGTCGGTCGCTTCTGCGCTGAAAGGGGAAAAAGACAGGCATGTAATAGCTGTGATCGGTGATGGAGCCATGACGGGTGGTTTGGCATTTGAAGGTCTGAATAATGCGTCGGCTAATCCAAACAACCTACTTATCATTCTTAATGATAATGACATGGCTATAGATCACGCAGTCGGTGGATTGAGCCAGTATCTAGTGGATATCACAACCAGCCAGGCATATAATAAAATGCGTTATGATGTGTACCGCGGATTGCGGAAGATGAAACTGATCAATAATGACCGTCGGGGAAATATCCTTCGTTTTAACAATAGTCTGAAAGCATTGCTTACTCAACAACATAATCTGTTTGAGGGATTCAGCATCCGTTACTTTGGTCCGATCGACGGGCATGATGTCGGTTATATGATCAAGGTTCTGAATGATATAAAGGATATGGAAGGTCCGAAACTATTACATATCAAAACTAAAAAAGGCAAAGGATTCAAGCCTGCTGAAAAGTCGGCAACGGAATGGCATGCACCAGGGCTGTTCAATAAAGAAACAGGAGAACGGATCATTGTCCATAAGTTGAACGAACCCCAACTTTATCAGGATGTTTTCGGACATACCCTTGTCGAGCTGGCCGAACAGGACGAACGGATCGTGGGAGTCACTCCTGCTATGCCGACAGGTTGTTCTATGACTTATATGATGAAAGCGTTTCCGAAACGGGCGTTTGATGTCGGGATTGCCGAAGGGCATTCGGTAACTTTCTCTGCCGGACTTGCCAAAGAGGGAATGATCCCATTCTGCAATGTCTACTCTTCTTTCATGCAGCGGGCATACGATATGGTGATACACGATGTTGCACTTCAGAATCTTCATATGGTAATCTGTCTGGACCGTGCCGGTCTAGTAGGCGAAGACGGGGCGACCCATCACGGGGTGTTCGACCTCGCTTATCTGCGTCCAGTCCCGAACTTGGTTATTTCATCTCCTTTGAACGAACTGGATTTGAGGAATTTGATGTACACCGGGTATAAGGAATGTAACGGCCCTTTTGTGATCCGTTATCCACGCGGTAAGGGAGAGATGGCAGATTGGAGGAATGAGATGCGTATCCTTCCGATCGGGAAAGGCAAGAAACTTCGTGATGGGGATGATATTGCGATCTTGTCACTTGGACCTATTGGCAACGAAGTGATAAAGGCCATAAAGGAGGTTGAAAGTGATGGTATATCGATTGCCCATTATGATATGATTTTTTTAAAACCGATGGATGAAGAACTGCTGCATGAAGTCGGTAAGAGGTTCAGCCGTGTCATCACTGTTGAAAACGGCGTAATCAAAGGTGGACTGGGCAGTGCTGTTTTGGAATTTATGGCTGATAACGGATATGCTCCTCAGGTAAAACGGATTGGTGTGCCGGATGAGTTTGTCGAACATGGATCGATTCCCGAACTGTATAAGCTGTGTGGTATGGATGCCAAAAGTATTGCAGGAGAAATAAAAAAGATGGTTATCAGAGGATAATATATCCTTATAATTAATCTATTATATAAAATGAAAATTATTATAGCCGGAGCCGGTGAAGTAGGAACCCACCTGGCAAAAATGTTATCACAGGAGAAGCAGGATATTATCCTGATGGATCCGAATGAGGAACGTTTGAATTTCACGAATTCAAGCATGGAGATCCTTCCTATGGTGGGTAATCCGACATCCATTCGGGACCTGGAAGAAGCCGGTATCAGAAAGGCCGACCTGTTTGTCAGTGTCACGCCGGAAGAAACGACCAATGTGGCAGCCAGCATTCTGGCTTCTAAATTAGGAGCACATAAGACGTTGGCGCGTATCAACAATTACGAATATTTGCTCCCTAAAAACAAGGAACTGTTTGAAAAAATGGGGATCGATTCCATGATTTACCCGGAAATGCTGGCAGCCAAAGAAATTGTCACGGCTGTCAAACGCCCGTGGACTCGGCAATACTGGGAGTTGTTCGGAGGCACTCTGATTCTGATCGGTGTAAAGGTGCGCGATAATTCCCGACTTGTGAACAAACATCTGTCCGAATTACTGAACGAACAGAAACTCTATCATATCGTTGCCATCAAACGGCAGAACGAGACCATTATTCCCCGTGGTACGGATCGTATAGAATCGGGAGATATCGTTTTTTTTACAACGACTAAAAGCCATATCGAAGACGTCCGGTTGCATGCGGGCAAGCGAGACCCCGAAGTAAAGAAAGTCATTATTATGGGAGGAAGCCGTATTGCGATCCGTACCTGCCAGTACCTTCCGAACAATATCCGTGTAAAAGTAATCGAGACTAACAAAGAAAAGAGTCACCGTATAGCTGAGGTTGTCCCTGGAAATGTCTTGATCATCAATGGAGACGGACGCGATACCGATCTGTTGATGCAGGAAGGGATCAAAGATGCACAGGCATTTATCGCACTGACGGATAATTCGAGTACGAACATCTTGGCTTGTCTGGCTGCTAAACGCGCCGGAGTATTCAAGACTATCGCCAAGATCGAAAATATCGACTACATACCTTTAGCGGAGAGCATGGACATCGGCTCGGTTATCAATAAGAAACTGATTGCTGCCAGCCATATCTACCAATTCCTGTTGGATGCAGACGTGTCGAACGTGAAGTGTTTAACTTTTGCCAATGCAGATGTGGCGGAACTTGTTGCCCGTCCCGATTCGAAAATTACCCGTAAGCAGGTAAAAGATCTGAATCTTCCGAAAGATTTGACGTTGGGCGGATTGATTCGTGACGGTGAGCCTATGATGATCAAGGGTGATACACATATCCAAGCTTATGACCACGTTGTGGTGTTCTGTTTGGATACGGCTATGCGTAAATTGGAGGACTACTTTAATTAATTGTCAATGGACAACTCAGGGTTGTCTCTTTTCTCTGTTCAATGTGTCAATTGTTAATAGCATATTATGCTGAACATTCGTTTTATAATTAAGATGTTAGGGATGATGTTCATCCTTGAGACGTTGTTTATGCTGGCTGCAACGGCAGTCGCTTTCTTATATGAAGGAAATGACTTCTATCCGCTTCTTCAGTCGAGTGGTATCATGTTCGGAACGGGAGTCCTTTTTATGCTGATCGGACTACGAGCCAATGAACATACGGCCGGGCGCAGGGAAGGGATGCTGACTGTTACATTGACTTGGGCTCTTTTCTCCCTTTTGGGGATGTTACCATTCTATTTAGGTGGCTATATAGATAATGTGACGGATGCTTATTTCGAAACGATGTCCGGTTTTACGACGACAGGCTCTACCATATTGACCGATATCGAAGCACTTCCGCACGGGATATTGTTTTGGCGGAGCCTTACGCAATGGCAGGGCGGTATTGGAATGATCGTGTTTACTGTAGCGCTGATGCCTATTATCGGAGGTGGGGCTACCCAGATGTTCAATGCCGAGACTCCGGGTATCACGCACGAACGTTTCCGTCCGCGTGTTACCCAGGTGGCCAAGCGCCTGTGGGGAGTTTATTTGTTCCTGACCATTATCCTTATTGGTCTTTTATGGGCGGGTCCAATGGACTTGTATGACGCTGTCAATCATGCGCTCACTTGTATTTCTACAGGTGGCTATTCTACGAAAAATGCCAGTATCGCTTACTGGGACTCTGCCTATATCGAATATATAATTACGATTTTTATGTTTATCGGTGCGACCAATATTACTTTGATATATTTCTTTTTTAACGGTAGGCCCAAGAAGTTATTTGCGGATGAAGAAACACGCTGGTTTTTCTGGTTCGTACTGATTATTACGGCAATATCGACAGTCTGGATCATGTATAAAGGAATTGTGGACGATTTTGGTACAGCTTTTAGGCAAACGGTATTCCAGGTCGTGACATTAGTGTCTACATGTGGGTTTGCAACGGTCGATTATATTCCGTGGGGACCGTTTTTCTGGCTGTTAGCGCTAGTTCTGATGGTGGTATGTGGTTGTGCTGGCTCTACTTGTGGAGGTTTGAAAATGGGCCGTTTTGTGATTTTGACCAAGAACCTCTTTAATGAATTTAAGAAGCAGACGCATCCACATGCCATTATTCCGGTGCGAATGAACGGGCATGCTGTTTCTGGTGATATCGTCCACCGGGTATTGGCGTTCGCTTTTGCCTATATTGCTTTAATATTTGTCAGTTGTATGGTGCTGATGATCGATGGGGTAGGATTTGAGGAGACTATCGGGGCTACTATCTCTTCGATCAGTAACGTTGGACCGGGACTTGGTAGTCTGGGACCAGTCGGAAACTATGCTGATGTCCCGGCGGTATCGAAGTGGTTCTTGTCTTTTCTGATGATGGTCGGACGTTTGGAGATCTTTACGGTGTTGACAATCTTGTTGCCGGGGTTTTGGAAACAATAATACCAAAAAAGATAGTTCGGATATACGCTTTTGCCTAATTTTGCGTTATAATAGGTGCGAATCATAAAGACGTAAGATACATGATAGAATATATCAAGGGAGAGATAGTAGAACTGACACCGGCCAGGATGATCTTGGAATGTGCCGGAATCGGTTATGAACTGAATATCTCCTTGAATACATATACTTTTTATAATGGGAAACCGACCGGGAAGATTTACGTGTACGAAGTAATACGTGAAGATGCCCATTTGCTTTTTGGCTTTGCAGGAAAAGATGAGCGCGAACTGTTTCTGATGTTGACTTCCGTGTCGGGAGTCGGTCCCAATACTGCCCGGATGATCCTTTCTTCCCTGTCACCATCTGAATTGATCCGGGTGATTGCCGATAAGAACGAAACAGCTCTGACGTCAGTCAAAGGAATCGGATTGAAAACAGCTCAACGTATTCTAGTTGATCTCAAAAACAAGGTAAAGCCGATAGAGGGAATGACAGTGACAGGTGGCTCCTCTTCTGTCGCTGCCAGTGGTGCTGTCACAGAAGAAGCAGTGGCGGCATTGGTTATGCTTGGATTCCAGAAGGCCGCTTCGCAAAAGGCGGTTAACTCGATATTGAAAGGTTCGCCTGCACTGGCTGTCGAGCAGGTCATTAAAACAGCCCTAAGAATGCTTTAAGCAATGGATAATTGGCAATTGGCAATTTAGGAGAATTTGGAATTGTCGGTTGTCATTGTCTGTTGTCAATTGTCAATTAACATGAGAAGGACACTGAAATTTATACTCTGGATAACAATTCTACTGTTTGGTGCAGGTCTGTATTCTATGAATACGGATTTTCTGGCCTATGAGATGTCGTTGCCGGATACTGAACAGCCGGTCGTTCCGGATGATACGGTGCCGAAGGTGCGCACCCGCTTTCCGGTAGCCAAGACGGTCCCTGAAGAATATCAGGATCTTACCAAGCAGTCACCTGCTGACTTGAAGACGCCGGATAACGTGAAATCAGTGGTCGAATATGATATCAGAACCGGGACATATGTGGTCCGTACCAAGTTAGGTGATGCCGATCTGACTACTCCTATTTCGTTGACCCCTGAGGAATACCAGGATTATAGTTTCCAAAAATCCGTTCAATCCTACTATCGCCAGAAAAACGAGGAAGAATTTCAAAAGGCGGCTAATAAGCAGTTCAATTTAGCTGATATGCAGTTCAATATCGGTGCGGCGGAACGTATCTTTGGGCCGGGCGGTGTCCGGGTGAAAACGCAAGGTTCGGCTGAAGTGGAGCTAGGCTTGAAGCAGAATAAAACCAAAAATCCCTCTTTGCCGGAACGTGCTCGTAACCGTACCTTCTTTAATTTCGATGAGAATGTTCAATTGAATGTACAGGCATCGGTTGGCAGCAAAGTGAATTTCGATATGAACTATAATACCGAAACCTCTTTTGATTTCGACTCCAAAAAACTGAAATTAGCTTATACCGGGGAGGAAGATGAAATTATCAAGTCGCTGGAAGCCGGAAATGTAAGTATGACAACCAGTAACTCCCTAATCAACGGAGGAGCAGCCCTGTTCGGTATGAAAGCGGATCTCCAGTTCGGGAAGTTGCGAGTCAATGCGTTGTTTGCACAGCAGGAGTCGGAATCGAAAACGGTCAGTTCTAAAGGGGGCGTGCAGACAAAACCTTTCGAATTGACGATTGACCAGTATGACGAGAATCGTCACTTTTTCCTGTCACACTATTTTCGCGACCGCTATGATGAGGCGGTGAAGAACCTGAATACGATTTCCTCTCCCGTCACGATCAGCAAGGTGGAAGTTTGGGTGACAAACAAACGGGCTACTTATGACCAGGCGCGTAACGTGGTCGCTTTTGCCGATCTGGCCGAGCATGATAATATTTCGAATACGGCGGTCGTTTCTCCTTCGGGGGCGCTGTCTATCCCCTATAATAATACGAATACATTATATAATACCCTTAACCAACAATTTACCGGTGCTCGTGATATCAGCACGGTAAATCAGGCGTTGGGAGGAACTTTTGTTAACGGTACGGAATATGAAGAAGTGGAAAGCGCTCGTTTGCTGGATGCGTCCGAATATACGGTCAATACGAAGTTGGGGTATATCTCGCTGAAAACACAGTTGCAGGCAGATGAGGTATTGGCTGTCGCTTACAATTATACTTATTCGGATGGAAAGACTTATCAGGTTGGCGAGTTCTCGACTGACAACCCTTCATCGGCTGCCTCTTGCCTGTATGTGAAGTTGTTGAAAGGAATTACCATGTCGCCTGATATGCCTTTTTGGGACCTGATGATGAAAAATATCTATTCATTAGGAGCTTACTCTGTCCAAAAAGAGAAGTTCAAGTTGAATATTATGTATCAAAGCGATACAACCGGTACGTATGTCAACTATTTGCCGGAAGGGGCGATTGCCAACCAAATCTTGTTACGAGTGCTGAACCTAGATAGCTATGATTCCAACAATCAGCCGCATCCGGATGGTATATACGACTTTATTGAAGGTGTGACCGTCCTTGCCGATAATGGGAAAATTATTTTTCCAAGTGTGGAACCATTCGGCTCCTATCTGCGTAAAAAGATTAACAATGATGCGATTGCTGACAAATATGTATTCCAGGAACTCTACGACTCGACATTGACTGTCGCCAGACAGATTGCTGAAAAGAATAAGTTCAAACTGGAGGGGGAATACAAAGCCTCTTCGGGTGCCGAGATACAGTTGGGAGCTTCCAACGTAGCGCGAGGTTCAGTGAAAGTAACGGCTGGCGGAGCGATATTAACCGAGAATGTAGATTATACTGTTGACTATACTTCCGGCGTGGTGACGATCCTGAACGAAAGTATTATTTCTGCAGGCACGCCGGTCAGCGTCTCGCTGGAAAACCAGACAGCCTATAACATGCAGCGTAAGACCATGATGGGATTGGACTTGAACTATCAGTTCAACCCGAATCTGATGGTAGGCGCTACCATCATGCACATGTCCGAAATGCCGTTGACCACCAAGACGACGATGGGCGACGAAGCGATAAAGAATACGCTCTGGGGTGTCAATATGGCTTATAAGGGCGAGAGTCAGTGGCTTACCAATATGTTCGACAAGCTGCCGTTGCTGAACCTAAGCAAACCCAGCCAGATATCTTTTAATGCGGAGTTCGCTCATTTGATTGCCGGGCATTACGAAAACAAGAACACGGGGGGATATTCGTATCTGGATGACTTCGAGTCGACACAGAGCAATTTCGACCTCTCCGACCCTTATCCCTGGCAGTTGTCCAGTGTGCCTTATGACGATGGTACGCCCCAATTGTTCCCGGAAGCCGGGCTGACCAATAATATCGATTACGGGAAAAGTCGTGCTTTGCTTGCTTGGTACACGATCGACGGATTGTTCACGCGTAAAAATTCTTCTTTGCGTCCGAAATATATTACGACAAAAGATTTGTCCAACCATTATGTCCGTGCTATCGAGACGAGAGAGTTGTTCCCGCAACGGCAGCAAAGCATGAGTGAAAGTAATACGTTGACAGTTCTGAACATGGCTTACTATCCGCAGGAACGCGGACCGTATAACTTGGATGCCGATAATATTAATCCTGACGGAACATTGCAAAACCCGGAAAAGCGTTTCGGTGGAATGATGCGAAAGATAGACCAGAGTGACTTTGAGACGGCGAATGTCGAATATATCGAATTTTGGATGCTCGATCCGTTCATTTATGATCGTCAGACAACAGGGGGGGATCTGTATTTTAATTTGGGTGAGATATCGGAAGACATATTGAAGGATGAAAAGAAGTTCTTCGAAAACGGATTGCCAATCGATGGCGATACCTCTAAGGTCGATTATACTGTTTGGGGTAAGGTTCCAAAACAGCAGAGTACAGTTTATGCCTTCGACAATACGGCAGGTGCACGTCTGTTGCAGGATGTCGGCCTGAACGGTTTATCCTCGGATGAAGAAAAGGAATATCCGGCTTACCAGGATTATCTGAATAAATTACGCCAGAAATTGAATGCGGTAACCCTAACCGAGATGGAGAACGACCCGTTACAGCTGTCCCCTTTCTTTGATCCGGCCGGTGACAAGTTCCACTATTTTCGTGGTTCGGACTATGATTCTCAGGAGGTGGATATCTTAACACGTTACAAACGCTATAATGGAACGGAAGGAAACTCGAAAGATATCAACGATTCGGGCGAGCGCTACAGCACTTCTTCCAAGACCGTGCCTGATGTAGAAGACATCAATCAGGACAATACTCTGAATAAAAATGAAAAATATTTCGAATACAAAGTCAGGATAACTCCGCAGGATACGGTTGTCGGTGAAAACTTCATTGCGGATAAACGTACTTCATCAGTAAGATTGGCGGATGGTACGACAGAATCCGTTACCTGGTATCAATTTAAGATTCCGGTAAAACAATATCAGCGTCGTGTGGGGGCAATCAATGATTTCAAGACGATTCGTTTCATGCGTATGTATATGACAGGATTTAAGGAATCGGTCGTGTTGCGCTTCGGTACTCTGCAATTGGTACGCGGAGAATGGCGATCCTACGAGCAGGATTTGTCCGATCCGAAGATGCCGCCCGCAGTGAAGGGTAAATTGGAAGTCTCGACTGTCAATATCGAGGAAAACAGTGACAGGGATCCGGTCAGCTATACATTGCCCCCGGGCGTCAGCCGTGTACTGGATCCAAGCCAGCCTCAGATTCGTCAGGAGAACGAACAGGCGCTTTCTTTAAAGATAACGGACCTTGCCGCTCAAGATGCACGTGCCGTGTATAAGAATACGAATTATGATTTGCGGCAGTATAAGCGCTTGCAACTGTTTACACATGCCGAGGCTCCGAAATTGGATGTAAACGATCTTGCAGATGGCGATCTCGCTGTTTTTATCCGCCTGGGATCGGACTATAAGAATAACTATTACGAATATGAAGTACCGTTGAAGTTGACTCCGCACGGGGAGTATAACTATAACAATTCGGAACACCAGAAAATCGTTTGGCCGGCAGAAAACATGTTGAATTTCCGTTTGGAGATTCTGACGGATCTGAAACTGGAGCGTAACCGGGAAAAACGATCCGGTACGAATGGAGTGTCTTTCCAGACTGTCTATTCTGGTAGGGATCCGGACAACGATGGCAATACGATCCGTGTCAAAGGTAATCCGAGTCTTTCCGAAGTGAAGACAGTCATGATCGGTGTGCGTAACGTGCGTAATAAGTTGAAGAGCGGGGAAGTTTGGGTGAACGAATTGCGCCTGACCGACTTCAATGAAGAAGGTGGATGGGCGGCCAATGCGAATTTGAATGTTGCGCTTTCCGACTTGGGAACGGTGAATGTGGGCGGACGTATCGAAACGGCTGGTTTCGGTGCTCTCGACCAGTCGTTGAACGAACGCCGGATGGAAGACTTCAAACAGTATAACGTGGCGACCTCTATCGAATTGGGTAAGCTGTTCCCGGAAAAGGCGCAAGTCAGTATCCCGTTCTATTATGCTTATTCGAAGGAAACATATGATCCGAAATACAATCCGCTGGATCAGGATGTCAAGTTGAAGGATGCTATCGACAAGGCGGAAACGAAAGCCGAGAAGGACTCGATTCGTAATTATTCTCAAGATAGGACGGTTATCAAGAGTGTTTCGTTTAATAATGTGCGTGTGAATATCAAGAGTAAGAACCCGATGCCTTACGATCCGGCAAACTTCACGCTCGGGTATTCGTACAGCATTAATGATAAGAAAAACCCGGAGACTGAATATGAAACGACAAAGGATTACCGTGCCAATTTCGCCTATAGCTATGTGCCTTATGTCAAGCCGATCAAGCCATTTGATAAGTTATTGAAGAAAAACAACGGCTATACGCGCTATGCCAAACAACTGGCGTTTAATGTGGCCCCGTCTATCAACTTCCAGACGGCCATGATGCGGAATTATTACGAAATAAAATTACGCGACCTGACAGGAGCGGCAACAGGTGTCCCCAACGATATACCAGTGACATTCAGCCAGAACTTCTATTGGGACCGTGCTTTCAGTTTGAACTGGGCTTTTACGAATAACCTGAACATAACGTTCAGTTCCGGTACGAATGCCCGTATCGAAGAACCGTATGTGCAGGTGAATAAGGAACTGAACCCGGACGGTTACCAGTTATGGAAAGATTCCGTGAAGAAGAGCATCGCTGACCTGGGAACCCCGATGAAGTATGACCAGCAGTTTATGGCGACCTGGCAGTTGCCGTTGCAGCTGATCCCGGTTCTGGATTGGACCAATGCTTCTTTGAGCTACAATGCTACTTACAACTGGGATCGTGGAGCGACGGTAAGCGAAGATATCGAGATGGGTAATACGATCAAGAACCAGCGTCAGTTCGATTTGCAGGCGAACTTGAACCTGTTATCTCTCTACAACAAAAACAAATATTTGAAGAAGATCAACCAGAAGTTTAACAATACCCGGACTACGGCTAAAAAAACGGAGAAGAAGAAAAAGCCGAAATTGGAAAAAGAAATTGTCTTGAGTCCGGACAGCGCTACGGTTGTCGAGCATGGAATGTTTACGAAAAAGGTGCAAATCACGGCCAGAAGAACGGACGGGCGTGTCTACAAAGTCAAGTTCAAGCCGATCAACTTCGCACAGGTTAAGATTTTGAACCAAGACACGGTGCGCTTGAAGTTGACGATCATACCGGGACCGGCCCCTACTGAGGATTTTCTTTACAAGGCGGTTGAACACAGTGCCCGCTTTTTGATGATGGTGCGCCGTTTCAATATTCAGTTTACGAACTCTGCCGGTATGATGCTGCCCGGTTTCCGTCCGGAGATCGGTGATATCTTTGGCCAGGGACGTTCTTCATTCGGACTTTCCCCGGGGATCGGTTTTGCGTTCGGTGACGTGCGTCGTAGCTATATAGACGAGGCATATGAAAAAGGCTGGCTGATTACGGATACCGAGAGAGACGTGAATGTCGCAGTCATGACCAGTACGAAAAATCTGAATATACGGGCGAACCTCGAACCGATCACTGGATTGAAGATCGACTTGACGGCTCTTCGCAACGATACGCGTAATACGGAAATACAATTTATGTATGAAGGTATGCCGGAGATTATGGGGGGAAACTTTACCATGACGACAATCGCGCTGGGAAGCGCATTCGGAGGCAGTGGCAATGCTATGAATAACTATTCTTCGAAAGCCTTTGACAAGTTGTTGGCAAACCGCGAGATCATTGCCCAACGTATCGAAAGCAAGTATTCCGGCTTGAAATATCCGGATGTGGGCTTTATCCATGATAAAGGCTTGGGAGGAATGCCTTATAATCCGGGAACAGATAATGTGAACGGCGTCAACCGGAATTCGGCGGATGTCCTGATTCCTGCATTTCTGGCCGCTTATACCGGTAAGGACCCGAAGAAGGTAGGCTTGACGGCTTTCCCTTCGTTGAAGAGCATGTTGCCTAACTGGCGCGTTACTTACGACGGCTTGATCAAGATTCCGGCTGTCAAGAAATATTTCAAGAGCTTGACGTTGAGTCACCAGTACCGTTGTTCTTATTCGGTAGGTGCTTTCACATCCTTCTTGAATTGGGTGGATGCCGGGCAGGACGGACTGGGATATATCCAGTCGATTCTGAACGATAACCCGACACCATCGTCTCCTTATTCGATTTCGTCTGTCAGCCTTACCGAAGCGTTTAGTCCTTTGTTGGGTGCAGATGCGACGCTGTTGAATAACGTGACGGTTCGGGCGGACTATTCGACTACCCGCAATTTAAGCCTGAACACGACATCCTACCAATTGGTCGAAGCACTTTCCAAGAAAGTGACGATCGGTTTGGGTTACAAATATGCCGAGTTCAACAAGGTTTTGAAGATGAAGAAAACGCGTGATTTCAGCAATGACCTCACCGTTCGCCTTGATTTCTCGTTCAACAAGATGCAGTCGTTGATTCGTAAAATCGACACGCAACTGACGCAGGCTACTAGCGGTAACATCGCAAAGACAATCTCCTTCTCGGCTGATTACGGTTTGAGCCGTGCGTTGACGGTCCGTGCATTCTATGATATTCAGATCAATGAACCGTTGATATCGAGTGCATCTTATCCGACTTCAAACTCAAACTACGGTATCAGTTTGCGGTTCTCTCTTGCACAATAATCCAGTTTCTCTATCACTCTATCACACTTTGTTTTGCAAGCATTGACAAACATGGTGTGCAAGGAGTGATACATACCGGATTCCTGTATCACACTTGTATCACTACCTGCCGTTGAAACGGGTAGCCGGTATTGTTTATAAAAACGCAGGGAACCGTGCCGATATACATCTGTGTGGAGATAGTTTCATCAACATAAAGGTACTTTTTTACTAAAACAAGTAGGAAAAGAACGAAAAGCAAGCAGAAAAGTTTGGAAACATGCCCATCTTCTGCCTTTCTACACCCGGATGTTACCGCTCTCCACACCCGGATGTCCGGAATGGCTACACCCGGATGTCCGGAACTCGTACTTCTTACCAATCAATCTTTTGAATACCTTTGCTTTGGAGGAAAGTATTCGCCTTGCTGAAGTGTTTGCAGCCGAAGAAACCATGGTCAGCAGAGCGTGGAGACGGATGCACGGTTGTCAGCACCAAGTGTTTATGGGTGTCGATAAGGGCGATCTTCTCTTTTGCATAACTTCCCCACAGCATGAATACCAGATTCTCACGTCCATCGCTCAATTTCTTTATCACTGCATCTGTAAAAGTTTCCCATCCCATATTCCGATGTGAGCCGGTTTCGTGAGCCCGTACAGTCAGGACCGAGTTCATAGGAAACACGCCTTGCTCTACCCAACGGTCCAGATTGCCGGATGTGGGGATCGGTTTGCCTAAGTCTTGGTGTATTTCTTTGAATATGTTGGCCAGTGATCCAGGAATGGGAACTCCTTGCGGGACGGAGAAGCAGACTCCGTAGTATTGCCCCGGATTGGGATAAGGGTCTTGCCCAAGTATAACAACCTTCACTTTCTCGAATGGACAGGCATTAAAAATATGGAAGATCTGGTGTCCGGGAGGAAGCACATGGGCGCTTCTGTATTCGTTCTTGACAAATGTGACCAACTGCTCAAAGTATGGTTTATCAAATTCTTCCTGAAGGCGTTTTCGCCAGCTTTCTTCTATTTTGACATTCATGGCATAGCATGTTAATTGGGACAATGCAAAAGTATATAATTTACAAGAGATTATCAAGAAGACAACAAAGATACGACGGATATCTTATCCGTATATTGACTTAATTCTACAATAAATGTGTATAGTCACAAACTCCCTGAAAATATTTCAGAATAAACGCAAACTTATCTTTCAAAGAGATTCAAATTGTATCTTCTTTTTGAAATAAACAAATAAAAAACTGACAGCCACCGATAAGTTAACTATATTTGTCAGCAGATAAGAAGTTACATGCAAAAAAATGACAAAATAAAACTTAATTCCTACCTGGCTCCCCTTTCCTTTTTATATGGAATTGGGATATGGTTGCGAAATCGACTTTTTGATTGGGGTATTTTACATTCCGAACAATATTCTATTCCTGTGATCTGCATAGGAAACTTATCTGTAGGAGGAACGGGTAAAACTCCCCATACAGAATATATCATACGTTTACTGAAAGATAAATATCGCATTGCAGTATTAAGCCGAGGGTACAAAAGAAAAACATCGGGGTTTATTCTTGCTGATTCTGAAAGTTCCAGTTTGGAGATCGGAGATGAACCTTTTCAAATGAAAAATAAATTTCCGGATATACTTGTCGCTGTCGACGCTAATCGCCGCCGGGGGATTCAAAATCTTTTATCCCTCCCTGAAAAAGACAGACCTGAAGTAATTTTGTTAGATGATGCATATCAACATAGATATGTGCACCCTTCCCTTTCGATCGTGTTGAGTGACTACCATCGTTTATTTTATAATGATAAACTAATGCCTACCGGACACCTGAGAGAACCGATAAGTAATATAAACCGAACAGATATCGTAGTTGTTACTAAATGCGACGAAGATATGAAGCCGATTGATTTTCGTGTTATTGAAGAAAATATGAAGTTGCGGGCTCACCAGTTACTTTTTTTTACCAGCATCGTTTATGGAGAAGTCAAACCTGTATTCCCCTCGGAAGCTCGTTTCTTAAACCATAAAAATATTGGAAAAGAAGATGATATATTGTTGATATCAGGTATTGCAGTTCCCACTCCATTTATTCGTGAGGCAGAAAAGTATTCAAATAAAGTGTTGCCGGTCGTTTTTCCTGATCATCATACGTTTAGCAAGTCAGATTTCAAGAAATTGGATGTGATATTCGAAAAGATGACTTCACCGGGAAAATTGATCTTAGTAACAGAAAAAGATGCAGCACGTTTAAAAAACAGTCCTCTTGTTCCGGAAAGTTGGAAGAAATATTTATATTATCTACCGATTGTAATCAGGTTTTACAATGAGCAGAGTTTTAATGAGACAATAGAAAAACATATTATCACATTTCCCAAAAATAATATTTTACAAAACAAATATGAGTAACAGGACAGAAATATCAACATTAGGCGAATTCGGTTTGATTCGCCACCTAACTAACAGGATTGAAATAAAGAATAATAGTACGATAAAGGGCGTAGGCGATGATGCGGCAATTCTCTCCTATGAGGATAAACAAGTGCTTGTCACCACCGATCTATTATTGGAAGGTATTCATTTCGACTTGACTTATGTACCTTTAAAACATCTCGGATATAAATCGGCTGTTGTAAATTTCTCCGATATTTATGCTATGAACGGCCAGCCTAAGCAGATCACTGTATCACTTGGCATCTCCAAACGTTTTTCTGTTGAGGATGTAGAAGATTTTTATGCTGGGCTAAAGTTGGCCTGTGATGTGTATGGAGTCGATATTGTCGGAGGAGACACTTCTGCTTCTTTAACAGGGCTTTGCATCAGTATCACTTGTATTGGGGAAGGAGAAAGAGATAAAGTTGTCCTTCGCAGTGGAGCCCAAGAAACGGATTTGATATGTGTTTCCGGGGATTTAGGAGCTGCTTATATGGGATTGCAATTATTAGAACGCGAAAAAAGGATATTTAAAGGTGAAAAAGATTTCACACCGGATTTTACAGGCAAAGAATATCTGTTGGAACGTCAATTGAAGCCGGAAGCTCGTAAAGATATTATAGAGATGCTTCGTCATGCGGGGATTATCCCTACAGCAATGATGGACATATCAGACGGTCTGTCTTCCGAACTTTTGCATATTTCAAAAGAAAGTAATGTCGGATGTCGCGTATATGAAGATAGAATTCCTATCGATTATCAAACGGCTGCAATGGCTGAACAATTTAATATGAATTTGGTAACTGCAGCTTTAAATGGCGGTGAAGACTATGAATTACTTTTCACTGTTCCTCTCACTGATCATGATAAAGTATCTGAAATGAAAGGTGTTAAAGTAATCGGTCATATTACAAAACCCGATCTCGGTAATTACTTGGTAGGTCGTGATGGAGGCGAAGTCGAACTAAAAGCACAAGGCTGGAATTCTTTGGAAGAATAAAAAATCAGTAAAAAGTAGCTCTGCCTATTGCAAGACTCAAAAAAGATTCATATCTTTGCACCCGTTAAACAAAACAACGGTGCCATAGCTCAGTTGGTAGAGCAAAGGACTGAAAATCCTTGTGTCCCCGG
>OGGJ01001773.1_pt1 | contig 16840 bp, 14 predicted proteins | sample 1571071 | NCBI WGS metagenome assembly OGGJ01 (sample SAMEA2581954, study PRJEB24529) | metagenome | biome: Human gut stool | place: China | collected 2011
CATGTACAACTTTTTACTCATATTTATCAACTTAAATTAATTCCGCCAACGGGTTCTATAAAGCAAATGTCTATCTCCTTATATTCGCTTCTATTCAGATTGTTGGGGTAAACTTCAAGTGACTTTTCATCATATACGAATCTACTTTCAAGTCTCTTTAGAAACAAGTCAAGAAATATAGTCCCTAATCTATGTGGCCCGTTTGGATCCAACAAGGCGGAAAGAAACCTGGAGTGCAAATACACCTCGTCAGATTCCTTTCTGAGAATGGTGAACATATTGAAGTTGTCCTCATTCTTTTCCCTTTCCTCAAATTTCTTCCGGACAATGTTTATGTCCCTCAATAAATATTTGATATTCTTTATATTTTCCATAATCAGTTACTTATCAAAAACAATATAATAGCCACCAGCACCACCAACACCACATAAAGCCCCACCGGCTTCGACTGTCTCTCGGCTTGCTTCAGTTTCTCCTCCAGCCTTGTCGCCAGTGCCTTTGCGTCAACAAACTCCTTAAACACCCCATATTTTCATGTCTCCTTCTCAAATCACGACAATACCCGCTTCTTGCAAAAATAGTTATTTTATTCATATATTCACACTTTTTTATATTCAAATTACAGACTCAAAAAATTACCTCTCCAACTCCCCTCCTATCATTTTGTCAAAACCACCCTCTGAAACTTCCATTTTCCGCGCCCCAACCCACAAAACTCTCAAAAACACAATTCTCAGCAAGTAAATATCCCCACAACAAGCTATACGCTAAACAGATAAGCACAAAATCCGCACATTCACGCACGCCTCATCCGGAAGAAAACAGACAAGAATATTCACTTTCTCGGTCTTCAAAAACAGGCATCCCGATGATTCTTGCACTTCATCTCGGGCAATTCAGAAAACCACCGTGGTGATTTCCGGCAAGCACCGTGCTGCTTCGGGCGAAGGAGCGCGGTAAGCGCTCTGCATTTTCGTAATATTTTTGTATAAATCCCGTATATATGCAGTTTTCTTAGCCCATTATACCGCATATTTATGCAATAGAAATTCTAAAACACTCGGTTTGAAAAAGGTGTCTGTCAGGGATTCCGGCAAAACGGAAGCAGAATGCAAGCGGATAAGCAGAACCGTCTGTCATAATGCCCCGGCAAGCGTTCACATTTTTTTGCGTCTTTCGTTGTATTTTATTTGGGAAACAATTATCTTTGATAATAGACTTTCAAAACATCGGACGGTTATGAAATATTATATCAAACGAAAGAATAAGGTTCAGGGACCTTTCAGCAAGGAAGAACTCAAGGCGCGCACCCTCCTGCCCACGGCTCTGGTGCGCACGGAAAACTCCGAAGAGTGGGTCCGTGCCGACCATTGCCGGGAACTGGAGGGAACAGTCGTGCCGATGCCCAGCACCTGGTGGCTCATATCGCTCATCACCGTATTCATCTGCCTGCCCTTCGGCATTGTGGGACTGCTCCGTGCCTACCGCATTCAGGACCTCTATCATGAGGGGAAAATTGCCGAAGCGCGCATCATGAGTCAGGACACGGGCCGACTGATCAAAATAGGCATTGCCTGCGGTCTGCTGCTCTACCTGATGCTGCTGGCGTTCCACGGTGCGGCCATCATCAAATCCCTGAACACTGAGGGAATCTTTTTCTAGGAAAAGTTTATTTTTCGTGTGAGATAGTGAAAATCCTTTTTAGCTTTTTCACTATCTTTGCATTTGTTTTTGCGAATAGAAATCCAACAATATGAAGAATGAAAGAGAACTCAGACATGAACTGGCCGTAAGTGCGGCAAAAGAGATGATGCGGGCCGCCCGCACCGCTCCCAAGGCCAAGGGCATGGATCTGATTGAAATAGGTCTGTGCGACACGAAAGAGGAACTGGAACTGCTGGCTGCCACCATGGAAACCATGTATGAGAGCAACGGATTCAAGTTCTTCCTGCGCGACGCCGGAAACATCCGCGAGGCGGAAGCGGTGGTGCTCATCGGCACCCGCGAGCAAACATTGGGACTGAACTGCGCCTATTGCGGAGCGCCCACCTGTGCGGAAAAGGGTGCGGACGCGCCTTGTGCCTTCAACTCCATAGATGTGGGCATCGCCGTGGGATCGGCCTGCGCCACAGCGGCCCGCCTGCATGTAGACACCCGGGTGATGTACTCGGCCGGAAGCGCCGCCCAACGGTTGGGATGGCCCGCCGCAGACTGCCGCAACGTGATTGCCATCCCGGTGGCAGCCGCATCCAAGAATCCGTTTTTTGATCGTAAACCAAAAGAAAACAAAGCATAATAGAATGGGACTACAATTCAATGTCAGAAGTCAGGAAAAAGATAACCTCACTCTGGAACTGAAGTTCGAAGAGGGAAACGTCGTGAAGTTACCGAAGGCCGAGGGGCCGTTTCTGCCGGCGGAATGGTATCCGCAGAGCGGTGTGCAGCTCACCTGGCCGCATAAGGACACCGACTGGTGCGACCTGTTGCCGCAGGTAACGGAGTGCTATGTGCGCATGGCCTACGAGATTGCCAGCCGCGAGAAGCTGCTCATCGTCACTCCGGAAAAGGAGGCGGTGGAGAAGCTGCTCTCTGAGAAACTGCCGGCAAACGTGTTGCATAATATCCTGTGGATGGAATGCCCCACCAACGACACGTGGGCGCGCGACCACGGCTTCATCACCTGTATGAGCGAACAGGGTGCCGAACTGCTGGACTTCCGCTTCAACGGCTGGGGCATGAAGTTTGCCGCCAACCACGACAACCAGATCAACCGCCGCCTCTTTACCGCGAAGATGGTGCGGGGAGACTACCGGAATCATCTGGGCTTCGTGCTCGAAGGGGGCGCCATCGAAAGCGACGGCGAGGGTACCATCCTGACCACTTCTCCCTGTCTGCTGGCTCCGAACCGCAATGAACCGAAGAGCCGCGAGGAGATCGAGGAGTATCTGAAACAGGCGTTCCATGCCAAACGGGTGCTGTGGCTGGACCACGGTTATCTGGCGGGCGACGACACGGACAGTCATGTGGACACACTGGCGCGCCTCTGCCCGAACGACACCATCGCTTATGTGCAGTGCACTGATAAAGACGACGAGCACTATGAGGAACTGTTCCGCATGGAAGAGCAGCTCAAGGAGTTCCGCACGCTGGAGGGTGAGCCCTACAAGCTGGTGCCGCTGCCGATGGCGGATGCGGCGTTCGACGAGGACGGACAACGCCTGCCGGCCACTTACGCCAACTTCCTGATCCTGAACGATGCCGTGCTGATGCCTACCTATAATCAGCCGGCCAAGGACGAACTGGCCCTGAAGCAGTTGCAGAAGGCTTTCCCGAAACACAGCATCGTGGGCATCGACTGCCGGGTGCTCATCGAACAGCACGGCTCGCTGCACTGCTGCACCATGCAGTATCCGGCCGGTGTGTTGTAAACCCCTATCCCATCATCATTTCATAAACATATCATTATGGCAAGAAAAATCAAAGTAGGCATTATCCAACAGGCCAATACAGAGCATACCAAAGACAACCTTCTGAAACTGGCCAAAAACATAGAATCCGTACACAAGCAGGGAGCACAGCTCGTGGTGTTGCAGGAACTGCACAACTCGCTTTATTTCTGTCAGACCGAGAACACGAACCTGTTCGATCTGGCCGAGCCGATACCGGGCCCGTCAACCGCCTTCTTCGGCGAGCTGGCCAAGCAGTTCGGCATTGTGCTCGTCACCTCGCTGTTTGAAAGAAGAGCGGCCGGACTGTATCACAACACGGCTGTGGTGTTCGACACCGACGGAAGCATCGCCGGAAAATACCGCAAGATGCACATCCCCGACGACCCGGCTTATTATGAGAAGTTCTACTTCACTCCGGGCGATCTGGGCTTCAAGCCGATTCAGACTTCACTGGGAAAACTGGGCGTGCAGGTGTGCTGGGACCAGTGGTATCCCGAAGGAGCGCGCCTGATGGCCTTGCAGGGTGCCGAACTGCTTATCTATCCTACCGCCATCGGCTATGAGAGCAGCGACCCGGTAGAGGAACAGGAAAGACAGCGCGAGGCATGGACCACCGTGCAGCGCGGACATGCCGTGGCCAACGGACTGCCGGTCATCGCCGTGAACCGCGTGGGCTGGGAGCCGGACCCTTCGGGACAGACCAACGGAATCACCTTCTGGGGCAGCAGCTTCATTGCCGGACCACAGGGCGAATTCCTGTATCGCGCCTCTAAGGACCAGGAGGAAAATGTGGTGGTGGAAGTGGATCTGGAAAGATCGGAAAACGTGCGCCGCTGGTGGCCGTTCCTCCGCGACCGCCGCATCGACGAGTTCGGCGATCTGACCCGCCGTTTCATTGACTAGAAGCGAAAAAGCATTCTGTCTTCACAAAGCAGGATTTGCCGTACGTTTCAACAGTCATTCGGGCAAAAAGCAAGAAATATGCTTTCCATAGAGGATAAAACAGACTTTTTGAAAACAAAATAGAAAAAACAAAAGGGATTTTCATAAGGAAATCTTATCTTTGCACGCGAAAAAGAAGTACTATATCACTAGGAACAACAATCCAATAAAACAGAATTACTATATGTCATCATCATTAAGATTTGAAGTAGTCGGTGAGGCTTTTAAGAAAAAGGCCGTGGCGTTTAACAAACCCGAAGAGCGTCCGTCGGAATTTTTTGCGAAGTATGTCTTTACACGTCAGAAAATGTACAAGTATCTGTCGGCAGAGGCATACCAGAAAATGTGTGACGTGATGGACAACGGTGCCTCTTTGGATCTGAAAACAGCCGATCAGGTGGCCGAAGGTATGAAGAAATGGGCCATGGAACTGGGGGTAACCCATTGCACACACTGGTTCCAGCCTCTGACCGAAGGTACTGCCGAAAAGCATGACGCTTTTGTGGAGCACGACGGCAAGGGAGGAATGATCGAAGAATTCTCCGGAAAGCAGCTCGTACAGCAGGAAACCGATGCGTCTTCTTTCCCGAACGGTGGTATCCGTTCCACTTTCGAAGCTCGCGGCTACTCGGCATGGGATCACGCATCGCCGGTGTTCGTCATCGGTGACACCCTGATGATTCCTACCGTTTTCATCTCTTACACCGGTGAGTCTTTGGATTATAAGGCACCGCTGAAAAAGGCCATCCACGCAGTGAGCAAGGCGGCCACAGACGTTTGCCACTATTTTGATCCGGAAGTGAAGAAGGTCATCGTAAACCTGGGTTGGGAACAGGAGTACTTCCTGGTGGATGAAGGCTTGTATGCCACCCGTCCCGACCTGCTCATGACCGGCCGTACACTTCTGGGACACGACTCGGCCAAGAACCAGCAGATGGACGACCACTATTTCGGTTCTATCCCAAGCCGTGTGGCTGCCTTCATGTCTGACCTGGAGATTCAGGCGCTGGAGCTGGGTATTCCTTGCAAGACCCGCCACAACGAGGTGGCTCCGAACCAGTTTGAGCTGGCTCCGATTTATGAGGAGTGTAACCTGGCCATCGATCACAACATGCTCATCATGTCGCTCATGAAAGAGGTAGCCCGCAAACACGGATTCCGCTGCCTGCTGCATGAGAAACCGTTTGCCGGAATCAACGGTTCCGGAAAACACAACAACTGGTCACTGGCTACCGACAACGGCGTGCTGCTGCACGGACCGGGCAAGACCCCGCAGGACAACCTACGCTTCGTGACTTTCATCGTGGAAACTCTGATGGCGGTTTACAAGCACAACGGTCTGCTGAAGGCTTCGATCATGAGCGCCACAAACGCACATCGTCTGGGTGGTCATGAAGCTCCTCCGGTAATCGTGTCTTCTTTCCTCGGCGACCAGCTGACAGAAATCCTGAGTCATCTGGAGAACGCCAGCGACGACGAACTGATCACCATCGCCGGCAAGCATGAAATGAAACTGGATATCCCGGAAATCCCGGAATTGCTGATTGATAATACAGACCGCAACCGTACTTCTTCATTCGCCTTCACCGGAAACCGCTTCGAGTTCCGTGCCGTAGGTTCTGAGGCTAACTGCGCCAGCGCAATGATTGCACTGAACTCTGCCGTAGCCGAGGCGCTGATCAACTTCAAGGAGCGTGTCGACGCGCTGATTGCCGGCGGTATGGAAAAGACCAAGGCTATCCTGAAGATCGTACGCGAGGACATCAAGACCTGCAAGCCGATCCACTTCGACGGAAACGGTTACAGCGACGAGTGGAAAGAGGAGGCTGCACGCCGCGGACTGGATGTGGAATCCAGCTGTCCGCTGGTGTTCGACCGCTATCTGGACCAGAGCTCTGTGGATATGTTTGCAAAAGCACACGTATTTACCCGCTCGGAACTGGAAGCACGTAACGAAATCAAATGGGAAACTTACACCAAGAAGGTTCAGATCGAGGCCCGCATCTTCGGCGACCTGTGTATGAACCACATTATTCCGGTGGCTACCCGCTACCAGAGTACACTGATTGACAATGTGCACAAGATGCAGCAGATCTTCCCGGCAGAGGAGGCAGCCCGACTGAGCGCCAAGAACGTGGAACTGATCCGTAACATCGCCGCACACTCCAGCTTCATCACCGAAAATGTGGAGAAACTGATCGAAGCCCGCAAGGTGGCCAACCAGATTGAGAGCGAGCGCGAGAAGGCAATCGCTTATCACGACACCGTGGCACCGAAACTGGAGGAAATCAGATATCATGTGGACAAGCTCGAACTGATCGTGGACGACGAGCTGTGGCCACTGCCGAAATACAGAGAACTTCTGTTCATCAGATAATACAAGAGATTGTATCTGAAACAAACGAGAAGGTGCGCCTCATGCAGACGCCACTTTCTCGTTTTTGTTTATATCTGTCCGAACCGAAACTTAAAACAAAACGATCATAAAAACAACAGAACAAAAATGAGTTTTTCAGCAAAACATCCTAAAGGACTTTATCTTTTGTTTGCCACGGAAATGTGGGAACGCTTCAGCTATTACGGCATGCGCGCCATCTTCATCCTGTATATGACGCAGGCGCTGCTCTTCAACAAGGAACTGGCTTCGGAAATCTACGGCAGCTACACCGGACTGGTCTACCTCACCCCGCTGATCGGCGGATACATTGCCGACCGCTACTGGGGCAACCGGAAATCCATCGTGTTCGGTGCCGTGATCATGGCTCTGGGACAGTTCTTCATGTTCCTGAGCGCGTGCTTCCATCAGCAGACCGGACTGTCGGTGCCGCTCATGTTCCTCGGACTCTTCACGCTGATTATGGGTAACGGTTTCTTCAAACCGAACATCTCGACTATGGTGGGCGACCTGTATGAGCCGACAGACCACCGCAAGGACTCGGCCTTCACCATCTTCTATATGGGTGTGAACGTGGGCTCTTTCATTGCACCGCTGTGGTGTGGCTTCGTGGGCGACACGGGCAATCCGGACGATTTCAAATGGGGATTCCTTTCAGCCTGTGTCGGTATGATTCTGGGCACGGTACTTTTCTGTGCGTTCAAGAACAAATATATCGTGACTCCCGAAGGAGCACCTATCGGAACGGTTCCGGCTGCCAAAGCCAACGCGCAGCAGCCTACGGCCAGCACCCAACAGACAGGAGTCGGCACACAGCAAGTTGCAGCCGCTCCGGCAAAATCGGGTTCCAGCCGTAAAACCATTCTGGGCATTCTGTCGGCCGTCGTGCTGTTTCTGCTCTTCTCCATCAACTGGAACTATCTGCACGACTGGAACCGCATCTTCGAGGGCGCTGACCTGATCGGTACGGCCATCTATGCCATCAGCATCGTGGTACCGGTGATCATCATCACGGACAAGTCGCTCACCCGCATTGAACAGGCACGCATCGGAGTGATTTATATTATTGCCTTCTTCGTGATCTTCTTCTGGTCGGCCTACGAGCAGGCAGGCGCTTCGCTTACCTTCTTTGCCGACGAGCAGACCGACCGCCATCTGGGCAGCTGGGAAATGCCGGCTTCTTATTTCCAGTCGTTCAACCCGGTGATGCTGGTGTGCCTCACCCCGCTCTTCACCGCTCTGTGGGGCGCATTGGACAAGCGCGGTCTGGAACCGTCGTCGCCCATGAAACAGGCCATCGGTCTGTTGCTGCTGGCTGTGGGTTATGTGGTCATCGCTTTTGGAGTGAAGGATCTGGACCCGAATGTCAAAGTCAGCATGTTGTGGCTCACCAGTCTGTATATGCTGCACACCATGGGCGAAATCTGTCTCTCCCCCATCGGTCTGTCTATGGTAAACAAACTCTCTCCGGCACGCTTCTCCTCACTGATGATGGGTGTGTGGTACATGAGTACGGCAGCGGCCAACAAATTTGCCGGCATGCTGAGCAGTTATTATCCTGAGGAAGGAGTGGACAAGCACTTGCTGGGCTATCATGTGGCCGATCTGTTTGACTTCTTCATGCTCTTTGCCATCATGAGTGCCGTAGCGGCAGTAATTCTGTTCTGCCTGACGGGCATTCTGAAAAAAATGATGCACGGACTGGAATAACGGCCCCGTAACGAAAAAGACAGCTTCAAAATATTGAAGGCCCCGACAATGGGATTTGATTCCTATTCGCCGGGGCCTTCGTGATTATGAACGATGAAGATGTTGCAGGGATTGTGAGCGGTGACGCCGCTGATAATAGTGCCACCGCGAACGGATCGGGTGGAAGAACAGTACCGCCAGCAGAAACACGGAACCGATGATACACACCACTCCGAACAGTTCCTTCAGGCTGGTCAGCATGGTCTGACGGATCACCTCGGCATAAAGTTCCTGAAAACCGGAATGGCCCGTCTGCGTGGTATAGCTCTGGTCAATATTGCGACTGAGCAGTCCGATATTGTCTTTCTGCATATATTTCATGGCCCGGTTCAGAATGGCAGTACCCAAAGGGGTGGCCACACTGGTACGGATGAAACTGAGCACACAGAGTCCCTGAAAGAAATGCTTGAAAGGGACGCTCTTGGCAATGTAGATGGTCAGACAGATATAAAGGATGCCATAACCGACGCCCTTGAGCAGATTGGGTACATAGAAACTCTCGATGTTGAGCTCCGGATCAATCAGAAAATACATGTAATACTGATAGGCGACAATCAGCAGGAAGCCCACGGAGATCAAGAACTTGAAGCCCTTACGCAGGACCACCTGGCGGTAGAACACGGTTGCCGCACCGATGAGAATGCCCACAAAGACATACCAGTTGAGCGACACGGCATTCAGGCTGTCATAGCCCAGCACCGAAGTCATGAACAGATTCTGAAGCACGGACGAAACCGTCAGAAAGAAGCAGAGCATCAGAAACAGAAACAAGATGGTGGGGAAATGCCGGTAGCGGAACACCTGTATGTCAATGTAAGGGCGCTTCTGCATACACATGCGGTTGATATTGACCATCAGCGACACGGCGGCCACCACCAGAGCCAGACGGATCTTGGCACTGTCCAGCCAGTCGTAGTATTCTCCGTAGATGCAGACAAACACCACGGAAAAGAGTATCAAGGTCCATAAAAAGGCACTCACCCAGTCCACCCCGTAAAGAGGAACCTTCTTGCCGTTGCGTACCGGGCGGGTGCACAGAAAAACAAGCAGCCACACGACCAGCAAAAAAGCGATGACCAGCCAGTGCATATAGCGCCAGGTGGCCCAGTCGCTCAAATGTGTGGCTACCAGCCCCGAAAGCTGGATGCTCTCGAGTACCACGATATAAATCACCGGATAGAACACGGAAAAGTTGCCTGAGGGAGTGACACTCAACCGTGTGTTGGAGAAGCACTCGAAGGTGCCCCACATACGGAAAAATCCGGAGATGAAACACACCACGACAAATACCGGAACCTGATCGGTGTGCAGCGTAATGAGGTTACACGTAACCAGCACGGCGCACACCGTAAGCAGGATACGGCGCGTGGTGAAACGGGCTTTCAAACGAAACAGGATGGGGAAAATCACCGTCATGCCAATGTAGGAAGCATAGGCCGCCATATTGACATCTTCCTGTATGCATCCCAGGGCGCTCGACATCTGATAGGCCGTGGGCAGAAACACTCCTCCGTTGAACTGGAAGACCATGGCAAAGAACATGGACAGGAACATACAGACGGGAGTAGGTATCCCCTCCTTGAAATAGCTGATTCTAGGACGAACTTCTGCCATCTGCACCTACTCCTTTACATTTTTACAGAGCATTCCGCGTTCATGCCGGCACGCAGACGCGACAGGTTCTCTCTGGAATTGTTCTCGGTGAATTCGATACGCACGGGAATGCGCTGCTCCACCTTGACGAAGTTTCCGGCTGAATTATCCTGTGGAATAACGGAATAGGCCGCTCCGGTGGCATCGGAGATGGAGGTGATGCGTCCTTCGAAGGTCACATCGGGGATGGCATCGACTTTCACCTCCACCCGCTGTCCTTCCTTCATATTGGTTGTCTGGGTTTCCTTATAGTTGGCAATGATCCATTTCTCGGTACCGTCGACCAGAGTGACCAGAGTCTGTCCCGGCTGCACCAGTTCACCTTCGTGAATATCCTTGCGGCCGGTCACTCCGTCGGTTGTGGCCAGAATAACGGTATAGGAGAGGTTCAGTTTGGCCAGCTTCAAAGCGGCCTGCGCCAGTTTGATGGCCGATTCATTCTGTCCCAGACGCTGCGTCTGCTCCTGCTTGACCAGCGAGGCCGACTCCTTCTGTCGCAACAGCTGTTCATACTTGGCTTTGGTGGCCTCATACTCCGTCTGCACGCGGTCGAACTGTTGCGGGGTAACAGCCTCCTGCTTGACCAGTTCCAGGTAACGCTTGTAGTCGGTCTCGGCATTTTTCAGACGGATGCGCTGCTCCTCGATGGCGGCATCAGTCACCAGTATGTTGTTGTGTGTTGTGTTAATCGTTGTGTGCATCACATCCTTTCCGGTGAGGGCATTTTGCAGGTCGGCCTCCGCCTGAGCCACACGCAGCTGGTATTCGATGTCCTCAATGACCACCAGCGTATCGCCTTTCTTCACATTCTGATACTCGTCGAAATAAATCTTTTTGATAAATCCCTGCACCCGGGTGTTCACCGGAGTGAGGTGCTGTTTGATCTGGGCATTGTCTGTAAACTCCACGTTGGAGAGATGAATGAACTTGCCGCCCACCCAGCTGATGCCGGCTACCAGGCACAAGGCAATGAAAAAATTGGGTATAGCCCGTCTTTTGTTCTTGATCATATTGTTGTTATCCTTTTATTTTCGTTTTACAGAATTGCTTTGTTTTTCTTACAGAATACCTGCCACCTTGCGCAGCAGATAGTATTGATACAGAATGCCGATCTGGGCATTGGCCAGCTCCAGTTCCATCTCAAGCTGGGTGTTGCTGGCATCGAGCATATCGGTAATCAGCGCCTGTCCGTTCATGTAGCGCTGCTTCACGATGTAATAGTTCTCATGCGCCAGCTGCACGCTCTTCTTCTGTGTTTCCAACCGCACGTAGGCCTCATCCAGATTGACATAGGCCTCGTGAATGTCGTTCAGCAGTTCTTCTTCGGCCAAAGCGGCCTTCTCCTGCATGTCGAGCTGCTCCACCTTGTTCTGCTTCAGCTTGCGCCGGTTGCGGTACAGGGCATCAATATTATAGGACAAGCCCACACCGGCACTCCAGAACCCGAAGTTCTTGTCAATGGCCGGCACTTCTACCAATATCGGACCGGAAAACTCATGCTCGGCTTTCAGGAAGAGATGCGGACGCATACCGGCTTTCAGCAACTGTTCGCTGTTCTTGCTTAAATCCACCTGCGCGCGGGCCAGACGCATCTGCGGGGCATCCTGCGCTCTTTCAATCCAGTTTTTCTCGGGCAGACGCTCCACGGCAGTCTGCTTCAGCATCGTTGTATCCGGCTCGATCACCGTAGTAACGGGCCAGCCGATGGAAGTGACCAGCTGATGGTTCAGGATGTCCATCTGATTCTGAACATGGGTGAGGCGCAGCTGCACGTTCTGCAACTGGAGCTCATAACGGGTGATGTCGCTCTTCAGAGCCGTACCCTGACGGTAGGCAGCTTCCATATCGCGCACCAGCAGCCGGGTCTGCTCGATGTTGCGCTCATAAACCTTTTTCTGATTGGACAGCTGGAAGATGTCCAGATAATGCCCCAAAAGAAGGAAACGGACGTCCTGACGCGTCTTGTGCAGACGGTCCTCCGAAACTTTCTTCTGAATCTTGCTGCGTTCGATGTTCCGCGAAATGGCTCCTCCCTGGTAAACCGTCTGTGTGACCTTCAGGAGGAAGGAATTTCCGGCATGAGGCATGTCTGCCGGTTCGCCGTTGGAGAAGTTACGGTCGGTCGTAAAGCCGTCGCCGATATAACGCCAGTCGGCCGACAGCTGCAACGAAGGCAAACGGTCGTTTTTCGCAACCTCAATAGCCGCCTCGGACTGTCGGATCTGCAACTCGCCCGACTTGACATTCCGGTTGTAGGCGTCGATGCACTGAAACAATTCCTCAAGAGTCACCACACGGGGCTGGGCCACAGCCAGCCCCAACAGGCTTTGAAAGCCCAAATACAAAAACAATCTCTTACCTGTCATCTATATATGAATAATTCCGTTTTGAGTCATGTTCTATTGGTGAGACAAAGATAATTGATTATTTTTGTACCGATTTTGCAAATTATGCAATATTATTAGCAGAAAAAGCCAACAGAAAATCCCCATGAACGAAGAACAAAGAAACTATATACAAACTATCAACCAGTCCGCCGAAGAGGAGATTCTCGTGAAGCGGACCGGATGGGAGGACATCAAGCTCACCCCGCACACGCACCGGAAATCGCAGATTATCTACACGCTGTCGGGCACACTGCATGTGCAAATCGGCGAGGAGAATTTTTTTGTGCCGGAAAAGCATCTGGCCTGGATTCCGGCCAACATGGAGCACGACCTGTCCACCAACAACCGGCAGGCCTCGCTGGTCATCTTCTATGCCGCCTCGGTAGAGAAAGAGAACGCGCGGTTCTCCGTGTATCACTGCAACGGAATCATTGCCGAAAACCTGCGTTTCATCTCCAACTGCGGACCGGTGATCCGAAAAGACGATAGACCGGACCTTTATCACTACGCGTACTTCTTTTTCCGCATGCTTCCGGAACTGAGCCCCAGCCAAGGCATCCAGCTCAAAACAATAACGCTTCCGAACGACACCCGCCTGCGGCCAGCCCTGAACTATATGCGCGAACATGCCTGCGAGGACCTGAGAATCGAACAGGTGGCCCGCGAGTTCGGGTTCTCCGTGCGCAACCTGAGCCGCCTGCTGAACCGTTCGGGCATCCGGTTCAGCAACTATCTGAACACGCTCCGCATCACCCGCGCCATCGAAATGTTTGCCGACCGCAACCACACGATTCAGGAAACCGCCTACGAAACCGGGTTCTCCACTCCGGGCAACTTCAACCGGGTGTTCAAACAGGTGACGGGAACCACTCCGGGGGAGTTCCTCAAAGTGAAGCCCTGGCCGCAGGAAGAGAGCAACCGCCCGCAATGAGCGCATCGGAACAGGATGGCATTTCATAAAAAAGAAACGGGGCGTGCAGGAACAGGCCGCGCAAAGAAAGAAATGCAGAAACTGCTGAAAATATATTTCATTTCCGCTTGTAATATCTTATGAAATATACTACATTTGCTTTTGAAAAAATAATTAAATAAATACCATGTATCGGAATATAGTCAAAATACTGTTAACGTTCATGTTCTTAAACGGTGTTTTGTGTATGCATACAGTCCCTTTGTCTGCCCAGAACAGACAAAACAGAATTCATACACAAAGGATTATCCCGTTCTCTTTCGATCAGATCAAATCCTTTGGGGGAGCCTATCTGATTACCAAAGAAGGGAAAAAGGGACTATACTCCTATACCGGAAAGAAAATCATTCCCTGCGAATTTGACAAAATCAAGAATTTTCATGGGGAATATCTGGTGGAAAAAGACGGAAAACAGGGGTTATACAACAAAAGCGGAAAGAAGATCATTGCCTGTGAATATGATGACATCAAGTTTCAGAACGGAGACTTTCTGATTATCAAGGATCATAAAAAAGGAATCTGCAAGAAGAACGGCAAAAAGGTCATTGCCTGCGAAAACGACAACATCACTCTTTACTATGATGACTATCTGCTGGAAAACGAAGGGAAAAAAGGTATCTACACCCGCAACGGAAAGACCATCATCCCCTGCGAGTTTGACCGGATACAACCGTTCTACGGCAAATTTATGCTGACCAAGAAAAACAAGAAAGGCATCTATACGCGCAACGGAAAGAAGGTGCTTCCCTGTGTCTACGACGACATCACCTTTCAGAACAATTATTTCTTTCTGGTGCAGAACAACAAACGGGGCGTGTACGACCAGAACGGCAAGAAAATCATTCCCTGCGAATACGACCGGATACAGTTTTTCTATGGAGAGTTTATCCTGACCCAAAAGAACAAGAAAGGACTCTCTGACCGGAACGGAAAGAAAATCATCCCCTGTGAGTATGACGAAATCAAAGTACTCAACAATAACTGGATTGCCACGCACAACGGGGAAATGATTCTGTATAAACGCTGAAAGACTGCCCTTCTGATAACCGGGGCGGCACAAGCGTTCAAAATCATCTCAATGATTTAAAAAAATGTTCCCAATGATTTTCGAAAATCATTGGGAACATTTTTTTATCGGCTCCCGGCGCTCCATGATGCCGCGCGAAAGCACAAAAAAAGCCAACCTCAATAAGGTTGGCTCCAGAGCGGAAAACGGGGCTCAAACCCGCGACCCCCAGCTTGGAAGGCTAGTGCTCTATCAACTGAGCTATTTCCGCATGTCTTTTTTCTTTTGCGTTGCAAAGGTAGTGATTTTACGGTTGCAAACCAAATTTTTCCGTATATTTTTTTACTTCTCCCCTGCTTTTGCATAAAAAATCCGGAAAGAGAAGCGCCTTCTCTTTCCGGATCTGTGTTTTTGAGGACCCTCCTGCCGAAATACGGAGGCGGCGTCCTTTAGTCTTGAATCTTCACCTGGTCTACCTTTTCCAGGAAGAAACGCTGCTTGTTCCAGTGGAAAGGCTTGTAATCGTTGTTCTGGATAATCTTGTTGTTCTGAAATACCAGTCCTTGAATAGACTTGGCATAGAGCACAGGAGCATCGAACATGTGGAACTCATTGTTCTCAATCAGCACGGAACCTTTATGGAAGTACTTCACCTGGTTCTTCAGATCGGGAATTTCCGGATAGATGGAAATCACCGCGTTGGTAAACTGATACATGCTGGTGAGGGCATTGACAAACTTGTTGTTGCGAATCGTCACATCCTTGCACATACCGGTTTCATACCAGCCGTTGCAGTCGCCACACAACAGGATGGCCGAACCGGAGGTGTTGAGGAACTGGTTGTTCTCCACCAGAGTCTTTTTCGGAGTGCTGAACAGAGAACCACGGGCACGGTTGTTCTGAATGGTGTTTCCAGCAAAGTAAACCTCCGGAGTCCAGGTCAGATTCTCAATGCCGAAGGAAGTCTTGCCGTCTACCTCTGCCGGAACAGGCTGCTCGAAGCGGATCTTGAACTCGCGCATGCCGATGCCGTTCTTGCCGTCGAGCGGAGTAATCTCGGCAATACGGTTCACGCCGTCCAGATACTCCATGGTCTGCGTGCGGATAAAGGTCACGGTGTCGCCGGCATAACCCCAGTCGAATCCCCAGGCCTGGTCGTGCATGTAACGGGCACGGAGGGTATGGTCGTCCAGACGCTCCATGATTTTCAGATAAATGCCATGCACATTGATGGCGTCGTCCATCATACCTTCATAAAGGCCGTTCACCGAGGTGATCTTGCCCTTGCACTGTGAGAAGTGAGTGGCATCCGCCTGAGTCGTGAAATAACGGTTGGAGTTCTTGTCCAGACACACATTGAAACCATCCATGTGAATGTTGTCACACAACTGGGCAATCAGTCCCATGCCCTGCGCATAGTGCACGCTGACTTTCTTCAGAGTGGTATTGGTGTTGTGCGACAAGAATACGCCCGGTGTAGGACGGTTCCACGCACGCATGGCCACGATTGTTCCTTCTTTCAGGCGGGCATCGTTCCACAGAGGGGCATGCAACAGGCGGTCGCCCACTTCACGCACTCCCTTGGTGCTGTAGAACAGGTCGCCGGTGTTGTAAAGAATATGTTTGGTGTCTTTCTCAAAGGCAATGCCCGAAGACGGCACCAGATCCCAGTCGGAACCATAGGCATGGAACACCGTATCCTTCGAAATCTTATACTGCACCCAGGGAGCCACCCGGAAGGTCATGCCGCCCTTGCCCTCGTTCTTCACAATCTCGATCTGAGTGATGTGAGGATTGTCAAAGTCGATGGAGAAATTCTCCAGCGTGCAATTGGTGGAATTGACCAGAGCCAGAGGCACCATGGTACCGTGGAATATGAATTGTGCGCCGCCTCCGTCGAGTGTCATGTTGGAAAGATCCTCCAGAGCGATACCGATGCTCTTCGGATTGGGCTGGTCGTGATTGGACACATAATAGGTTTTCTTGACGGCATTCTCCGGATAGAAGTTATAACGGCCACTCTTGAAACGAAGGATGTATTCTTCGCCGGGCTTCACTTCCTTACGGATTTTGTCGATAGCCTTCTGCAATTTGACCGACATGTCCTTTTTCTTATCGGGCACCAGTCCGTAGCGTTCCATTTCAAATACCTTCTGGGCATACAGTGCCATACTCAGGGGCGTAAGGCAAGCCACACAAAACAGTTTTAAATTCATGGTTTGGGTTACTTTAAGATAAACCTTAATTCCGCAACACTATTATAAAATATTTTTTTTAAGTACCTGAGCA
>OGGJ01001780.1_pt1 | contig 16784 bp, 16 predicted proteins | sample 1571071 | NCBI WGS metagenome assembly OGGJ01 (sample SAMEA2581954, study PRJEB24529) | metagenome | biome: Human gut stool | place: China | collected 2011
GATCCTCTGCCGGCGCATATTCGGTTGTCATCAGCATACTGAGCATGGGCTTTTTCTCCTGTCATCCGTGTAATGCACGGAAAGGGCGTTTTATTGCATTTGGACTTAAAAACTTTTTTGATCAAGATCCGCCGAGCACCTCGTAAACGCGGACAAGCGCTGCTGTCTCACAGATAAAGCGAGCTGTCAGCTCCCGTTTTTCCCCCCCCACCACGTCCTCTGCGGCGTTGTGTAATGCCCTACGCTGACCGCCGCCTGCGGCGTGGGCAGCGGCACCGGCCGCAGCAAGAAGGAGGCGGAGCAGTCCGCCGCCCGCAGCGCCCCGGAGCAACTGAAGAAGAGAGAAAAAAGAACACGCCCGCACGGGACGGCAAGGGATGCTGGAGATATGACGCAGGATGCGCTCAGCTGGATTCCAAGTCACACAATAGTCATCAAACCAAAGCGGAACTTTTATCACCTACCGCATATAAAAACCGTCTCAAGCGATATGTTTGAGACGGTTTTTGTGATTGCCCACAGCTTTTGTTGTCAGTGAATCAGCGCTTTTTGTCTTGCGTTTCCGGTGACGTAGCCGCACCTTTCAGCAGATCTGTCACAATCTGATTGAGCTGTGCAGCGTTCTTGGAGGTAATAACAGGGACGCCAGTTTGGCTTTCGATGGCTTTCCGTGCATCACCGGCCACCTTGCCTCCAGCACGCGCTACATCAATGTTTTCCGAAAATGTCTCCGGAGCTTTCTGCTTGGATATCTCTGTGGTGGTTGCCTCTGCCAGCATATTCAGCACTAGCTCCAGCGTGGTCATGTTGTCGCGGAGGTTTTCTTTCTTCAGGCCCTTGAGGTTCTTGTACTGCCGCGTGGACATTCCCGACCATGCACGGGATATCTCGTCGGTAAGTATTGCATACTCCACGCCCTTCTGTACACCATGGGCATCCCACTCATCCGTCAGTTCCTTTCGGACTTGGATGGCCTGCAACCGCTGGTTGATCCATTCACGAGTATAAAGTGATATACACAATCACTATTTCCAAGTGTCTTGCACCAATTGGCAAATGCGTTGAATAGACGAACGCGTTTTGCTGCGTTGGATTCTATATCCGGGATCTTACATACTTCCAGCAAGCGTCTAAGCTCAGTCCCTGAAAAACCTGTGTCAGTATCCGCTAATATGTTAGAGATTCGCTCCAACTCACTATTATTAAAAGCCGAGAACATTCTTATCCCCCCGTATGTATTTTCACTTATCATGTCATGGTGCTTTGGGCACGACTTGTTTCTATTTACAGCGTCTCATTTAAGTTCATCAATTTCTTCTATGCTCATATTCAAGGGATCTACTCCAACAGGAAGTTTAACAAAAAGCACGCCTTTTCTTAAATACTCAGCAAGAGGAATCTTCTCCATCAAGTATTCAACTAACTCATCAAAACTGTCTGGAATAAGCGGGCTAATGTACTCCCAATAGTCAATGAAACGATCGACACTTGGTAAATTGATATTTGCATCATAGTTTCTGCCAATATTCATAAGCGTTGCGAGATCTGAAATTTCCTCAATAGATAATCCAAGCAAAAAATCAAGTAGCGCCTGTTCAGCTGGCGGGTTTACAGTTTCGTTCTCTCGCTCATCCACAAAGGTTTCCCAGATTTTTTTTGTGCTCCAGATAGTAATACCTGATTGTAGTGACTCAGAATACCAATTGTCAGCCAATTGAATGGCTTTCTCAATTAGCTCCTTTGAAATGGAAATGTGTTTTGGTTTAATGATAATTTGGCCATTTTCCTCATCAATAATCTTACACATCAGCAAGGGCTTATCACCTTGAATAAATCCGCACGATTGAGCCTCGTTTTTCCCAATGCTCACCGAAAAACTGGAAGTATATCCATTTCCGCCACGCTTTTGAGATAGATATATCCGCTTAATCTTCATATCCACTAATCCTTTCTACAGGCAAATAGTACGTAACCATAATATCATTACGTTACGTACTATGTCAATAGATTGAGTAGTAGTTTTTATAGCATTATCGCAAGCGCATACTTGCAACCTACATAAAAAGGGACAAGCGAAAAATCTTACTGCACATTCGCTGTGTAGATACAATTGTTTTGTGCCCCTGTGGGAATTGTGTCTACCTTTGTAATCTCTCAATTTTCTCAATCCCGCTTTTCAGCCGCACCAGTATTTCTTCCTTGGAGAGTATCCTGACTGATGCCACAAGATCGCGAATGTGGCGTTCGCTCCATTCCGTAATGGCTGTACCGGCCTGTCCCATTATATCGGCGGCCTCCTCCATGTGGCTGGTCAACTCTGCATTTTCTGCCTGCTGTCGCTCCAGTTCGGCGCGTTTGGCCTTCAGCTCTGCTTGCTGGGAAAGGATCGTCTTGAATCGTTCCATGTAGTCGGTACTATTGCCGGAGGCTACAGTGATGAAGGCGGCGTCAAATTCTTGTGCCAGCGTTTCCAGTTGATGGTCAATCTCTGCGATGGTAAGTTCTCCGCTTCGGTTGGGATGTATCACCACCTGTAGATTTTCCGTGACCTGTCGTACCAGTGCAGGCTTCTCAGACATTATGCTGTTGATTGCCCGCAGGATGGCCTGCTGGAGCTGCTGCTCATCCACAGAGGGCGAATCATGGCAATACTTCTTGCCGTAATCAAAGCGGCTGATACAGCGCCAGACGATGTGCTTCTTTCCTCTGTTGACCCATGTGCAGCGGCGGTACAGTGTGCCGCATTCGCCGCAGATGAGCCGATCTGACAGGGCATATTTCGGCGTATAGCAGCTTCTGCCGCTGGGGGTGCTTTTCTGCGTATTACCCTTCAGCGCGTTGCGCCGCGCCAGCTCTGTCTGAACCGCATTATATGTTTTGCGGTCTATGATGGCTTCGTGATGATCCGGCACCAGATACATGGTGCGCTGCCCTGTGTTGCGGATAGTTTTGTGACTGATACAATCCTGCTGGAATGTTTTCTGCATCAGGACGTCACCTGCGTACTTTTCGTTGGAGAGAATACCTCGTACTGCGGTATGCGTCCATGTTGCTCCGCCGCGGGCGTTTGGAATATGGCGTTCCTCCAAGTCCTTACGGATCATGTTGAGGCTGTCACCGTGGAGGTATTTCTGGTAGATTTCCCGGACGATCTCTGCCTGCTCCGGAATGATCTGTGGATTACCATCTGGCCCCTTCTCATAGGCGTACAGATTGTAGTAGTTAATGGTAGCCTCACCACGCTGCATGGCGTAGCGCTTACCCGCCTGAATGTTGCCAGAGATGGACTCGCTCTCTGCTTGGGCAAAGGCTCCCATCATAGTCAGCATCAGCTCTGTGGACTCGTCCATGGAGTTGATGTTTTCTTTTTCAAAGTAGACCGCGATGCCCTGCGCCTTCAGCATTCGGACGTAGTTCAGGCAGTCCACCGTGTTGCGGGCGAAGCGGGAGACAGACTTGGTGAGGATCAGGTCGATCTTGCCCTGCTTACACCATTTCATCATCCGCATGAAGTCTGCCCGCTTCTTGACCGATGTGCCGGTGGTACCTTCATCTGCGAAGATGTCGGCCATCGTCCACGACTTGTTCTCCATGATCTTATCGGTGTAGTAGTTTTTCTGCGCCTCGTAGCTGTTGAGCTGATCCTCCTCTTTGGTGGATACCCGGCAGTAGGCCGCTACCCGAAGTTGCCGCTGCTCGGCAGGCCCTGTGTTCTTTGGTGCGGCGGGTATCACGATCACCTTTGGCTTGTTCTCTCCCACGATTATGCTCTCCCCTCAATAATCTGGCCGTTTTTCAGTAATAGGCTGGCCTGCCCCTTTTTGACATAGACCTGTGACACGGTGCTTTTCAGTAATTCTGCGTCGATCTCCGCCATCGGTGCAGCAGCGATGAACAGATACCGCAGGCGCTGGCTTTCGTACTCACTGCTACCGATGGCGTTATATTGCATCCCGGCCAGCCGCAGGACGAGGTCTTTGGCACCGTCCTCATCCACCGGGCTGGTGGTAAGTGCTACTGAGAATCGCCGCTCCATTTCGGCCAGCTCACCACGGTTGACCAACTGCGGCTGTGGCCTGATCTGTTCCGGCGCTGCCGCAAGGTTGTTCAACAGGGACAGCACCTGCGATTCCACTGCCGCGCTGGGTCTGCCGTTGCACAGGCGGCGCAGGGCCTTTTGCGCTTCGGTGATCTGCACTACAGGCTTGCGCTCTGACCGGCGCTGGATGGTTTCCTGTAGCTGCTCCGCAGAGAGGATAGCCGGAAATTGTTCCGTACCGGCGTAGCGGCTGTCCTCCAAAATACGGGCCACCATATTCTTGTTCCACGGCTTGTCCGCATCGTAGGGTGGGCCTTTTTCTTTCAGGTGGTCAGTAATGTCGTTGAAGGATGCCCCCGCCAGATAGCGGGTATAGATGCCCTGCACCGCCTGTGCCTCCTGCGGATGAACGACTATCTCGCCCATGACCATCTTGTACCCGAAGGGCAGCTTTCTGTTGCCCATTACCGCACCGTCCTTTCTATGCTCTCCCGCAGCTCCAGCCCATTTTTTAGGCGAAACCGCAGGCTGGTGTTGCTCTCGATGATGACCTTGTCAATAAGCTGACCGAACAGCTCCCCGTCAAAATCACGCAGCGTTTCAGGCCCTCCTTTTAGGATGGTGATAAGCTCCTGGGTGCAGGGGATGGTATCATCACCGTCTTGGTTGAGGATCCTGCTTTTGGCTTGCTTGGCGGCGCGGAGCTGTTCGGTCAGCGCATTGCTCTTGGATATGAAAATGTCAGGATCAACACAGCCGCTTTCTCTCAGAGTGGCCAGCAGTTGATTCTGACTGGTAAGTTCCGCTATTTGTTTGTTCAGCTCAATGACATCCACACTCCAGAGGAATTTCCGTTCCCGGATAGACTGGAGGTTGGTGATGAGGTCGGGCAGAATGTGGCTGCCTTGGTGCTTGAGGTTGTAATACAGACGAAGGAAGGCTTGCTGGATTTGGACTTCGGGGATACAGGGCGGTCATCAGCTCCGAGGACATCCGCGCCGTATCGATGTTTTCTTTCTCGAAGAAGATAGTTGTTCCGTTGGTGCGGAACTGCCGGATGGCCTCCAGGCACTCCGACGTGTTGCGGGCGAAGCGGGAGATGGACTTGACCAGAATGCGGTCGATGAGTCCGCGTTCGCTGTCAGCCAGCATCCGCTTGAAATCCTCCCGCTTCTCCACAGAGGTGCCGGTGATGCCCTCATCGGCGTAGATGTCCACCAGCCGCCAGTCCTCATGCTCAGTGATATACTGCGTATAGTGGATGTTCTGGGCCGCAAAGGAGTTGAGCTGATCCTCCGAGGATGAGCTGACCCGGCAGTAAGAGCCTGCTTCCCAGTTTCAGTCAGTCCATAGTTGCAGGTACGGCGTGAATTGTCCTCACCGGCAAAATCCAACAGGATATCGTCTACCGCTTTTTTGACCTCCGGATCGTCTGTCAGCGTTTCAAAGCGGAAGCCGGTTGTGCTGCGGAAGGGCAGTTCCTCCCGGATGGCCTGGAGCAACGCCTTGGAATCCGTGAACTCCTGCTGTTCGCCGCTGGCGAAGGTTACCCGACCTACCACAGGGTGTTCCTGTCGGTACATCTCCTGCTGGCAAAGATCATAGCAATAGAGGTACCCCTGATACTCGCCGGGAAAGGGAGTACAGCGTAGACAGAAACGGTAATTTTCTGTTTCCGCAATATAGCCATAACTCCTGCGGTCCTCTGTGATGGAGCCGCCATGCTGCCAGCAGTAGGCGTCCATGGCCCCCAGATTCTTCAGGAGTCCAGTCTGACGCAGGTCGTCCACAAATCGCTGCAGCACCTCTTTGAACTCCGGGGTGTTGAACCTATCCTCGTTATGGGGCCACCAGGTGTGCCAGAACTCCTTCTCACCATGGCCGAAATCCATGCGGAGGTGGCCTACAGTACCCAGTGCCTCGTCCAGCTTTTCTTCGGAATAGAACAGCCCCACCTCATCCAGGGAGGCGGGGCGCAGTACAAACTCACGATTATCCTGGGGGTAGGCCAGATCATGCTCCTCGCAAAACTGCTCCAGCGTCATTTCTTCTCCCAGCAGATAAAATGTGCCGTTGACCCGGCGCGAAGCAGTACCTTCATGCTTTAAAGGGATTGGAGAAAGTACGGTTCCTGCATGATAGTCAGCGGCATGATCCACCAGAGTGGTTCGGGTGCTGGGAGATTTATGTGTCCCCCGCAGGTCATAGCAGTACCACCCATCAGGAATGATATCCCGCTGAATCAGCCAGTTGGTGAACAGCACAGGTTTTCCAAGCAACGCTGCGTGTTGCATGGAGTCTGTCCAGATGTTAATGCTCATTTAATCCCTCCCATATTCACAGTGTTTTCCCACTCGTGCTGGTTCCACAGCGTATCTTGTATCTGCGTACAGGGATTAATGCATCTGCAACCCATCTTGTACTTCAGGGAACGGATCACTGAGCTTTCGGAGCAGGCCAAATTCGGTCCTTCTCACACCATCCTCCCGCATATAAAAGTTGCCCATTGCTTCGAAATCCGTAAAGCCATCGAGGGTAGAGATCAGCTCCTCGTCCGCCCCGATCCGCTCCAACACCTGCTTGCCATATTCCTCCGGATCGTCCGGTACACGCTCGTAGTCATCCAGTTCGATGGAAAACCTCAAAGCCTCCTGGAGCGTTGCCGGCTGTTCCACCTCAAGGACAGAGAGGTATTTCAGCAATGCGCCATCCTCCTGATCCATTATCCGGATATTTTCCGCCAACTCGTCCAATTGCTCCAGTCTCAGATCCATCCCCTGGAGAGGAAGATATTCCCCCAGATAAGGCCGCAGGGCCTCCACCCGAGTGAGTTTCGCCATATTGAGGCTGTCCACTCCCAGAAGTTGTCTGGCGCTCTCCAATTGCTCAAAGGTCGCAGGCAGAGTGATCTGCGCTGTTTCGCTCTGTACACGAACAGGGCAGGGGTTTTCCATCCATATCCGGAAAACGCCGTCCAATCTCTCGTTCTCCAAAAGTTCAGGTGTCTTTTTCTGCACATAATTGCCGCTGGAATATTCTCCTCCATGCTTTTCCCGATATTCAGCCCCCACACGGGCATAATTGATATAGGGCTTGAAGCGATCCGGAAATGGTGTGATCCCTTTGTTCACAAGGTAGATGCCCAATTCTGAATCAGACGACACATTGTTGACGAGCATATACTCATCCAGCCTGTCCGCCACAGTAAGGGCCCCCTCCAAGTTCCAGACACACTCCGCATCCAATGCCCCGGAAAAGATGGCGGCTTTCGCCGGAGAAAGTGCCTCTGTGCGTTCCGCCAGTTTTTGTAGTTTTTGAAACTGCTCCGAATCTTCTACATCCACATCGTACAGGCATCGGTAAAGGACCGGTACATTGCTGCTCACATCCAGGATGGCGGTGGCTGTGGTATCGAGGCTGATTCTGTCCAGGAAGGCAAATGTCTCCCCAATCTCAGCGGGACTGGCGGGCAGTTGCAGACGGACAGTTTCTTCTCCTTTTCCCCGGCTCAGAGTCAACAGAATCATCGTTACATTCCTCCCATCTGAAATTCCTGTTCCCGCTGGTGCTGCTCTGCCGGACCGCCGGCCATCAGCTCCCCCAATGTCAATGTGCCACAGTAGGCCACATATCCTTTCTCCGTGAAGGCTCCTGTTTCCTTCTCCATACGGAGTTTGCCGTAACGCTCATAATCATAGAACTCCTCCAGATTGGGGTCATATTCATAATGGCCGGAGTCCTGGATCATGTATCTGCCATATTCGGCGGGAGTGCGGACTTTGGGTGCAAACTCAAACAGCTCCAGATTTTTGGCCAGTTCGCGTATCTCGCCGGCACACTCCGGCTTGGCCATCTCCATGACCGCCGTCAACTTTTTCTGTTCCAAATCAGACAGTGCAGCGATGGCCGTCGCCATATCATTCAGCGCGAATAGATCCTCCCGTTGTCCCTCCAGGACCTCCTCCACCTCGGATGGAAGCAGACTGTCCTCATACCAGATGCGGGCATCGTGGATGTTAACGCCTGAGCGTGCAATTCCACGCTGGAGCTGTTGCTCGGAGCAGGGCAGGAGCAGCCAAGTGATTTGATCTGTATTTTCCGGCTCCTGCCGGGAGGAAAGCCCTACCGCCAGCAGATTCGGCTGGTAGTGGTAACAGGGGAAGTGGCGGCCGTCATAGAGCTGCTCCAGTTTCATCCCGTTATCATAGACCACGCCATAAGGGGTAATCCTTCCCTCAAGATGATTGAGGATCAGGTCCAGAGCGAACTTGCGGCCATCCAGCCGCTCGAGCTCCTCGATTCTGCAGCCCCCACCCTGCATCGTCATGTAGTGCTGCCGCCCAATGGCGTCCAGGTCGGAGAAGTCTGTGATGACCGTGGCCTGCTGGCAGCAAAAGGTCAGATTGATGAAATCCTTTATATTTGAGACGCCCAATTTGCAGGCCATTCCCTGGAACTGGGCAGCCTCACCGTCATCAAAACTGTCCAGCCGTTTGGCCAGATAGTCCAGCTCATCAAAATTGACCAATGAGCCAACCAGCCTGTTCAGTACGGTATAGAAGCTGTCCAGTTCATCCACCCGGCAATCCTGCCGGAGCGCGTCACCGATTTCCAATGGCTCCAGCAGTTCGATCATGCGGTCATATTTCTCATCGGGGATAGGGAATGGAACCGTAATCTGCCCATATTCCGGGTGCTGAGCGCTGCTCAGTACCGCTTTCAGCACATAGCCCATTCTGGTGCCTCCTTACTCGCATCCATGACCGCCTTTCCATATCTGGCAATCATGGTTGCGTAAATAATATTGTGGAAGTCCAGATCACTCACCAGTTTTGGGTGTGCCAAATCTTCTGCCTCCATGGGTGACTTCAGGTCATACAGCCGTCTGGCGGAATAAAAGATGGGGTAATCCTGTATCGCAAATCCATGGGGTTTGGATACGATGCGGCTGAAATCAATGGAATCGTGTGAAAGAGCGGGGAGCGCCGGTTGCCAGAGTCGCTCCTTTGAGGCGAGAAGATAGAGCGCCGCCAGATAGCCAGGAGGCGCATCATCCCATACCCTGTCCGCAAAGCGGCTTCTGAGGTGGACGGACACTGTGTGCAGGACTGCCTGATCCGGCCCGCTCCAGTGTTCCACAGCCTGAATCCTCTTGTGCAGGCCGGCATGAGGGATGTGTCCGAAATATTCCAGAATCAAATCCAGGTACTCAATCGCGCCGGACTTCAACCGCTCCGCGATATACGGACAGGTGCGGACTTGACAGGATCGGCGGCGGTAATGCAGGCAGTACCGGCAATCCACATCCTCCGGCTTGTAGCAGAAGCGGCTGAGGATCATCATCCCGCCGCCGCGCTTCTGGAAGCCAGGGACGCTCATCATCATATGCTCCAGACCAGCTCGAGGGGTATTCTGAGCGAAATATCTTGTCATGGCACACTCCTTCTTTCAAAACAAAAAAGCGGGAGCTGCTTATGCTGCACAGTGTGTGCAGATGCGGCTCCCGCTTTTTCTGATGTCACATATCAATTTGTGGCTCCTGTGCTTGTCCCTGCTCCAGTCTGTCCGCCAGATCTGGGACAGTGTATTCGATCTTTGTCCTTGCGGTCTGCATGGCTTTGAGGTGTCCATCTTCCAGCTCTGGGCCTTCATCCAGCAGGTAGTCTGTGGCCCGGTAGAGTTCAGTTAGCTCCTCCGGTGAGAAAAGCTGGGTCTTGGAGATCAGCCCGGAGCGGACGGCAAAATCCTGCTTGGCCCCGCAAAAATCTTCATCATAATAATGTCCGTAGCTCACGCCGGTTCTGTTATAGTCCCAGATCCAAGTGACAAACTGATAGCCCCTGCCATTTTCCAACTCCCGGCCAGCCAGCACTGCGCCGCCAAAATCCGCCAGCAGATGGAATTTTTCGCTCAGACCGCTGATATGAAGGGTGGGCGCAGTTTGAACCTCCTCAACATAAGTGTACACTTCATCTGCGGTCTGTGCGACTCTGTGGTACAATTCACTGGCCTCCGGATTATTGCTTCCGGCAGGAAAAAGGAACACATCGTTTCCTGGAGAAACAAAGAGGACAGGCTGACCATGGAGGAAAATCTCCAGCCGCCTATCCTCTACATTGGACGATTCAACTCCGCCTTCTCTCAGGCACCGGGAAAGTTCTTCAAAAAATTTTTTCAATGGTTAAACCTCATTTCTTTTTTATCTGTTGGGACGACAACAAAAAAGCGGAGATTCTATCATCGAATCTCCGCTTCAATAACTATATTGGTTTTTCTCCGGGGGAAGGGAATCAGGTGTCCGTCCTCTTTGTGTTTTCGTATGGATAGAACAATGACTCACACATTTGGTCTGTGTGAGTCATTGTTTTTGGTGGAGATAAGCGGGATCGAACCGCTGACCTCTTGAATGCCATTCAAGCGCTCTCCCAGCTGAGCTATACCCCCACATCGGGTGGTCGGCGCTGCCGACTTGTATAATATAGCAGGGATTTTCGAAAATGTCAACCCCTAATTTTTGTTTTTTTCGCGTTTTGCAAAAGGGGAAAACGGGGAGAGGCCTACGCCTCTCCCCTGCTTATTCAGACCTTCAGCTGCTTACCCTTGTTGACCTCGTTGAGGCTGGCCATGACCATGCCGGTGAGGGCGAAGAGAGCAATAACGTTGGGCAGGACGATGAAGTTGTTGAACATATCGGTGACTTCCCAGACGAAGTCACTGCCGGAGACGGTGCCCAGGAAGATGAATACCAAGGCGATAACGGTGTAGATCACGTTGCAGAGCTTGCTGTTCTTGCGGCCGAAAAGGTAGTTGGCGTTGATCTTACCGAACAGGTTCCAGCTGAGGATGGTGGAGAAGGCAAAGAACAGCAGGCAGATGGCCACGAACTTGGCGCCCAGGCTGGCGCCGAATACGGAGCCGAAAGCCGTCTGGGCCAGGTTGGTCTTGCCCAGGGTGGCGGTGATATCGCCGAAGTAGCCATTGGCCAGAGGGCCGTCAGCGGTGTACAGGGTGCAGATAATGACCAGGGCATTCAGGGTCAGGACGATGAAGGTGTCGATGAACACACCGATCATGGCCACGACACCCTGATCGTGGGCGTGGGCCACGTTGGCCTGTGCGTGGGCGTGAGGCGTGGAGCCCATACCGGCCTCATTGGAGAAGAGGCCGCGCTTGGCACCCTGGGAGATCGCGGTCTTGAGGGCGTAGCCGATACCGCCGCCGACGATGGCCTGGGGCTGGAAGGCATACTTGAAGATCATGCCGAAGGTGGAAGGGACATACTTGATGCGGGCGCAGAGGATCACCAGACCGCCCAGCAGGAAGATACCGGCCATAATGGGGACCAGCTTCTCGGTGACGGCGGCAAGACGCTGCACACCGCCCAGGAAGATGATGGCGCAGATGATGACCAGGACGATACCCACGATCCAGGAGGGGATGCCGAAAGCCGTCTGCATGGTGGAGCCGATGGAGTTGGATTGGACCATGCAGCCCATGAAGCCAAGGGCCAGGATGATAGAGACGGCGAAGAAGCCCGCCAGGAACTTTCCGAAGCCTCCCTTGAACGCCGTGGTGATGTAGTAGACCGGGCCGCCCTTGATATTGCCGTCAGGCTCAACGATACGGGTCTTCTGGGCCAGGGTAGCCTCGGCATAGATGGTGGCCATGCCGAAGAAGGCGATGATCCACATCCAGAAGATGGCGCCGGGGCCGCCGGTGAGGATGGCGCCGGAGGCACCCACGATATTGCCGGTGCCCACCTGGGCGGCGATGGCGGTGGCCAGCGCCTGGAAGGAGGTCATGCCGCTTTTCTGGGCGCCGCCGCGGAGGTTCATCTCACCGAAAAACTTTTTCATGCCCTCGCCGAAGCAGCGGACCTGGACAAAGCGGGTCTTGATAGAGTACCACAGACCCACACCCACCAGCAGGAAGATGAGGATATAGTTGCTGAGGTACTCGTTGATCTTGGATACGATGGGGAACAATACACTTTCTAACATACAATTTCTCTCCTTGCATAAAAAATAGAGCTGCCGGAAAACGGCAACTCTGGAGAAGTCTGGTCAAGCGAAAAACTCGTCTGCTCCGTCCTTTTGCCTGAGAGATTCGGCGCTTGCGCGCCTTGCACCTTCGGCACCCAACTAAATGGGATTCTCCAGAGTCCCCTCCCCGTCCGGTCTTTCCATTCCGGGCGGTTCATCGGGCTGTATCTAATTGATGGACGTATGTTACCACATAACGGACATCTTTGCAACCCCCTTTTCGAAATTTTTATGAATAGGCGCGCACCTTCCTGGTTTACGGTGAAAAAAGCACCCCGTGACGGGGTGCTTTTGCTTACTTTTGCAGGGTAAACGTCATCTGTACCGGGTTGTGATCGGAGTAGGCAAAGCCTGTATCCAAAACAGCGGCACTGTCCACGGCAACATTGGGGGTGACCAGGAAGCCATCCACGGTGAGGACATACTGGCCGTCGTGGTATGGACCGTCGGCGTTGCGGCAGGATGGCACCGGATCGTTCTCGTCCAGTGGCGCCACCAGCTGCACATCATAGCTGTCGAACACGCCCTCCGGTATGGGCTGCGCCCAGGAATATTCCTGCTCCGCCGCGCCGAAATAGGTGGAGGAGTCCCCCAGCAGGTCCTTGTTGAAGTCGCCGCCGGCCACGCACCAGCTGCCCTTTTCGTACTCCGCCTGCATATCCGCCAGCAACAGCGCCAGCTGCTCCGTGGCGATGGTACCGTCACTGGTGTAGGCAGAGAGGTGCAGGTCGTAGAGCACCAGCTCACCGCTGCCGGAGACGGGGACACGGCTGACAGAGTAGCAGCGGTCCAGGTCCAGAAGCTTCATAAAGCCGGACTCCACCGGCAGCTCCACGCGGTCAGCTGCGGTGATATTCGCCGGAGAGAAGGTCAGCAGGCCGGACCGGGAGGCTCCGTGGGGAGCGGTCAGGGGATACAGAAGATAGGGCGAGTCGTAATTCTGGCAGAAAACGCTGCTCTTGTTGAAGAGGGCGGCATACAGCGGCTCGCGCTCGTCCACATGGTAGGTACGGGTGGAGCCGATATCCACCTCCTGCAGCAGGCAGAAGTCGGCGTTCTGCTGCTTCAGGTACCCGGCGATGGCGTCCAGGTTGGCCGTCAGGCGCTCTTTTGACCAGGCGCGTGATTCCGTGCCGCCGTCCATGAAAAAGCCGTAGTCGTCCTCGTAAGCGCCGAAACCGATGTTCCAGGAAACGACCGTATAGGCCGTATTAGTATCGACGGACCGGGCGGCATCGGTGGACTGCACCGGCGTCAGTATCTGGTCGCCGATACGGTGATAGTCGATAAACACATAGGCCACATAGCCGCCCGCCAGCAGCAACAACGCCAGCAGAACGCAGAGAATGATCTTCATCCATTTTTTCACGGCACAGGCCCTCCTTGGTTTACTTTTTTCTGAATGTATAGTATACTCTTTTCAAACGTATTTGAAAAGAGGTATCCTGCTTGAAAAAGATCATTATTCGCTTCAACGCACCGGTGATATTATCCTTCGCCCTGCTGAGCCTGATCGCCCTGCTGCTGGGCAACTGGACCAACGGTGCCGCCACGACGCAGTATTTCTCCGTGTACCGGTCCTCTCTGGCCGACCCTCTGACATACGTACGCTTTTTCGGCCATGTGCTGGGGCACTCCGGCTATGACCACTACATGGGCAATATGCTGCTCCTGCTGCTGGTGGGCCCCGGTCTGGAGGAGAAATACGGCAGCGGCACCATGGTGTGGATGATCGCGCTGACGGCGCTGGTCACCGGCCTGGTGAATTTTATCTTCTTTCCCCACACGGCGCTGCTGGGCGCCAGCGGCGTAGTGTTCATGATGATCGTGCTGTCCTCCTTTACGGCAGCGCGGAAGGGCGAGATCCCCGTGACGCTGATTCTGGTGGTCATCTTCTACCTGGGCGGCGAGATCATGGACGGACTGTTCAAGCAGGACAACGTCTCCCAGATCGCCCACATCGTAGGCGGCCTGTGCGGCCTGGTGTTCGGCTTTACCGTGCGGCGGGGACGGAGGTAACGGATGTACATAGCCATCGGCATTGCGGCGGCGCTGTTTGCCGCCGACCGGATATTGAAATATCTGTCCCGGACGGGGAAGCTGAAATGGGAGCGTCGGTATGTGCGCCTGACCCATCTGGAGAACCGGGGGTTCTTTCTGGGGCTGGGACAGAAGCACGAGAAGCTGCTGCGCTGGCTGCCGCTGGGCGTATGGCTGGCGGCGGCAGCGTGTCTGCTGCCAGAGCTGGGCAAGCGGGCCTTCGCGGCACAGCTGGGCATTCTGTCGGTGCTGCTGGGCGGCATCAGCAACCAATGGGACCGGCTGCGGCGGGGCAGCGTGACAGACTATCTGCAATTCCCCCACCGAAAGGCCAAAAAACGGGCGCTGGTGTGGAACCTGGCGGACTTCATGCTTATCGGTGGCGTGGTGCTGACCGTGGTCGGACTGGTGAAGGAGCTTATCAAGAAATAAAAAACCGGGCCGACGGCCCGGTTTTTTATTTCTCCTTGTAGTACAAACGGCAGTGGCAGTATCCCTCGAAGCTCGGGTCGGCGATCTGGTCCTTGAACTCCTTGCACATACACCTGTTCTCCTCGGTGCGGGCCAGACGGCAGGGGCAGTAGCCGCCGGTGCGTTTCAGGCCCTCGCGGATGGTTTTCACGATCTCGAGATCGTCATTGAGACGGACTTTCACAGAACAGCCTCCTTCCTCTCTGCGGTAAAAGGCCCGCGGCGCGGGCCTTTTATGTATTAACCGTGGGAATTGAACCAGTCCTCGCAGAACTTGGCGATGGACGGAACGATATCCTTGACAAAGCGCTTGGTGGTGTTGATGCACAGGTCGTAGGAACCCTTGTCGCCCCACTTGCTGTCGCTGTACATCTGGTGGTGCTGGGCACGGTTGCGGTCGATCTGCTTCATACGGGACTCGATCTCCCGGGGCGTCAGATGCTCACCCTGCGGGGCACGGCGCTGGCAGCGCTCGATCCTGGAGTCCTTATCCGCATAGACAAAGATGTTCAGCGGATCGTAGTCCTTGAGGATAACATCGGCGGCCCGGCCCACGATGACGCAGTCGCCTTGCTTGGCGAAGTTCTCGATGATCTGGCGCTGGGCCACTGCCACGCGGATGGGCTGCTCCATGATCTGGAAGGGCTGCATGCCAAAGCGGTGCCCGATGGTCAGCGGATAGGCGGCTTCGATGCTCTTTTCGCCCACGTTGGCCACATAATCCTCGTTGAAGCCGTTTTCCTTGGCGATCATCTCGATGATCTCGTGGTCGTAGCACGGAATGCCCAGGGCCTTGGCCAGACGCTTGCCCAGCTCACGGCCGCCGGAGCCGAACTCACGGCTGATGGTAATGATTCTGCTCATAATTAGGATACCTCCCTTATTGCTCAATATTCATAGCTGCTGCCGCCCACGAACTCGCGGACGATGGAATTCAGCGGCACATAGGGCGTGTGCAAAGGCGGGACGCTCTCCACCACCTCTACCAGGTCGGTGAGGTCGTGCTCCTGCATATACTCCGGCGTCAGTTCCTGCCGGAAATTGGGGATGTTGGCCAGGCACTTGGCCAGGATACAGGGCTCATAGTCGTGGAAGGAGTCGATGTGAATGGCGGCGTTGCTCTTAAAGGGCCGGATATAGTTGACCTCGCCGGCGTTGACGCTCTCGGCACGCTCGACCGTCTCCCGCAGGGAGTGGCCCCGGGTGTTGTAGTCCCGGATGAGCCGGCGGGCCACGCGCAGCTGCTCGGGACGGACCACGCGGTCCTTATTGGTGAGGATACGGGTGCGGGGCGCCACATAGATGCCGGTGGCCGCGCCGCGGATCTTATCGAAAATCAGGGGGTTGAGCATATGGATCCCCTCGGCAATGACAATGCAGTCCTTGTCGCCCTGCATGGGCTTATAGCCGCCGGTAGTGCCGGTCTTGAAATCGTACCAGGGAATATCCACCTGCTCGCCGTCCAGCAGGCGGCCGATGCAGCTGACCAGCAGGTCCACGTTGACGCAATAGGGGGACTCCCAGTCGGTGGCCTCCGGCGGGCGCTGGTCCAGGGGAAGGAAAAAGTTGTCCATACTCAGCAGGCAGACCTTGACGCCCAGATTTTCCAAATAGTCGCGCAGGCGCATGGCGGTGGTGGTCTTGCCGCTGCCGGAGGGGCCGGTCAGCGCCACGATGCGGCGCTCACGCCCGGCGGACAGGACAGCCGCCGCGGCGGAGGACACCTTGTCGTGGAATACTTCCTCGCAGCGCAGGACGAACTGCGTCTCGTTGTTCATGGCCTGGTTAATGGTCTCCAGATCGATGATACGCATAAAGCCTCTCCTTTCAAGAGGGGGATAATACTTTATCCCGTATTATAGCACGGTATGGCCGCCGCGTCAAAGGGGCAAAGGCGTAAAAACGCCGCAAAATATACATGCCCCTTTCCCCCGGCCAGTGGCGCAATACTGCCAAAAAATGCGGCAAAATGCCGAAACTTTCATTGCAATTTGCCGGTATTTGTGGTAGTATGATGTTAGGAATTTAACAATACTGCACAAACCCGCGTACTTCTGTGGCATAGCCGCCATTTCGGTCAGAAATGACGGCGGCGGGTAACACGAAAGGACGTGAGACTTGTTGGAGCACTCCCCCAAGATCATCGCCGTCGCCGGTAAGGGCGGCGTGGGCAAGACCTCCATCTCCGCCGC
>OGGJ01001785.1_pt1 | contig 16760 bp, 20 predicted proteins | sample 1571071 | NCBI WGS metagenome assembly OGGJ01 (sample SAMEA2581954, study PRJEB24529) | metagenome | biome: Human gut stool | place: China | collected 2011
CTTATCGGAATAACAAAGTTATAAATAAATTTCTGAAAGAAACAACTTATTTGCTATCCGCTAAGATATTTTTTAGAGAGGAACCCCTTTTTCTTGCTGAAACCTTAGTAAATACTACGATTTCTGAAGAATAATATTATTCAAAGAGTTTGTTGAACTCTTCTGCTGAAACTTCTTTTACGTCCAGTTCCGCAAGACTTGGTACCCCGTTTATCTCCTCGCGGGCGCTGCGACTATCGTCGTAGGGAAGTCCTTTTTCTGCTATGGTTCTTCGGCAGAGCACAAGCAGCCTTATCTGACATACGTTGAGAAAAAGGCCAGCAATGTCCCGGAGGTCGCGCACCGGGAGCTCGGCGGTCTCTCGCGCATCTACCCGTCGATTTGCGGCAATACCATCAGTGCTGCGCTCGTGTCCGATTTGCGCACGCTGGATGGAAACGCTGACCTTCCGGTCATGTGCGGGTCTCGAATCTCGGCGCTTACCGCCGGCGCGTCCAAGGACGCCGTCCTTTCCGCATTCGGTTATGCGATGTTCGATACGATGCTCTCACCGTTTCAGATGGACGCCATCAACGGCTATTTTGTCGTCAGGCCTTCGGCGGATGACATTTGGGAAAGCGGCTGCAAAGCGTATCATCCGGTGACAGGTGCGATGGAGTTTTCGGAAAAGCGCCGGCACATCGTGGTCAACAGCCATTCGTGCAGGGCCTATACGCTCAACGAATGGGTCGAAGACAGCGGAAACGACGACTACCTCGCATTGGTAGATAAAAACAGCCCTGCATGGGTGTGAAAAGCTCAAAGAGAAGCGGGCGGCAGGCCTTGAAAAAGACCTGCCGCCCGCTTTTGTGCCGATACAGCACCAGTTTTAACGAAAAACCACGCTTCCCACAGGAAGCGATATAGTTTGTGCGGGCCGCACAAAACAGGGGAAAGGCTTAAACGTCGATGTGGTACTCTTCGACTTCGAGACCGGAAATGAGGCTGAGGTTGAGTTCCTCGTGATAGAAGGGGAAGTCCTCATAGGGAACGACCCGAACGGACTCGTGGACGCGCTGCACCGGATACTGGCCGAGCTTATTGTTGTGCTTGAACCAATAGAGGCTGCGCAGAGACATTGAGCCAGCCGGACGGGAAGCGGATTCATCGCCGTCGAAGATGTGGATGATGGCATCCCTGAGCGCCTCGGCGTCTGCTTCGGAGAAGCCGGTCTTGGCGGCCTGAATGGCGGAGATGCTGCCCTTGAAGACGTAGGCGGCACCGTCGACGCGGTACTTCTTGCCCATGGTATCAGAGCCGCGCTTATTTCTATCCTTCTCGCTGTTCGAGATGCACTTCGTAATACCGACGGTGATGGGCTGGATGGTCTGAACGCTCTTGGCGGTGGTGATGGTCACGGGGCCGCGAACGCCGACGGACAGTCCCTTAGCGCCCTCTTCCTTGCCCTTGAGGGCCAGAACATAGCCGAAGCTTCTGACATCACGAAAGCTCTGGCAAAGGGCGCGTGCCTTGTCGTTGAGGGAGGCGGGTTCATCCTTGCTCTTCGTGGGGAAGAGGATGCGGGCGAGCTCGCCGTCGAACTTGTATTCGAGCTTTTCCTCGATACAGGCGGCGCGGTTCTCCATGTAGTCGTCGTCAATGACGAGAACATCGTTCTCGGGATGACGGCCTTCGTCCTCTGCGTATCTCATAATGAACTGGTTGCGGATTTTGTGCTTGAGGCAGACGTCGGAGAGCTCGCCGTAGCCGCGGGGATCCTGACGGGGCAGGCCCTCGCCGCTGGGGTCGCCGTTGGGGTTTGCACCGTCGACGGTGACGATGCCTACGAAGTCGATGCGGTTGGGGAGCACATCGCTGAAAAACGCGGGGGCAGTTTCCTTGAAGTCATAGACGGCTTCATTCTTGGTGGTTTCCTTGCTCATTTTTGATATCCTCCTATAGTGTTAGGCGTTTTGAGATTTCTCTTGGGCTTCGCGTTCTTTCTTAGCTTTCGTGTTGCGGATGCGGGCATCTTTGATGGCCTTGACCTGGCAGGCATAGCCGAGTATGGCGTTCTTGCCAAGGGGCTTTTCCGTGCCGGAGGTCGGGTCGTGATTGGGGTCACTCATCTCGATTTTGCTGATGGTCGAGAGAATCTCGTTGACTTCATCGAGCTTATAACGAGAGACGGGCCAGTTGTTCTTCACATATGGCTGGATGGCACGCATCAGGAACGCGGTCGTGCGGGCCGGCGCATGGTAGAACGAGCTGCTCTGTTTGTAGGCGTTGGTCATACGCTCGAACTCGCGGCCCTGTGCACGCATGGTCTCGCTTTCGAGCGCATCTAAAAGCGCGAGCACACGTCCATACAGGTAATCGCGGTCCTTGCATTCAACATCAAGGGCATCCATAGTAATGTCCTTACTTCCGTTATCTTTTCTGGTCTTGCAAATCAGGGCGCAGGTCAGGCCGACCTGTCTTTGATAGCGATACCAGATGTTTCTCAGCTCTTTCGAGCTGCCCGACATCTTCCAGTGGCAGGTGTTAATCGTGCGAAGGAACGCAGCGTCGGCAATGTTGCCGGGCAGCGGGATGCCGTAGTTGATAGCGCGGAGAATCTGCTGTGCGGCGGTCCTGGCTTCTGGTTTGATATCTGAGCCGACGGCTTTTGCCGTGATGTCTCCGTAAGCCGTCATGACGGCCTGACGGACAGACGGTGCGAAGTAATCGCCCCAGGCTGCGGTCTCGTGCCACTTGAGAATGGTCTCGTAATACTGAGCTTTCGTCAGCTTTTGATAGCCGACAACGGAAAGACGTCCGATGGAGGGCTTGTCCAGCGTCAGGACGATGGTTTCGTCATCCACGTCGTCGAAGCCTTTGACCCAACGGCCTTCGCTGAGTGCGCGGATGTTTTCCTTCTGCTCTTTGCCGATGGATGTGATTTCTCCGGTCGGTTTGTCTTCAGCGGGAGCCACGTCATCTTCCGCCAGCGTGAGCTCTTCGTCCTCGCCGTCGGATTCTTCTTTCTCTTCGCTGATGGCGTACTTTCCGGGGTCATAGATGTCATCTGCAGAGAACGCGTCCGGAGCGTGCTTTGCCCAAACAATCATCTTCGGCGTTGCCGTGCGGAGAATGCTCCAGCTCTGATGGTCGATAAGCCAGCGAAGCATGGCCTGCACCTTTTCTGCGGTATCCGCGCCGACGGTGAAGGCATCTGAGGGTTTGGTGAAGATGGTGCTGTGGCGATAGGTGAAGTATCCGGTACCTGGGTGCTCGTTGGACCAGTTGACCGGGTAAATCTTGGCGCTGTCGCCGGGGCCGAGGATGCATTTTGCGCCGACTTCCATCGCTGGCTGCAGCGTACCGGTCGCCATGCACAGGTCCTTCGGAAGGTCCTTCTGCAGCTCGCGGATACGGGCGATGTGGAGCTCCCAAAGAAGCGGATTGAGGCTCAGGTCGGCGGGACCGTACTCTTCTGCCATGCCGTCAATGCAGAAACGGACCGTGCCGGAAGGGGAGGCTCCCTTCTTTTCGTCATCCGACAGACACGAGGAGATGTCGTCTGCCAGCGTGTGACGGCAGAGGTAGTGGTAGACCATCAGAACGAGCTCTTCAGCATAGACATCGCCGGCTTTGAAGCTGTCCGACGTGACCCAGTTAGTGAAGTTCTCCATGTAAGGGTTCCGATAGTTTCCCCTTGTGATGTAGTCGAGGCGCTCTGCAAGTGCGTGCGGCACGGCATAGGCTTTGACTCCGGTGCGTGCGCGGCTCGTAGGCGTGCACGGGATGATGGTCGTCTGCTCGTCTTTGCTCAGGACACGCGCGGCCAGAAAATCGCCTTCGGAGTCGAGATGGACCTCGTAGGCGCATTTGACGATGTCGTGATAGATAGGAGCCAGCGGTCTGAGCTGGCCACGGAAGTTGCCGCGTTCATAGATGTCGATACGGCCAAGGAATCCGGGCGTATTGGCACAGATATCATAGGTCTCGACAAGGTCGGTCATCCAACTCATTCTGAACACATCTCCTTCCACGTCTCATTTACCGGCTGGACCGGTCTTTTGAGATGCTCAAGGCTGCGGGCATTGGAAAGCTTAATCTTGCGTCTGAGCGCCGAAGGGCATTCGTCGACGGTAGGGAAGTTGATGACGCCGTACTCCATCTTCGGCATCCAGAACTGAGCGTAGGCGTTCTTGTCTTCCTTCGTCGGATAGATGATGCTGTGGAGCATCAGGCCGAACGATATTTCCTTGGTGTAGTCGTACGCACCGGTGCCTTCGCCGAATTCGCACGGCGAGATGTAGCCGTAGCATTCATCCTCGCGTTTGCCGAGATACGGGTAATGGCGACCGCCTTTGAAGAGCGCGCGTCTGAAGACATCCATGTGCTTGCGCATATCGCGGTCGTCCATCAAATCGGGGCGTTCCTCATTCCAGATGATTTCCCCCTCTATCTGATAAGCAACGTCTCTCAGATAAGTGGTAAACGCACGGTCGGCGTCGCCGGGCTTATCGCAGGTGTAGAGTCGCGGGTACAGCATGGCCTTGGTCTCCATCTGAATCGGCTTGAGAACGCGCACACGCTTTACCCTATAGGATATGGTTGGTTTCCAATAATTCGCGCTGCATACGCCTACCAGAGCGCTGTATGTGGGCACCAGGTACGACAATCTTTCGCCGCCGCCTCGGGAGATGGGTTCCGTGAAGATTGCTTCAGGAGCCGTCACAAGCAAGGAGAAGGTGTTGTTTACGCCGTCGTACCGCCCCTGGGAGTTGTTGTCAAACAAGCAAGTTCACATCCTTTCTAATGGCGTATTTTTGGCGACATTCTTAATATGACGTTATTATACCGTCATAGGAACAATGTAGCAAGCGGTAAACGCAAGTTTTCCCGAAATTTGCTTCTAAAAATGGTGATGAAGGCTTTGGACGAAATCAGCAGCTCGGACTGGAGAGATGCGATGAAGACCAACGACTGGTTAAAATGAAGAAACCGAAAAGTCCATAGAAAGCAAGGAAAATCAAGGCAAAGAAAAGAATCGACGCTGATGCGAAAACAGAAAAGCAAATCTGGGAAATGTAATTTGAATTGAGTCAAAAGGTCGCTGCGTAGCTGGCGGAGTAAAACTGGAATCAAAAAGAAAAACGCAGCGCAGGATTTCAAATTGCGTTGCGTTAAAAAACATATATTGTAAGACAAAATCGCACAAAACTGCGCAGCGGCCGTCAAGACCCAAAACTGGGACAAAAAACGGCCATTTTCGAGGGAGGCTATCGAAACGCGGTAAAAACGCGGCAAAACTATCATTTTGCCGCGTTTTTTATGTGTATGGCTACGCCCCTTTCCCAAGCTATCCATCTCTGGTTTTTTGCAAATATGGTTTCAAGCATAAGGCCTTTGTTGTTGTAATGATTGACGGACTATATAGACATTCTCATAGATTAGCCATGTATGTCTACATAGTCCGGCGTTTTCGAGCGATGCCTCAGTTCACGCCATCGGCGCTCAGCGTTTTCTGAATTTCGGTTTTGGGACCTTCACAAAAGCCTCCAAACGCCGGATGCTTCGGATAAGCCTTTTCCAGCTTCACCCGGATTGTCTGAGCGTCTTTGTATGTGCTCTCAGTCATGAGATATCGATAGTCCTCAATGGTTTGTCCAAAGGTGCTGTAATGGCTTCTGGGGGCGCTCTGCATCTCCTTATACCAATTCACGAATGAGGTCCGTGCATCGCTTCCTGTGGCTTCCTGGAGCGTTCTTGGGATGTTCAACGCTGTCGGGTCGAAGAGCATGAAACCATTTTGGTTCTCGATGACCACGACCGCGTGATGCGCAGGTATCAGAACGCTGCCGACGAAGAGCCAACCACAGAAAAACTTCACTGGATCCCCGGCATCTGTCAGCTGCTGCCGCAGTTTTTCTGCGTTTGCATAGCACTTGCCGGTCTCAAACTCAATACTATCGTAGATAGACCGTATGGTTTCGTCTTCGCATGGTATGGTGTTCTCAGAGAAAAAGCAATAGTCCCTCTTCCCTTTCAGTGGCCACATAGCTGACGGAATCTTGATATGAGTTCCGTCATCTCCGATGATTTTTGCTGTCAACCGGTTCCCCTCGATAGAAACCGTGAATTTCTCGATTTCAGACACTTTGTCCATCTCCTTCGTCAATAGGCTCTTTGCTCGTAGTTCTCCCCTGCCCTTTTCCGTCAAAACAAGGAGATACCGAATGTACTTGCGGCTTCTTTTAGTATCTTGCCTTTGGCGTTCAACTCACGTTTTTTGTTATATGCCTCGCCTATTCCGGCGCGGATGGCTAACTCCCGTGCGTATGGGTTGTTGACGGAACGGCAGTACGTCGTAGCTTCGCTCAGTTCGAATGGAGACATCTTAGACGGATTTACAAGGATGTCTCCCTTGCGCTTTATGAAGCTGCGAGTAACCCCATCATCGTGCCAATTAACCTCGCTTAGCACAAGCTCTGCAGGTTTCTTCGTGCAAAGCAGCTTCCTTTCAGCATTTACCATAACAGCAGCGCTTCCTCTTCACTTCGCCCTTACTGGAACAACTCTTTTCTACTTGTTGTGTCCTTGGAACGATTCATATTTTTTGGTATATTTTAGTCCGATTCCCGAGGGTTTGCCCGTGTATATGACAATATCTTTGCAATGGGAATCATGGTACTTCTTCACCAGCATGCAACCTTCCCAATGGTTGCTCCAACTAATGCAATAAGTGTTGTTCCCTTTCCCATTAGTTTTGCAGAAGACTCTGCAAGTCCTTTTTCTGTGATGTAAGCAGTTACCGTTTCAATATTCTTTTGATTCTGACATACAGTAGAGCCAAGCCATTTGATTGTCCCATGCTCCCAATAGGAAGCATCTTTCTTAGATGGTGTACCGCCTGCAACCACAATACATACTTCTCCAAGGGTCCGCCATACAGCTTTACTTGTCCCCCTCCCCGAGGACATCGAATGTCAGCAGCTTATCCCGATAGAACTCATACTGCTTCTTCCGAGCGGTCAGCTCGGCGGTCAGCTCGGCGGTCAGCTCGGTGAAATTGTCCAAGATTCGGACAATTTCACGCTGGACTTCCAGCGGAGGAACGGGGATACGAAACTCCTCAGTAACCGGAAGCGAGATTTGCGGCAGCGAACCCATTCCAGATGCTGCATCTCTAAAACTCTGTATATTATTTTTGAGGATATAATAGAGAAATTTCACAGATGTTCTTTCGGATGTGGTGTATGCCCACATTTCGTTTTTGAATGTAAAAGGTTTCTCATAGAAAATGACATCAATAACTCCCCTTGATTGTACAAGTACAGCAGGAACTCTAATGATGTTTGCATTTGGAATATCTTCCTCGTTGGCATTGATAACGGTTTTGCCACCAGCGAAGACCCGCACTTCTCCGTTGTCAGATGCGATTTCTTTCATTTTGGCTGCTGTAATTGGCGTACCTTTGAGCCGCTGAAACACATCTTTGATTTTCTTATACTCCACCCCATTGGGGCAAAGCTCTCGAATCAGTTCATCTAATTTACTCATTTCAATCCCCTTTGAGATTTTACATTCTTCGCATAAGATATTGCGGATAATTCCTCAAATATGCTTGAGCCTTATCATCTGTTAAGTCAATAAAGCATAGTACGGGTGGTTGGACTTCCATTTTTTCATTGTGTTTATACGGCATAAACCAGATGACAAACTCTAAGTCTGCTTCAAATAAACAACGCATAAACCGCTCATCCACAAATGGAATATGTGGCACAGATAGGACCTGATAAACTTTGTTCATGTCATATGGAGCCGCTGCATCCATAATATCCTTGTGCTGAAGGTATGACTCCGTCTCATCCATAACTAAAAAGCCCATCTTTGAACCCGGATGCAGTTCGCGGCATCTTGGAATACGCTCAATGTGGGCAGAAAAGACTTTTTGTGCGTGTTTATAATAGTTTTGATAGTTATGAGTCTTATCATAATCCCCATCAGGAGCAGCGTTCACAAAGATGTTATCTTCTGATACATTAGGGAAACTCTTTTGTATTTCACGTATATAGTCTCTTCCTTTTTTTAGAATTGGATTATAGTAAACTACCTTGCCCCTTTTTGTTGTCGTAGTGGTTTCGCTATCGTTGATTCTCATGACATCAAACATCAACTTATGGTCTCGTGAGAAGAAATCTGGTGGTTCACTTGAATGTCCATTGTTTGTCGTCCACTTGGGCCACTCTTTCATTATCGCACTAACAAGCATTTTCTCAAATTTACTGCTTGTTAATAAAGCAGTGTTACTACGAGGTACTTCATGCATATCTTTGATAATGTTTTCTTCATTGTCGAGCCGCCCCATATAAGTTATCCCTCGATTTCAGCGATGATTTTATCGATTTCATCCCGCAGCATCTGTTCCCGGGCTACGATGTCCTTGATTTCCGCATTCAGCTTCACGATGTCCACCTTTTCCCGGATGTCCTCCGCCTCCACATAGGTGCTGACGGAGAGGTTGTAGTCCTGCTCCACGATTTCTTCGTAGGCTGCCAGATGCGCCACATGGGGCACATCCTTGCGCTCGGTGAAAAGCTGCACGATATGCTCGATGTTGTCCTGCGTCAGCTTATTGCTGTTCGTGACCTTCACGCACTCCTTGGAGGCGTCGATGAACAGAGTGGTGCTGTCCGACTTGCCACGGCGCAGGATGAGGATATTCGTGGCGATGGTCGTGCCGAAAAACAGGTTGTCCGGCAGTTGGATGACACAGTCCACATATCCGTTGTCGATGAGGTACTGCCGAATCTTCTTCTCGGCACCGCCCCGGTACATGATGCCGGGGAAGCAGACGATAGCTGCCGTGCCGTTGGCCGCCAGCCAAGACAGGCAGTGCATGATAAAGGCCATATCCGCCTTCGACTTGGGAGCCAGTACACCAGCGGGAGAAAAACGAGGGTCATTGATGAGCAGCGGGTTGTCGTCTCCGGCCCATTTGATGGAATAGGGTGGATTCGTACAAATCAGTTCAAACGGCTCATCGTCCCAGTGCTGCGGGTTCGTCAGGGTGTCCTCGCAGGCAATATCGAACTTATCGAACTCCACACCGTGCAGGAACATATTGATGCGGCAGAGGTTGTACGAGGTCAGGTTTATCTCCTGCCCGAAGTAGCCCACAGTCACGCCCTCATCGCCCATAATCTTCTTGGCTTTCAGAAGCAGCGAGCCAGAGCCGCAGGCTGGGTCGTAGACCTTGTTGACCTTGGTCTTGCCTACCGTCCCCAAGCGGGTCAGCAGTTCCGACACCTCGGAAGGCGTGTAGAACTCGCCGCCGGATTTGCCAGCGTTGGCAGCGTACATGGTCATCAGGTACTCGTAGGCATCGCCGAATGTATCGTTGTTGTGGTCGTTGATGTCGCCGAGGTTCAGTTCTCCGATGCCGTTCAGGAGCTTGACCAGCCGCTCATTTCTGCGCGGGACCGTTGCACCCAACTGGTTGCTGTTCACATCGAAATCATCAAACAGACCAACAAAGCATTTTTCGGACTCATGTCCACGGGAGGAGTCTTCGATGTGTCGGAACACCTTTTCCAGCGTTTCGTTCAGGTTCTCATCCTGCGCGGCCCGGGTGCGGACATTGCAGAACAGTTCCGACGGCAGCATGAAGAATCCCTTTTCCTCAATAAGGCCGTCACGAGCCTCCTCCGCCTCTTCATCAGAGAGTTTGGCATAGTCGAAGTCTGTGTTGCCCGCTTCGATTTCGCCCGCATTGATGTAGTTGGTCAGGTTTTCTGATATGTAGCGGTAAAACATGGGGCCAAGGACATAGCTTTTGAACTCCCATCCGCCAATGCTGCCGCGAAGCTCGTCTGCCATCGCCCAAATCGCCCGATGGAGTTCGTTCCGCTCCTGCTCTCTCGTCATGTCTGCCAAGTGGTTATCTCCTTTTCAAGAAGAGTGTCCCTCTTCATTTGGTACTATACGTTTTGACCTGGAATGTTTTTGGCTAAAATCCGCATCTTCCGTAGAAGATGATGTGCCGTGCTTTGTTGCCGTCTGAATTGTTTTGTCGGACCTTTTCCCCGTTTTTCGCCAAGAACGGAGTGTCCAACAGACCGCAGAGGCTATGACTCTCGTGCTGAAATTCGCACTCCCCGCAGGGAGTGAAACGTAAAGCGTCGCTTTTCGACTGCCCACATCGAGGCTTAAATCCACACTCCCCTCAGGGGGTGAAACGGGTACCCAGTTTGCGGCAACGACTCGCTCTGGCGCTTAAATTCGCACTCCCCCCAGGGAATGAAATATCGTGTGCATTTCTGCTGAGCTACTCCGCAATACCGAGAATTTTTGCTCGACGAATGCACTCTTCTTCGGTATGATTTGGAATGAGCGCAGCGACGCCAGCTCCGGCAATCGGATAAAATAGGTCTTCCGGCGCAAAGAGCAATTTCATGGTAGGGCGGGACACGCCCGAACCTATACGCTTGGGGAGACTGTGTAATTCCGCGTGTTACTTCTGTGACGTGAGGTTGCGGTCGTCGAACCAAGAATCCCCTAAGGCTTTAGCCATGGGGAGTGTCAAACTGCTCAGAATAACCGGAATACCTTGTCGGGATAATTTGCCATCAGGAGTTTCCATTTCAGGCGGAAAGTCTCCGTTGTCAGGTATTTGCCAGTTGCATTGTCGAGGGCCTTTACGTCTTCGACGACCTCTTCTCCGCTCTGCTCCCTGTAGACGAAATCCGCTTTGTAGTAGACCGCTTTGTGAAGCACACCGTCGCGGCTCCGAAACTCTTCGTGCAGCAGGAACGGCACCTGCTTTTGCAGGGCAGATATCTTGCCGGCACGCTCCAGCAGACGGAGCTGGCCCCATCTCGCGTATTCCTTTTTGCTGTCGTATTTGTCAGTTATACGTCCATGTGTTTTGGAGTCCTCTTTGCTATTACTGACGAAACCGTCTGCGAAGACATAGACGATGTGGTTCCGGTGTTTGGGACCTTTTTTCTGACTCTCGGCGGCCACGTACATCCGGTACTCCGCTGCCGACATGTGAAGCGTCGCCATGTGGTTCTCCTTCTTACTCAGAATCATTTCGGTGTGCGGTGTCGTTTTTCCTGTGCCTGGGCTTTTTCTTGCCCATGAATCCCGCAGCGAGGAATCCGACGAAGGCTTCTATCTTGTGGGTCTCCTCCCGTACTTCTGCTTTCCTGACCTCTCCATCGCGTTTGGTTTTTCCAAGTACCACATCCGGTGCCCGCAATTTGGGCAAAACGGCTTCGGTACATTGAGGAGTTCTCCGCAGGCGCTGTGGCGGAAGGCGCGACGCGTGACGTGGGAACCCGACGCTGTCTGTACAACCTCTACGGTCTCCCAATCGTCTTCCGGCTCCGGCTTCTGGTTGACCGCCGGTTCGCTGCGGATGATGGTCATAACTTTGTCCAGCAAGGCAAATTCTTCCGGAGTTTTTGTCAGGACTTCTGCCTGATTTTTAAGGCGCTTGAGGAGAGCGTCGCTGCTGATATACTTCTCTTCATCCATAGTTAATCAATCTATCCGAGTATGTTTTTTGCAAGCGCCCAGTGCGTCGCGGAACTCCATGTGAGGGGTGTACCCGCATATGGCCAGGCGCTGCACAGAAGCGCTGTTCGTTCTTTTGCAGAGACATTGGGAACGGTCAGGGCAAACAGGGCGGCTTCTGTGGAGTGCTCTCCCGTAGCGGCCATCTCGAGAATGGCCGCGCCCTCGTCGATGCCGAGGCTTTCCGTCACAAGTTTTATAGGAGAGACGGGATATACAAGCTCGTTGCAGCTTGGACAGCGAAACTCCCCGGCTCCCGGGGAGTGCTCGGAGACCAGTTACGCTGAAACAATGGCGCTTTTTCCTGGATGCTTTGCTGAGCGATACTTTGCTACAGGCATATCGCTTCCTCCTCTCTTCCGCCGGTCTCTTGTATCCTTCCTGCCTGCTGCACGGCGGTGAGTGCAGTTTGGATTTCACGCTGCAGTGAGTAAATGCAATAGTTTGCGGTGTCGAACGAGCTTTTTATCTTGTCTGCCGCAGCGATGGTGTCGTGATAGAGGGATTCCTTCTCCCGCATCGTGGCGCTGACGCCGCGAGAGAAGATGGATGTGACCATGATGACCTCTGCTCTGTGGGCTGCGTTCCAGACGGCATCCGTCCATGCGGCCCAATCATGTCCATATGCAGTGTCGATTTTCTCACAGAAGTGATTTGCGCCGACTTGTACGGCTCTCAAGGAGGCCTCAGTCCCGGTTATCCTGTCTTTTAGGAGTGTTGCGCTGATTTGAAGTAAACCAAGCGAAAACTCTTCCTCTTCGGGCAGCCTGACGGCATCATCCGCTTCGCCTGTCGAAAGCTGTCGAAAAGCGTCGGCTTGCAGGAGGCCTTCGCACCGTATCTGCATCCTGCGGCACAGAAGAAGAAATTTATCCAGCGTCTTAAGCTGCTCTACGCAGAACGCCTTCTTCTTTTTGAGCAGCGCGGCATACTCATTGAGGTGCTTGTTCATAGCATCATCTGCTCGTGTAAGCCACTCTTTCAGTGTGTGCGCAGAAGTGCTTCGCGGGGATGCAAGCTGCTCCGGTATGCGCTGCTCCGCAAAGATGAGTGCGTCTTCCTCAGCCTCGTTTCGCTCTCCTGCCGCGCTGTTCCAGCGCTCCAGAAACTCTGCCGCAGCAGCCATCAGAAAAAGAAATGACTCTTGAAGGTCGGAATAGACGACGGCGAGCTCGCCTGGCAGACGCTCACACGCAGGAAAGCTATGTGTGTGTATTTTTGCGCTCTCCAACCGGCTCACCGCCTTCCGTTCTTAATTTGATGATATTATACCATTATCGGAACAAATGGTCAAGCGTAGACGACTGTTTTCAGCAAAAAGAAAGAGCCTTGCTTCGCTGGTTCAGCGCAACAAGGCTCTTGGAATTTTCGATTGTGAGTTGTGGGTCAGCGCGTCCTTTTCCCCTTGGGCGGCGCTGCTTTGGTGGCTGTGCCCTTCACCCAGGCAGTACACATCTTGTTGGCGGTCTCGTAGGGGTCGTACCCGTCGATGACTACGCCGGCTTCCTGCAGTTCTTTAATCCAGTCATTCAGCGTGTAGGGCTTCTTGCCTGCGTAAACGATGCTGTTGCGGAATGGGTTGACTTCCTTGATGCCGGCGGTCCAGAGACGTTCCAAACTGCTGAGCGTGTCGCGTGAGTAATAGTTCACGCTGTCGAGGCGGAACACAGAGATGTTCGTCTCAAAGAGGCACGAGCCAAGGAAGATGATGCTGTTATGATACAGGATGAAGGCGTCTCCATCGAAATCGCCTTCGTCAAGGTTTCCGGAGCACTGAATGGGGCCGTTATTGATGAACTCCATATCGAAGCGGATGGCCGGCGAACGGTGGCGCTTGCCGCCGTAGGAACCCGTGGGACGGAACGGCACAAGGGATGCGATTTGCTGAGCCGTATAACCGACGATAGAATAGACATGGATGGGTGCTTTCTGGTCGTTCTGCTGCAGGAACAGTCTTTCCCGAGAGATGGCGAGCTGATTCTGGTATTCCTGAATGAACACAGCGTACCAGAGGCCGCAGAACTGGAGGAAAACGAATTGCACCGGCTCAAAACCGAGGGCCGTAATAGCCGCTGCTGCTTCTTCCTGTGTTTCAAAGCCGTCGCCGTAGCTGTAATTGAATTCGATGGTATCCGGGTAATCCATCAGGAAATAATTGCTGAAAGTCTTTTCTACCGGGAATAATTTGACCATGGGAAAATGCCCCTTTCTTCTTGCTTTCTCAATTATATTTTCCATTTTTCGGTTTGTCAACGAGTTGGCGAAATTATACCATTATCGGAACAAAATATTTGCTGTTCCCTTGCAGCGGAGGGACGATGTGTGATAAGATGAAAAAAATAGTGAAGAAGGAGATGGCATTTTGGCAGCAAAGGGTAATGTGGTAAAGAATCTTCCCGCGTCCGAAAACGGGCGCGGCGACCTTTGCACACCGAGAGAAAAGGAGCAGTATGTGGTGTCCCACGACCTTGCAAAAGACAAATTCACCTTGTGGAAGGTCGTACCGGAAGGCTATGAGAAAATCAAGGCGGGAGCCGACTCCCCTTTTGAGCTCTACGACTTGATTCCCGCGTTTCGAGACAAAAAATAAAAAAGAGGCACCCGGTGGGTGCCTCTTTTTGCAATCATAAGGTGATTTCCGAAAGAAGCTGGGAGATGATGCGGGCGTTGCTGTCAAAGATGCAGCTCACATCCTTCAGCTTGTCTGCATTGTCTCCCGTAGATGCCGCGGCGGCGTAGCCGACAAGCTTACCCTTCATGGTGATGCGGGAGAACAGATAGGCATTTCCGCGCGGAGGCGCGAAGATGTCGACTCTTCTTCCGGAATACTGTTTGCGGGCGTTCTGCAGGAACGGAATGACAACATCCCTATACTCGTCATCTGCATAGAGAGACTTCAGACTTGTATCGGGACTGTACCCAAGCTCAAAATAGCTGATTTTGGGCGTGCCATCCGCCGTCACATATGCGACGCGGCATTCCGCGGGAACGTACTTCGTCAGGATGCGCATGTAGGGCAGCAGCTTTTTTAGCAAGCGCTCCTCAGGGTTCTTTTCTCTCATCGGGGTGATGAGCACTCCATAGGAGCTTTTACCTTCGACGTTAACGACGCACTCTTCGAGCATGTCGCCTTCGTCGATTTTCAGCATCTCACGGATACGCTTCGGAATCACAACGCGGCCAAGGTCGTCAATACGGCGAAGCTCGGGCGCAACTTTTATATCAACGGTGATATTTTCCATAGTAAAAATCCTCCTTCTAAACAGTAACAACTAATTGAGCACTTTGTCAACGAAAAAGATGACTCCGTGGTAGGTCAGCATGCTCTGCGCGATGTTGTACCCGAGCAGTTTGCTGCCGACGATTTGTTCGGAAACATGCTGTGACGGGTCAAGCGTGAGCTGAGCAGAAGAGTCCTTGGTGACGGGATAACCGCCGTCTTCCGGAGCGTCGTCTTCGCTGCCGTACTGCTCGATGAGCGATTTGTAGCGCTCGTTGATATCACGAAGCGCACTCTCGTTGCGCTGGTCTGTCAGGAAACTGGTCTGGAATGAGATTTGGATGCTCCAGCTTTCGTCGGCGCTGCCGCTTTCACAGAGGCTCTCTTCCCCAAATGTCTCCTTGCCCCATTTTTTGAGGAACTCATCGAGTTCATCCCAGGTCACAAAAATCGCGGTTGTTTCTTTTATAAGATATCCTCCTTCATTAAGAGGGACGCGTAATTACCGCGTCTCTCTCCTCTTTTCTTTAGTTTTGCATCAGGCAGAACGCGGCAATGTCATTTGCCAGTGCTGTGCTATCCTCACTTGCGTACGCCCTGGCACCCTGCCACGTTTTGCGCGTGTCGTTGATGCCGTTGCACAGCTTCATACCGCGGCTGCACTTGCTCCAATCGAGAAGATTATGCGTGTAGTCGTCGAGCAGGACATCGCTTGCTCGATTCCCACCGGGCACGATTTCTGACTTTTGCGAGCCGCAGCGGCTGTAGAGCCTGTGTGACGTATCGAGCTCAGGAATGTGAGCTGTCAGCCACGCGTCCTTCTCCTCGATGGCGTACGGATTCTCTGCCAGTGTTGCCGAGAGCGTGTACACCTCGATATCCTTGCGGTTCGAGATGATTTCGCGCACGGCGGCAACAACGCTTTGATTCTCTTCCATGGAGAGGAAGAACCCCTTTTCGAGTAGCTTTTCAAACTGCTCGACAGGCTGCCACTTACAGAGCGTGCCGTCCATGTCAACGAAGAGGCGGACCTTCTGGCCCGCCTTTGTGCGAAGGTCGCTCATCGCTCAGTCCTCCTCTCCGAAACGGTGGACACGTCCATCTTCGTCTTCGAAACAGATGGCCTCACCGTCGATGTCAGAGAGTTGACCGAAATCGGCGTCGGAAAACAGAGCTTCCGCAGCTTCGCGGATGGCGTCCTCATCCTTCGCGTCATCGACTTCCACTGAGCAGTAGAAGCGTCCGGTAACGCGCATCTTGACGGTGATAGTCTGCTTAGACTTTGTGGCCGCCCTGCCGGTGACTTGGAACTGTGATGCGTTCATGTTGAAATCCTCCTTGAGTTGTTTTGTTGATTAAAGCGTTGCCTGCTGTGCGCAGTTCTCATTGTAGAAGCGCTCAGCGATGGGTTCGAGGCATTTTCCAAATCCCGAATGCTGATTGCGCACGGGAAGATACAGACGGCTTGAAAAATTCTTGAAGATTGTTTCGCCCGAGATGAGCGCAAAGCCGGATTTCACATCGGAAAGCTCCGTCAGCGCATGTTTGATTCGCCCTGCGTTTAATTCGAGAGCATCTCCCATTTGCTGCAATTCTTCTTCGCTCATCACACGGTTCCCGAGAACCGTCTCAGCCCTGTCGATAGAGCGACGGATTGCATTATCCGCAAATAGCAGCTCACAGAAGGCGTCCTGCTTTGGCAAATATGCCTTCAGCTTTCTTGCAAGAAATTCCTTTGCCGACCGTGGAGAGAGTGTCCCTCGAATCGCTTCAATCGCGAAGTGTGGGAAAATGGCGTCGCCGGTATAGTGCGAGTCCCACAAATTCTTCGTAAGTTCTACGGTGAAGCCGCTTCTCCACGTGTAGTCGTCGTCATTCCGCTGCAGGTAGTAGACAGCCATCTTTGTGTTATTCCCGCATTTATAGGAGACCATGTGGAATTTGGGATTCTGAGAAACAGCCTGCATGATTTCCCCGAATCCAGCGCCTT
>OGGJ01001791.1_pt1 | contig 16718 bp, 20 predicted proteins | sample 1571071 | NCBI WGS metagenome assembly OGGJ01 (sample SAMEA2581954, study PRJEB24529) | metagenome | biome: Human gut stool | place: China | collected 2011
TCCCCTCATGAATGAGGGGTTAGGGGAGTTGAGAGTGTCGCAGACACTTTTTTATGAGTATGAATATGAATATTAATATTGATACTATAGTATCAATATTAAAAATGATTGATATAATTGAGTAAAAGTTGTATGATTAATAAACAAAGAGTTAATTACTCAAAGGTAGGGGCGATGCTATGAGAAAATATACAATTACAGAAGCAAAACGGGAAAAATATAAGAACTGTTACCTAATATATAAACTTGCAGATGATGTATCTGTAATAAATTCTGACAGAAAAAATTATGAGGATATGCAAAAGGCATTGGAAGCAGTCGGAGTTAATTTTGAAATTAAAGATGATGAACTGCACATTTTTATTTTCCCAGATAAATACGTCCGTGTTAAGGAACGCAATTCAGGGAGAAGCAGAAAAATTGCAAGAAAAAATGATTCAGATAACTATTATAAATATGCAGATATTGTTTTTATGATGCAGACGATGAAAGATAGAGAAATTGCAGAAAGAATCAGTATGCCTATTGCAACATATAAGAGACATAAAAAAAACATGAAAGAGAGTAATTATTACAATTCACTTGATTTAAACAGACTTAATGATGAAGTGTATCTGCAAGCACAGCCGGGAAATCATATTTTTTAGAATTGAAAGCCATGAGCGATGATGATAATTGCTTATGGCTTTTTTCATATCTATCAGATGTAGATAGTACATTGATTATACGGTATACTTATGGTATAATTCACGTTGAAATGTAAAAACCAATTTTATACGGAGAGGTAAAAAGTGATGAAAACAAAAAAGAATCAGAAGTACCTACTAATCTATATTACCATTGGATTAGTGGTAGTGATTGCAGGTGTTTTTCTTATCATTGGCAATCCATTCAAGTATTTTGATGACAAAGTAATTTCAAGCAACTCGTACCAAGACGAAGAAAGTTATGGAGATGTGAGCAGTATATTCCAAGACCAGATAGAATCATATCTTTCATCGTATCTGCAATCGGCAGATAATCTGGGGTATGTTACCGAAGATGATATGAGCACGGTAACGGCAGAGATTACAACCGGAATATTAAACTCAATCCCAGAAACAGAGTTAACAGAAAAAAACTGGGATGAAATCCGGCAATTTGTAACGGACGCTGTTACAACGGAAATGACAACATACAACCTTACAAATAATGAATCGACAATTAAACAATTTGAATTGACAGATGAATTTAAAAACTATATCAATTCACAGATTGTACCTGCTATCACAGCGGAATATCAGATTTACAATAACGATATTGACGATTTGAGAAAATCACTGTCAAATCTTTCGGATGAATATGCAAAGAACAAGGCTTCCTATGATTCATTGATTAATAATATTAAAAGTTCAATGAATACAATTGCCACTGATATTAAAAGAGTATCAGATGTAGCAAGTTCCACAGATGAAATTGACAAGCTGAAAGAGACGGCAAAAAACATTAACGGGCAGGTAGATTCATTAAAGCAAGACACCCAGAATCAGCTAAACTCTACAAAGGATGAGTTGCAGGCAAAGATTGATGCAGAAAAAGCAAATCTCACTACCAACATTACAAATCTTACTACCGTATTGAATAACTATAAATCAGAAACGGCACAGAACTTTACTACAGTAGACGGCGAGATTTCAGCACTCGAAGCAAAAATCAATGAAGCGATTGCAAGCATCACTCAGATTACCAAACAGCAGGTAAATGATGTAAAGACAAGCTTAAAGGCACAGATTGATTCCAATAGTTCTTTATTAGACAGCCAGAAGCAGGAATACACAGCAATGGTGGATAACTTACAGGCGTCTACAACAACAGAGTTAGCGTCGGCAGTGTCTAACATGGAATCAAGTATTAAATCAAAGGCAGAAGAAAATGCAAATTCTTTAAAAAATGCAATTGGAAACTTATATGGTGGCGCAGACAGCAATATCACAATATCAGAACTTCTGACACAGATTGCAGACAGCAATGATTATACGGATGAACAGAAAACACAGTTAACCGAACTTATCAATACAAAGTATGGTTCACTGGAAAGTTCAACACAGAAAAATATTGACACTGTAAAAGATGATTTAACAAGAGAAGTAGAAGCAAGAAAATCTTACACCGACACGGCAGTTGATTCGTTAAGAACAAGTGTTGGAGAACAATTAGCAGAAATCACACAGCAGTTGGCAGATACAAAAGCAGAAATCTTGCAGATTACAAAATCACAGGTGGATGAAGTAAAAACAACATTGACTGCACAGATTGAAAATAATTCATCACTCTTGGATGAGCAGAAGAAAGATTACATTGCAAAGATTAATGCAATCGACGCATCCACTACAAAAGAGTTACAGGATGCAGTAAATTCTATCAATGCTGATATTCTCCAAAAGTCGCAGGAAAATTCTGATGCACTCAATTCTGCAATTGAAAAACTGTATGGCGGTGCTAACGATACTATCACGATTAGCGGACTGGTTCAGCAGATTCAAGACAGCAATGATTACACAGATGAACAGAAAACACAGTTGACAGCACTTATCAATCAGAAATATGGAGACTTGGATACATCTACCAAGAAAAATATTTCTGACATCAAATCTGATTTAACACAGGAAGTGGCAGACAGAAAACAGTATACGGATGATGCAGTAGCTAATCTGAACACCACATTGAGCGGACAGATTGCAACTTTGACAAAACAGCAAACAACAACAGCAAGCGATTTAAAAAATACAAAGACCGACTTATCGAAGACGAAAACGGATTTAACTAACACAAAAAATGATTTATCAGATACAAAAAACACAGTAGCAAGTCAAGGAAACAGGCTAGACCTTGCAGAAACCGACATTGAGAATATTAATGATACCATTGATTCCATGACGTCAGATGAGTGGATTGATAAATTCACTATTCCGACAAGTGCGTGGGTATCCGATGGTACAGGAAAATATTATTACCGGGTAACAAACAGCGCAATTTTAATGAGTCCAGAAAGCGACATTACAGTTAATTATGCGGATACATCAATTAAGATTGCAAAATATGAGCAGAGCGCAGGATATTTTGATATTTATGTATACAGCGTACCTGCAAGCAGTGTAGTAGTAAATTATGTTCATATACAGAACAGGGCAACCAATTAATTTCATATAAAAGGAGATAAAAATATGAGAGGTTCAGTGTTAGAATTATTATTAGTAGCAGTAATTGCCATAGTTTTACTTGTAGTAAGTGGAAAAGGCAATAAAGTTGTAGAGTTTTCAAAAGCCTTAAAGGAGAGTAAAAAAATCCTCACGGAAGATGAAAAGAAAGAGGGTTCTGAAAAAGAAGAACAGCCAGTTATAACAGAGACTACAGAAGCAAAGGAACAAAATGCTTAATGAAAAATGACGCAGAAATGGAATTAAAAGACCATGTGCGTGAAATGAGAAACAGGCTTCTTGTCTGCATTGTGATATTTTTGGCAGTGTTCGGCATTTCTATGTATAAGGCAAACGATTTGCTGTCACTATTTCTATCACTTGCAAACGGTACGGATATAAAAAGGCAGTTTGCTTTTTTATATCCGCAGGAAGTCTTTATTCAATATTTAAGCATTTCTGCACTTGTAGGTGTCATAGTAACGATTCCAGTAATTTTGTATGAAGTGGGAATGTTTGTTGCTCCGGCTGTTGACAATAAACTTCCTTTTTCCCTATTTATAATTTCCGCAGGGATTTTATTTTATATAGGAATGGCATTTTGCATACTTGTTATGTTACCATTCGTTATGAATTATTTTTCAACAATAAATGCACAAGTGAGTGCCACAGGAATGATTTCTATTGAAAAATATATGTCTCTGATAAAAACAATGATATTGTCATTTGGATTTGTTTTTGAGATTCCGGTAATAGTAACAGTATTGAGCAAGGTAGGTATATTGACACCAGAACGTATGTTGAAATTCAGAAACCCTTACATTGTATTATCATTCTTAGTTTCTGCAATCATTACGCCACCGGATGTTACTAGCCAGATTATCGTTGCAGTGCCAATGGTAATCCTTTATCAAATCAGTTATGTAATATGCAAGAAATGTATTAATGGAAAGACCGTAGAATGTGAGGAATGAGCATGGGAATTGGAGAATGGCTTATTATTATCCTTGTTGCAATCATGTTTATAAAACCGGAAAAGGCAAAGGAATATACAAAAGTCGCTGTAAAAGTGCGCAAATATATTAATGACGCTACAGCGGAAGTGAAAAAGGAAATGAAAGAAGCAGTTGACGAAATGGATAATTGTACAAAAAATACAAATGAACTAACTGTCAACAACGTTGAGGATAAAAATAGGGAGGCGACGCAAAATGCAGAATAAGATTAGCAGAAAAGAAATGTTGAAAAAATGCGGAATTGGCGCATTATCACTAGGAATTTTATCATTTTTAAAACCGACAGAAGAACTTGCAGGCATTGAAGACAATTCATCAGCGGTATCTTCAACGGTCTATGTTGGAAGCACACAGCCGTTAACATCATCTGAATATCTTGGATGGCTGAATACAACGGACGGACTATGGGTATTACCGGACAGATACTTCGAGCAGTGTTTGGAATGTAGCGTCTAGTGCATGGACTTAATGGGGTATATTTTATGGTAAATTGTTGTATTCATGAGGATATTTACAAAGGGCAAATTGACAAAAAGAAATATCGCATTTGGACGGTAATGGGGCGCGAAAGCACGCTTTCTTATTGGTATGTGGTCATGAGTGATGAAACATATGAGAAAGAATACAATCACGAAAACGTGGATTTAGAATCAGTCGACGATAAAATCACAGACCAAGCAATTGACATTCGAAAGCTTTCAAATTATATTCCACTTTCTAATAGTGAAATTTTATTTAATCGGAAGCAGACGGTTATTCCTATTATAAGAAAAGCCTTGAAAGCAGGATATATTAAAGTAATTTAATTAGAAAATGGTTGGAAGAATAAGGATAGTAGAACAAATTTTCTGCTATCCTTATTTTTTAAGTTCTTATTATTGACAAAAATAATTAATTATGGTATAATATAAATAAATTAAAGGTAATTATATTCAGAAGGCAATTAGAGGTGAGTTATGTTTACATGGAATGTAGAAGATATGAAGCTACTGAATCAGGAATGCAATACATTCATTGGCAAAGAGAAGATATATAATTGTGAGAACGAAGTATCAAGAGAAGAAAAATTAGAATTTGTCGACAAAATGCAGGACGGAAAATTAAGCTATGTACTGTCTCTTGCAGAGCAGTTTGAAAAAGACAAGGAGAACATGCCAAAAGACGGTTGGGGTGAAGTAAAAACCGTGTCACTAAAAGCATGGCTCAAGAGGAACGATAGCAGACATTTAATAGATGATTCATATATGCATGGAGACATAAAACTTCTTGATAAATCATTTTCATGTAGACTTATTATGCGTATCAATCAAAAAGGTAGCAAAGATGAATATGAGGATTATGTGGACGAAATGTTCCACCGCCAGTTAATAAAATGTGAAGAAATGGAACATAAGTATTTTCTTGAACACGACGAATACTCTATTTTAAAGCAGAAATTCAGAGATAAAAATTACAACACAACATTTGGTGTTCATATCGGGACTTGGAGCAGTGGAAGAATCTGTGTTCACGATGAGAGTGGAAATGAGAGAGATATTACCATAGACGAGCTGAAGTATTTGCTTAGTAAGTATGTGCTTAGTAAGTATGATGAGCTGGATAGTTTGGTAGAAAAGATAACAGCGGAAACAAATATTAAGTATTAGAATAGAAAGAAATTTAACTTTCAAGTCTTGTTAGACTAAAGGGAGAGCCAAATGGAAAGAAAAGAAGTAAAACATTATATTGATCATATGGATGCAAATGGTTTAGTGAATTTATGTAAAGACATTAATGAATGGAAATATAAATCTGGAAAACTTAGTCCAGATTGTACATTAAATCACTTGGCAGAGAATTTGCAGTATTGGGAATTAAGAGACTTGGAAGCGATGATTTTAGATGCTGCATATGAAAAATTTGGAGATATTGTTTCATTGTTGATAAAAAGTGATGCCAGTAGATTTTTAAAATAATATAACTCAAAATTCAACTTTCATTTGATTTAGAAAACAATAAAAAGAAAGGATTGATGTTCGATGATTAATGATAGAAGGTTCTTTTACAAAGCAAAAAGATATGAAGATGGGAAAGAAGTAATTGGTAGAGTTGGATGTTCTCATTCAACGAATGATGGTAAAGAAGTTACTACTTATTTCAATGAATATATAGGAGACACGAGCGAGCAAGCAAATTGGAAATCTTGTATTGTTATTACAGATTCCATTAGACCTTTAGATTATAATTATCTTAGAGTTAAAATAGAACAACTTATAGAGAATTTTGAAAATAGCATTGGAAATCGGGACATGAATGATTTAGAACAAGGAAAATATGACGGATATAGAGATATATTGGATTTGTTGGATGAGATGGGATGAGGTGATAAAATAATGAAAAATCCTTATGAAAAAATGTCTGATAAAGAACTTTCTGGAATAATAAAAGATGTGATTGAAGCGAAAGAACAAGGACATCGTGCAGAGAGTTTAGTACCATATGCCAAAGAGATATTTGAAAATCTAAATTTAGATGTAAATAAGCCAACGATAATGTTAAATGAATGTTTGAATATGGCATATTATGATTTAACAATGACGGTTATGAAAAAGTATGTCATAATGGTGGAAAATAATGAGTTGACGAGAAAAACGAACTAATTGGAGAGTGATAAATATGCAGAAAATCATATTGCAGAGAAAAGATAGAAAGCTTATAGACAATATCTTCGAGTATCCGGGGAATATTTTTAGTGTACATTTTGTTGGATACGAAGACACCGTTTGGTGCAAATCAATTTCAGAAATCTATATGTCATTAGAACAGTTTAAGAAAAATGGATTTGTGAAGACGGATGAAAATGCTGAATTAATAATCTAGAATAGAGTAGACAAAATGACGATTTCTTAATGCCTTAAAACAGGATTATTTGATGAGTTGAGGTGATATGAATGGAAATATTATTGTCTGATAATGAAATTTTAGATAAAATAAATAATTATCCTAATCATAATTGGATATGGATAGAAATATGGGAAATGTCAGAATATGAAATACAAATTGTAGTTACCGTCAACAAAGAAGAAATGTGCCATTTAGGAGAACATAAAACACTTCATGTTTGTTCGGTGGAAGCAGATGTGGCAGAAGATATTGCTAAGTTAAAATCTCATGGAAAATCACTTGCAAGAAAGATAAGAAGAAAATTCCCTAATAGTGAGGTTCGTAGTAAACTATATTATAAGCAATGAAAGGAATAATAAGTATGGATAAAACAGTAATTGTAAGAAAAAATGAACAGCCAGATATGCGAGAAAAGGTGCAAGAGTATATCGACGAACTCCAAACAGAAATCAGAAGGCTTGAAAAAGAATTGGAAGAAAACATGAACGGCGAAGCTTGCACGGTCACAGGAATTGAGAGTAAAATGGATACGTTGAAGGAAGTTGTAAATGACTTAAAAGGCAGGCTGAACGAAAGAATTTAACAAGAAACCCGGTAACATAAAGAATGTTACCGGGTTTTTTTGTATCTAAGACCGAGGAATATGTTTTGGCGGATTGTTTAGAAGAAACGATTCAAGAGAATCTTTATCATATACTCGTTGATGAAAATTGCAAAATGCATTTTTCTTTTTGGCATTAGTAGTTCGCTTGATAACAGGATACTCAACATTATCACTGTCACTACCTGTCGTATCAAAATCCGATTTTGCCAAACATGAATCCGGTGTAAAATCAAATAAATAACCAGAAGTATGTCCGCCCTTTCCTTTGCGGACTGTTTTCATTTTTAAAGATGAAAAACTCTTTGTAGACTGCAATTCTTTGACGGCGGGAGATACACAGCGGGCGGTAGCAAGAGACACCTCATAAGAACTTGGCACATCCATTGTTCGAAAAAATTCTTCAATGTCCTGTACTTCAAAGTGTCCTACAGTTCTCCATTGCTTGAGCAGGCGGTAAAGTGTTTTGGAATACTTGCTTTTTAATTCTATAAATTCCTTTAATTCAAATAAAGTAAAATTATTAGACAAATCATTGAGAAGAAATGCAAAGTCAGGGTTTACACGGACACTTAAAGTCTGTCCTTCTTCATCAATTGCATAGGTTGGAAAGAGTACAAATGATAAGGTCAGCTTATCTAATTTTATGCGTGAATTTACCTTCTGCAATTTATCATTCATTCTTCTAAGGTCTTCAACAAAACGTTCTGTGGAAGTAGAAGCATAGCCAATCATCTGTTTGATTTCATTAAATCCCAATACAATCACGGTGTCTTTCTGTTCTTTAAAAACGGAACATAAAGCAAAAAACATGTTAAATTCCACAGGATTAAAATTATCAAAATTTAACAGGTTCATATGGTTGTTGTATTTGACTATTTCATTCATGTAAACTCCCTCCACAATACATGTAAAATATACCATTAAAATACCACAATTATAGTTATATTTCAATATAGTTATTACACGGTTCTGGAAAATGTAATAACTATCAGAATGATGAAAAAATGCTTTTTTATTTCTGAGTAAGAAGGGTTTATCAACAGCCAGTACATACAAAAGTGCTATAGCTATGCTGTTAAACCAATGCATACAAAAGTGTAATAACTTCAAAAATACAAAACTGTAATAACTTCAATTTTGGTACATACAAAAGTGTAATAACTAAAATACAAAACTGTAATAACTTCCATACAAAAGTGTAATAACTAAAATACAAAAGTGTAATAACTTCCATACAAAAGTGTAATAACTAAATTCTGGAAACCGCGCCAGTAAAGGGCTACAGGATTTCTAAAGATATAAAGAATATTAAAGAATATAAAAGAATATAAAGGGGAAAAAATTTTTGAAAAATCCTGCTGAAAAATATAAAAGTCCACGTTTTAAACTTGACAAAAAATGTAGAATCTACTTGTTTTAATGGTGTACTTATGGTACACTACAAATCAGAATCAGCAAACATGTTTATTTTAATTTTCAGAAGGAGGATTAAGTTATGCCAAGAAAGAAAGCTGTTGACACAACTAATGAAAATGTTGAGTCAACACAAGTACCTGCAACTGACATAGCCGATGAAAAAAATGCAACATCGGATGCAGATGAAGCAGTTGAAACTACAGAACCGGGAGTTGAAGCAGAGACTAATGAAAACGAAGAAAGCGAACCGGCAGACACAAAATCAGCAGAAGTTCTTGAAGAAGATGAAATGGAACTTTTCAACAAGTTTTTAGCTGATGAAAAAACTTATGGAAAAAGACGTGTAGAGGGCGCAACCAGAGATGTCAGACAGGAACTTTACGGTGATGCTGAGAATGTTGTAAGAGTTGAAGGAAGCAAAGCGGAAACAGAAGGCGATAAACTTCGCCGTGAAGTGGAAGACCTCAAATCCGCGGCAACAGCAGTACCACCACATGAACTAACAGGTATTGTAGATTCATTTCACAAAGGAAATACCGGGTGGGTAATAGAATTGCAGTTAAAAGATTCACCGGGAAAAATTCCGATTCTTGTACCACTTGAACATTTCCATGTTGTTGAGGGAAAAGAATATGAGAACGATGTTGTTGTCATTAATGATTTGACTGGACGTGTTGGTGCAGAAGTTAAATTCATTCCATACTTAGTCAAAGAAGCAACAAAGAAAGGTGAAAAAACATTTGCTATTGCATCATGTGTCTATGCAATGGAGCAGGAAGGTTACAAAAACTTCATCCGTGAAATGTCAGACGAAAAACCGAAATATGTAAGCGGTCAGATTCTTCCGGCGGTTGTAGTTGGTGTAAGACGAGACAAGATTAAGGTAAACGTAATGGGAGTTGAAGCAACCATTGATTCCTCAGAACTTTCTTGGACGGCTCTCGATTCAATTGAAAAAGAGTTCAAGGTTGGCGATGAATTCTATGTGAAAGTCTCCAATGTACGCCAAGAGGAATATTCTGTCGGAAATAAAACTTATAACCTTGTGAGACTGCAAGCAAGTAAGAGACAGGCAGAACAGAATCCGGCGAAGAAATATATCAATGATTTCCGAGAAGGAGAAATGTGCCGGGGAGTTGTTAAGGCATTCACAAATACAGGTCTTGTATTTGTAAGAGTAAAAGATAAAATGGACTGTCTTTGCCACGCGAGTGCTTCCGGTACTAACATGCGAGGCGACCATGTAGTAGTAAGAATCAAAACCGTAGACAAGGACAACTACCAGTTATACGGAACAATCCACAGAGGTTAAAACTACATAAGAAAGGAAAGTAGCTACCGCCCATTATGGGCGGTAGAAGCAATTTTGAAAAATGAGAAGAAAAAAGAAAAATAGCGTAAAGATACTGTTAGTTATTTTATTCATTGCTCTTGCAGGGTTCGGCGGATATTTCTATATGCAGAATTCAAAAAATGCAGAAGCGTTAGCGCAGAAGGTTGAAGAACTGAATGCAAACAGCCAGACAGTATATGTTGCAAAGACAGATATTGCAAAAGGTGAAAAAATCACAGTAGACAATGTGGAAATGCAACCTATCTATACAGGCTTGGATGCATATTTCTATATCACAGCAGAAGAACTTGGTTCTACGGCAATCGTTGATATTGATGCAGGCGTTCCAGTTATGTATTCAATGGTCACAACAGAAGAGATTGCTAACGATACCAGAGATTACGAGATTGCATCAGTAAACCTTGTTACAACACAGGATGCAAACGACGTGATTGATATTCGAATCACATTCCCAGACGGAAGTGATTATATTGTTCTTTCCCAGAAAACTATCAAGAGTGTTGACCTTGAAAATTGCGTATTCTCTACAAACTTGAACGAGGAAGAAATTTTAAGATTCACTTGCGCAATGGTAGATGCCTATACAACAACGGGTGCAAGACTTTATACAACCAGATATGTTGAGAGAAATATCCAAGAGCAGGCTACACCAACTTATCCGGTAAGTGAGACAACAAAACAGCTTATTGCAGAAGACCCGAACGTTGTAACTGTAGCATCAGAAACACTTAATACAAGTGCAAGACTTTCACTTGAAAGCAGACTTGGAATGCTTACCACAGAACAGCTTGATGCGGTAAATGAAGGTTTTGGTCTTACAGACACAGCAAAATCATCTGTTTTACAGAATCAGCAAAATGCAACGGACGGAACTGCAACTGATGCAACAACAACTGACGACACAACAGCAGATACAGAAACAGATGCATCCATAAGTTCATCAGATGCAGAGGCTATTACCGATTTAAACAATTAAGCCGGAAAGGAAATAAAGATAATATGGTTGTAAATTATGTAGGCACAGAACGGTGCGATATTGTATATTATCTTCTTCGAATTGCCAAGAATCTTAAGATTAATGTACTTGCAGTGGATAACAGCATCACAGGCGATTTGTACAGTATCTTTGACAAGCATGGAAATGACAATGTAGAAGAATATGGCACTGTAACTGTAATGAGAAATAAACAGGTTGGATTAGAGGAAGCGCAGGAATATGAAGCTGTGATTGTATATGAGGGATTATATGCAAGATATAACAATTACAGAAACATCACTATTTTTGCTCCGTCTGAAAATCAGAGTGAATGGAAACTTATGATACCATTCAAGGAATACCTGTATGACAGCAAGGTATATTGCATTTTAAGAAATGCTGTGACAAACAAAACTTCTGAGAAATCCTTGGAAGCGGACTTCGATATGAAATTTGAAGGATATATGGCTGACGGGTTAGATGATGCAGGCTATTCAGAATATATCCGGTTACTCATTAACAAAGATGGACGTCTGCCAAAGAAAACAGCAGTGGCAGATATTGTAATGGAACTGTTACCAATTATTTTCAAGATTGAGGATGAACGGTATCTTAAAAAGATTTTATATAAATAAGGGGTGAAGAAAAAGTGATTATAACAGTACAGGGAATGAACCATAAAAATAATAAAGCGGTACAGACTGTTTCAACACTTGCGGGAATGGATTCACTCGTAAACGGAAATAAGGTACTGATTATGCAGTTAATCAATCCAGATATTGATACAGCAGATAACACATTAAATAAAAACACGGACATTCTTTATGGAAGTGAGAAATCAAGCTTCGCGGAAACAGGAATTGATTCACTTTTAAGAATCTGTTCCGGTACAGTCATTGGCGCAAATGAATTCGAACAGTTGTGCACACCAATCAGAAAAACAAAATTCGCCTTGGATGTATGTGAAATCAGTAAGAACGTTGAGTTCACAAAGACTGTCGTATCAAGAGTTGAAGACATCAAGGAGATTTTAAATTCTGCAACACAGGTATACCAGAACATTTATATCCTTGTAGATTCCAAAGATGATGATGTTTTGAAAACTGTCAATGAGTTGGATGTAGTAAACCGTTCAGTGTATTGCTTACGGCAAGGGCATATGAATAAAGGCGCGGTATACGGAAAAAACATTTTCTATATTGTGACGGATTATCATGAGGATTCCGAATTTTCCATTAAAGCAATGAAAAATGCCTATGTGAGCCGGAAAGAGCCAATCTATTCATTAGCTTTTAATATCCATGCCACAGATGCATCCATGAAAGGTAGACTGATTCATTTTATTTTGCACAACATGAACAATGAGAAAACAGACGTTAACTATGAATGGTGCAAAAGCGTAAAGGATATTCTCATTGCGATTGAAAATATGAAAGAGGCAAAAGAGAAAACGAGCAATAAGGACATTGAAGAATTTAAACCTGCCTCAGATACAGAAGACTACAGCAAATTTAACGAAAATGCAGGTCTTATCCAGAATGTTCCGCTTGTAAAAGATATTAAAGAACCTGTACCTGCACCTAAAAAAGAAAATAAGGGATTTTTCCTTTTCGGAAGAAAAAAGAAAACTGAACAGCCAAAACCACAGGAAAAAGAAGAATTATTGGATTTATCTTTGAACAATGACTTTGATGAAGATGAAACTGTCGATATTGGGGCTGATGTAAAAAAATTTCATACTGAAACCAATGTTGAGCCAAGTATTGAACCAGAGTCAATTGAACCAGTAGAAGAAGCAGAGGTAGAGCCAGAAGTAAAGATACCTGCTCCAACAGTTAAAAAAACACCTGCTAAGAAAACTACTGCAACTAAAAAAACACCTGTAAAAAAAGTGGAAGAGGAAGCAGTAGAGATGGAAGAAGCAGAACCAGTTGTTAAGAAAGCACCTGCAAAGAAAGCTACGGCGAAGAAAGTAACGTCAACGTCGGCAACAGAAACTAAATCTGCTCCTGCTAAAAAAACGACCACGACTGCCAAAGCAAAAACTGCAACTGCAAAAACAACAACAGCCAAAACAGCCGTGAAAAAAACAACTGTCGAAGCGGAAGAAGTCAAACCTGTTGCTAAAAAGGCTACCGCATCAAAAACAACAGCAACTAAGGCTACAACTGCAAAAACAACGACCAAAAAGACTACGGCAACAAAGACAACTGCAACAAAATCTACTGCTAAAACCACAGCAAAGAAGACAACTAAAAAGGCAGTAAGTGACGAGCAGTAAAAAGCGAGGATAAAAAATGGTTTTAAATTTGATATTAACACTTGGTATCGTCGGTGGAATTGTCGTCGGTGGCAGGTATTACTATAACCAGAATATCAAAGGAAAAGTATTTGATGATTACGAAGAAGCAGAAAACGGTCATGTTGACTTTGACATGATTGTTGATGAAATCAATGCAGAGTTCACTCGAATGACAAAGAAGAATATCAATGATGATAGACTTACCAGAGAGGAAATCGAGAAGAAACGTAAGCATATTGCCACATTAAGAACGAGCATTGAGAGAGCCGGATGGGGAGATGCAAACGCCCGGCTTTATGTAAAAAACTACATCAAAGATATTTTGGTTGCCAATAGTAAGATTGCCGTAACCGAAGACAACATTGACACGATTATCCCATTCAATGATGTAGAAAAAATGAGCATCAATGACAGATTCAGAACTGTCATGTACCCATACATGAAAGAGTTTGGAGCAAGTGCATTCAGCAAAATGGCTTCACCGAACGAGTGGGATTTAATTAAAAAACAGAAAATCGGCGGTGTCGAATATTATATTGTAACCCGTGAGCAGATTAAGCTTATTTATAAATGCCTGTATGAGACGGACAACAAGAAGCGTGAAGACGAAGGACTTGTAACAGCACCGAGCGTCGGGGTTGTTAAGTTAACATTCCAAGATAAATTGGAAATTCTTGCTGAGAAAGTCTTAAGCAAAAGCTATGGTCAGAATATTGTCGATTTATTAAGACAGCTTGAAGTAGATGAGATTGATTGCGGTGTATCCGGTATCCCTAGTGGCGGTATTACGTCAAAATCAAAAGCAAAGAATACTTCATATTCTTACGAAGCGGTATGGGTAATGGTAAGTGGTATCAACGTTCATCTCGAATGCTGTACCTTAGAGTCACAGTCTGAGTTGGAGCGTATCTGCAACAATATTTATAAATATGAGCCTACCGAAGTATTGAGCAGACGAAGCGGTAAGGTTGTCGGAGAAACAATAGATGGTTCTCGTATCGTGGTTGCAAGACCACCATTTGCAGATTCATACCAGTTTTACTTGAGAAAATTCGATACCGCACCTTCTGTTGAACCTGCTAAGTTAATCCGCGACAAGAATAATGTAATTCCTATCGTGATGATTTACTGGCTTATCATGGGACAGAGAAATTTTGCAATTACAGGATGTCAAGGTAGTGGTAAAACCACATTCTTAAAATCGGTTGTGCGTTTTATCAGAACTGAATACAACCTGCGTATACAGGAGTTAATGGGAGAGTTAAATCTGAGATATACATACCCATTAAGGAATATCACGGCATTCCAAGAGACGGAATCCGTATCTGAACAGGAAGGATTAAACTTGCAGAAAAAGACAAATGGTGCAGTAAATATCCTTGGTGAGATTGCAAACGCAGTACAGGCAAGCCATGTTATCCAGACAGCCATGGTAGCATCATTATTTGCCATGTTTACACACCATGCTAAGACCGCAAGTGACTTGGTAGAAGCTATTTCAAACAACTTATTGGAACTTGGACTTTATAAGGATAAAAAAGATGCGGTTGCAATGACAGCAAAAGTATTGAATATCGACTGCCATCTAGATAAAGTCCGTAAAGACAGATTTGTGGAAAGAATCACTGAAATCATTCCGGTTTCTGCAAAGAAATATCCTTCACAGCAGGAAGCACTTATCAATAAATTAAGTTATCTTGAAAGCAAGAAAGAACAAGGAAAATTTGATGAAGTTGATAAGGAACTGGCAAATGAACTAGGCATTAAAGATAATGAAGACATAGCAAAGAGACTGGAATTAGCATTAGCTGATATGCCGGAGTACTTCCACAGAGTTACAGACCCAGAACTATATGATACACAAGATATTGTAAAACGTTACCCGATTATTGAAAACGGAAAAGAAAAATTTGATGAAAATGGTAACGCAATGGGTATCTTTAAATTAGAGCATCTTCCGTCGGAAAACATGATGAACGATATTAAATCAAAATTACAGTATGATGAAATCACTGAATTTGAGAACGATATGAGAATGTTGCAGATTGTTTCTGAAAAAGGTGATGATGCAGAGGAGGTTAAAGATTGGGTACAAATGAAATTACAAGCACTGTCATAAATTTTGTAAAATCAAACGGACTGTTAATCATACTCTTTGCATCAATTATTTCTCTGGTCATCATATTATGGGTAAACCAGAGAAAGAAACGAAAAACAGAAGCAGGAGATATTGCTGTCCGTAAAAATGGTAATGCGAAAGTAAATGGAATTATTAGATTATTCCGTTACCCGCCACTTAATAAAATTTATGGTAAAGTCCATGCTAGGGTGGTTTTATATTACCCGGCAGATGACTTTTCTGTAAATAAGGAAGTAGGAAATTTACTTTCAAAAGGTACAATCGTGTTTCTGCTTGGTGTTGTAGCAACAATTTTTCTTGGGCGTGGCGACTTGATGTTTACCTGCGCAGGACTTCTTATCTGTTTGGTTACTTCAAACACTATTATGAATAAGAAACTTGATGAGCAGGAAACCTTGATAATGAATCAGTTTAGAAGCGCACTTGAAAAAGTCTGCCACTATTACAGGGAAGTACCAATTGTTGAAGTTGCACTTTTAAAGACGATAGATGATTTGCCTTATGAAATCAGCCTGCATTTTAAAACAATCTATGATATTTTGGTAAGCCAAGATAAAGAATTGAAAATGGATGAGTACATCGCGTCCTCTCCAAATAAGTTTTTTACGGAGTTTCTTTCTATTTGTGCATCCATAAAGGAAAACGGAGACGCAATACTCCCAAATGGAAACAGTATTTTTGTTGAAGATATTAACCATTTAAAAGAGGATGTAAATGGATTTATTTTGGAAGATGACCATAAAAGAAACGTGTTCAAGGGTCTTACTGCTATATCACTCATACCTGTAATCGCGGTCAAACCGTTGGAAAACTGGGCGAGAGCGAGAATGCCGGAATTAGGACAGTATTAC
>OGGJ01001797.1_pt1 | contig 16684 bp, 11 predicted proteins | sample 1571071 | NCBI WGS metagenome assembly OGGJ01 (sample SAMEA2581954, study PRJEB24529) | metagenome | biome: Human gut stool | place: China | collected 2011
GGCCAAAATCATTGTTAGTCTTTTTTCCATAAATACTCTCTCTAATTAAATAAATTAGAGATAAAAGTGTGTCTTTAGGCAGGCAAAAAGGACAATGGACGGAATGTGACATATTGTCACCGAATGCGGCGTTTTGCTTACATTGTGATTTTGGACTTTGCTGCTTGACAGTCAGCTTTTGGCCGTCGGCAATGACTGCCGACGCCGACGGTTGTGTGAAAGATAGACTCCGCATTTCAAAAGGGCATCTTCCGCACATGAAAAGGCAAACTTCCGCATCCTCAAAGGGCAGTTTTCCGCGATGCAGAAGGCCGTCTTTCGCCTTGCAAAAGGCCGTCAATTACAATGCAAAAGGCCGTGTTTCGCGACGCAAAACACGGCCTTTTGGAACGGTGGCTGCAAGCGGTTGGCTGGCAGGCGCTTACTGCTGGGGCATAAAAAACGTGCAGGCAAGGTTTTACAGCCTTGCCTGCACGTATGTATTAAGCCTTGGACGAGGTTGTCAGAGCTTCTGCTTCACCTCGATTTCGGTGAACGTTTCGAGAATGTCGCCTACCTGGATGTCGTTGAAGTTGACGAGGCTGATACCGCACTCGAAGTTCACGCCGACTTCCTTCACGTCGTCCTTGAAACGCTTGAGGGCGTTGATTTCGCCCGTGTGTACGACGATGCCGTCGCGCACTACGCGCGCCTTGTCGGAGCGGTGCACCTTGCCTTCGGTGACGTATGCGCCGGCCACGGTGCCCACCTTGGATATGTGGTAGACCTCGCGCACCTCCACCTGGCCTGTAACGACTTCCTTGACAACCTTGTCGAGCATTCCTTCCATTGCCGACTTGATGTCTTCGATGGCATCGTAGATTACGGAATAGGTGTTGATTTCAACGCCTTCCTGGTCGGCCAGCTTGCGCGCCGCGGCTGACGGGCGCACCTGGAAGCCCACGATGATGGCGTCGGAAGCGTCGGCCAGCGACACGTCGCTCTCGGAGATTTGGCCGACGGCCTTGTAGATGACGTTGACCTTGATTTTCTCCGTCGAGAGTTTGATGAACGAGTCGCTCAACGCCTCGATACTGCCGTCGGTGTCGCCCTTGACGACTATGTTCAGTTCCTTGAACGAGCCGAGGGCAATGCGGTGGCTGATGTCGCTCAGTGTGAGTCGCTTCTGCGTGCGCAGACCCTGCTCGCGCTGCAGTTGCAGGCGCTTGTTGGTTATTTCGCGTGCCTCCTGTTCGGTCTCGAGTATGTGGAACGAGTCGCCTGCGGTGGGCGCGCCGTTGAGTCCGAGAATGATTGCCGGTTCAGACGGACCTGCCTGTTCGATGCGCTGGTTGCGCTCGTTGAACATTGCCTTGATGCGTCCGTATGTCGTTCCGGCCACCACGATGTCGCCCACGTGGAGCGTGCCGTTGCTTACGAGCACCGTAGATACGTAGCCGCGGCCCTTGTCGAGCGACGACTCTATGATGCTGCCGGTGGCCTTGCGGTTGGGGTTTGCCTTGAGGTCGAGCATCTCCGCTTCAAGCAATACCTTCTCAAGCAGCTCGTCCACGCCGATGCCTTTCTTCGCGCTGATTTCCTGGCACTGGTACTTGCCTCCCCAGTCCTCCACGAGCAGGTTCATGTTGGCCAGGTCTTCACGTATTTTGTCGGGGTTTGCACCCGGCTTGTCAATCTTGTTTATGGCGAACACCATCGGCACGTTGGCCGCCTGTGCGTGGGCTATGGCCTCGCGCGTGGTGGGCATCACGCTGTCGTCGGCTGCGATAATGATGATGGCGATGTCTGTAACCTGCGCTCCACGGGCACGCATCGCGGTAAACGCTTCGTGTCCCGGGGTGTCGAGGAAGGTGATTTTGCGGCCGTCGGCGAGCGTCACGTTGTACGCGCCAATGTGCTGCGTAATGCCTCCGGCCTCGCCGGCTATGACGTTGGTGTTACGTATGTGGTCGAGCAGAGACGTCTTTCCGTGGTCTACGTGACCCATCACGGTAACGATGGGGGCGCGCGGCACGAGGTCGTTCTCGTCGTCAGGTTCTTCCGTTATGGCTTCAGACACTTCCGCGCTGACGTATTCCGTCTTGAAGCCGAACTCTTCGGCAACGAGGTTTATGGTCTCCGCGTCGAGGCGCTGGTTGATTGACACCATGATGCCTACGCTCATACAGGTGCCTATTACCTGGTTGACCGACACGTTCATCATGCTTGCCAGCTCGCTCACCGTCACGAACTCGGTCAGCTTCAGCGTCTTGCTCTCGGCCTTGGCCTCGGCACGCTGTTCCTTAAGATGCTCCTGTACGGCCTCGCGCTTCTCCTTGCGGTACTTCGCGCCCTTCTTGTTCTGCCCCTTGCTTGTAAGGCGTGCGAGCGTCTCCTTTACCTGGCGTGCAACGTCCTCCTCGTTCACTTCGAGCGGCTTGTGGCCGCGCTTGCGGTTCTTTTTCTTAGAGCCGCCCTTGTCGGCAGCCGCACCCTGGCCGCCAACCGATTTGGCCGCCTGGTCTATGTTGACGCGTTCCTTAGTGATGCGCGAACGCTTTTTTTTGCCGTCGGCGCGCGTCTGACCCGACTTCTCCTCGCGTTCCTTGCGGCGTTCCTCCTTCGATTTCTTCTTCGGACGCGTGCTTTGGTTGAGCGAGTCGAGGTCTATTTTGCCGAGGACGTTCACCTTCGGGGCGAGCTTCTTCTCGCTCTTTAGGGTGAAAATCTTGCTTTCTTCGTCTGCATGAGTTTCCGTTGCAGCTTGTTCTTTCCGTTCTTCAACTGGCTTGTCGGCGGCCGGCACGCTTTCGGCCAGCTGTTGCCTTACAGCCGGTTTCTCTTCGGCTTTGGGGGCTTCGGCCTGTTTCTGCGGCGCAGCCTGTTCGTTGCCGCCCTGCGGCTTGTGTTCAGTTGCGGGTGTTACGTCCTGCTTCTGCGCCGCTGCTTGCTCCTTTGCCGGTTCTGAAGGCTTGTCGGCGCCGGCCTGTTTGCTGCCTTGCGCCGGTTTCTTGCCCAAGCTGTCAAGGTCTATTTTGCCAAGTACGGTGTACTTTTGGGTTGCCGCCGGCTTGGCCTGAACTGACGGTTTGGCTCCGCCTTCAGGGCGTTTCTTCTCTTTTGTGTGCTTCGGGAAGAGCTTTTCAGCCTGGTTTCTGACTTCCTTGTCAGACTTGAACTCTTCCACCAAGGCGTTGTACTGGGCGTCGTTCAGCTTGAAGCTGAGGTCGTCCCTCACTTCGCCGAGGTCACTTTTCTTTTTCAGGAATTCAACTGCCGTTTGAAGTCCTATATTCAATTCACGAATTGCTTTATTTAATCTGATGCTCATACTCTTTTTAATTCATAATTCATAATTCATAATTCATAATTCAGTATCGGCGTAGTCGAATTTCATTCCATAATCCATAATTGACATTTGCTATTGTATATGCGCAGCCAATTATGAATTATGAATTATGAATTATGAATTACTCAAACTCCGCCCTAAGCACTTTCAGCACGTTGTCTACGGTCTCCTCTTCAAGGTCGGCCTTCTCTACGAGCATTTCGCGCGGCGCGTTGAGCACGGCCTTGGCGGTGTCGAGACCGATAGCCTTGATGGCATCGATAATCCATTGGTCGATTTCGTCCGAGAACTCGTCGAGGTAAATGTCTTCGTCCACCTCGCTTTCGTCAAGTTCGCGGAACACGTCAATAGTGTATTCTGTCAGCATGCTGGCCAGCTTGATGTTCATTCCGCCGCGTCCGATGGCGAGCGACACTTCCTCCGGACGGAGATAAACCTCGGCCTTGCGGTTCTCCTCGTCAACGTTGATGCTGGATATTTTGGCCGGACTGAGCGCGCGTTGTATGAAGAGCTTGATGTTCGCGGTGTAGTTCACCACGTCGATGTTCTCGTTGTTAAGCTCGCGCACTATGCCGTGCACGCGGCTTCCCTTTACGCCGACGCACGCTCCTACGGGGTCTATGCGGTCGTCATAGCTTTCCACTGCTATTTTCGCGCGTTCGCCGGGCATGCGTGCGATGCGCCTTATGGTGATGAGACCGTCGGCAATCTCGGGCACTTCGGCTTCAAGCAGGCGCTCGAGGAACATGTTGCTCGTGCGCGAAAGTATTATTTTGGGGTTGTTGTTCTCGTTGTTCACCTCCTTGATGACGGCGCGCACGGTCTCGCCCTTGCGGTAAACGTCGTGCGGGATTTGCTCCGACTTGGGCAGGATTAGCTCGTTGTTCTCGTCGTCCACGAGCAGAACCTCGCGCTTCCACACCTGGTACACCTCGGCACTGATTACCTGGCCGACGCGGTCCTTGTACTTGTTGTACAGGCTGTCGTGCTCAAGTTCGAGTATTTTCGAGGCCAGCGTCTGGCGAAGGTTAAGTATTGCGCGGCGGCCGAACTTGCTGAAGTCCACCTTCTCGCTGACCTCTTCGCCCACCTCATAGTCGGGTTCTATTTTCAAAGCGTCGGCCAACGCTATTTCCTTGTTCTCGTCTTTCACCTCGCCGTCGGCCACGACGGTGCGGTTGCGGTAGATTTCAAAGTCGCCCTTGTCGGGGTTCACTATGACGTCGAAGTTCTCGTCGCTGCCGAAGATTTTTGCAATGACGTTGCGGAAACTCTCCTCCAGCACGCTCATGAGCGTGGTGCGGTCGATGTTCTTCGTGTCCTTGAACTCCTTGAAGGTGTCAATCATGCTTACGGTTTCTTCACCGTTCTTTCTTGTTGCCATATATTTTTATTGTTGTTTCCTATGAAAAAGCCTCCTTCCTGCCTCCCCGAGGGGAGGGGCCTGAATGCCGTTTCGCCCGTGCTGCCCTGTCTCCTCCACTCGGGGAGGCCGGGATGGGGCTGTTACTTAAAACTTATCAGATACTTGGTGTACTTCACTTCGTCCATCGAGAACACCTTTTCCACGTCCTCGACCACCGGGCGCTTGGCGCCTTCCTTCTTCACTTTCTCCTTCACGGTGACGGTGAACTGCCGGCCGTCTACCGACGTAAGCGTGCCACGGTGCTTCTTTCCGGCGGCGTCGAGCACCTCCACTTCCTTGCCGACATAGTTCTCGTACTGCTGCGGCACTTTGAAAGGCTGGCCCAGGCCGGCGCTTCCCACCTCAAGCTCATAGTCTTCCTCGTCACGGCTGAGATGGTCTTCGATGTAGCGGCTCAACTGCACGCAGTCTTCTATCCACACGCCGTCGGCATGGTCGATTTCAACCACAATCTTGTCGTCGGCGCTGATTTCCACGTCGACAAGGAAGTACTCCTTGTCCTTCAGCCACTCTTCCACCAAATTTCTAACTACGTTCTTGTCTATCATAAAAGGGTTATTAAAATAAAATGAGGAGCTTTTTGAAGCCCCTCATTCCACTGAACGCTGCAAAGGTAGCAATAATATCGCTTCCATGCAAATATTTTTCCGTTTTTTATTGAAAATGTAAAAACAATGTTCTTGAACGTTACAGCCTGCCCTTCTGCCCGGCTCCGGCGCCCGTCCCCTTGTACTTGCTGCGCGAAGTGTTGAACTTGTAGCGCACGGTAAGGTTGATGTCGCGCATAGCCGGAGCATGATATATGGCCTCACGCATCGCTCCGTAGAACATCGTAATGTCTGTTTTACCCGTCTTGAACAGGTCGGAGACGTAGAGCGAGAGCGTCAGTTTGTCCTTCAACAGCGACTTGTAGAGCGACAGGTCGGCGCGGAACGACGGCTTGCGCATGTAGTTGTTCTCCTCTGCGCCGGTCGTATTGCAGCGCATGTTGAGCGAAATCTCGCACCACTTGGTCTCAACGGTGTTGTCGAAGCGGAACGTCGCCACGGGATTGTCAAGCGGATTGTGGCCGTGGACGGCCATCTTGAACCACTGCTTCTGCACTCCGAGCATGAGCGAAGGATGCCAGATGCCGAACGTAGGGCGGAGGTTGAGCGAGGCATACACGTTGTCATAGGCTTCGCCGTTAACCTGACGGAAGAGCGCGACGGCAGGGTCGTCGTTGTAAGTCTCGCTGTTATCGAGGATGGGGTCAATGATATGGGAGTATCCCGCGCTGAACATAAGCCACTTGTACGAGGCCGCGAAGTTCACGTTGTGCGACTTTGTAGGCACGAGGAAGGGGTTTCCGCCCTCGTAGGTATAGCGGTTGTCGTAGTTTATGTTACTGCGGAGCTGGTTGTAAGAGGGGCGGCGTATGTCGGCGGAATAGCCGAGTTGTAAACCTACTTTGCCGAACATCGCCGATAGCGCTACCGACGGAAACCAGTCGCCATACGTCTTGCTCTGCTCCGCTATGCGCTTGCCGTCCTCGTAATAGTCGAAGTCTACGTCCTCGTAACGCAGTCCGAGCTGCGCGCTGACTGGGCCGAACTGCCGCGCATACTCGACGAACGCCGTGGCAAGGCCCTCCTCCGTGTGGCTGCGGTCGTCGTCGATGATGCCCTTGGGCAGCACCGTGTACACCGACTTGCGCGTAGAATAAGAGTATTCGCCGCCGAAAGAGAGGCTGCCGCCGAAGAGCGGAGCAGTCACAACGAGCTTGGAAGCGATGAGGTTGCTACGCGGAACGGTGTTCGTCGTCACGTCGTTATGCTCCGTTGGTTGCCCCGTCTCGGTATAGTCCTCGACGGTGTTCATCGTCGCATCCGACTTAGTGTACATCCAGTCTGTATTGAAATCGATGTTCCACTGGCCTATTTTGCCGGTATAATAGGCATTGCCTTGCAGCGTGGTAGCCTGCGTGGAGGCCGTGTAGTCGCTGCGCAGCTGCTCGGTAAGAGTGCCATTCTGCGTGAACGTTGACTCCATGTAGCCGCGCGGCTTGTTCCACGGCTGGCGGCGGTAGCTCGCGCTTATGCCTACGGAATGGTTTTGGTTGAACATGTAGCTTACGGCTAGCCGCGCGTACAGGTTTTCGTTCTTGTACACCTGGTCGATTTCGCTGCGCTGCCGCCAAGTGTCCTCAAGGTGTGTGATTTGCTCGATGGTCTTGGGGTCGGGGCTGGCCCATTTCGAGGCGCGGAGCGTCGCGCCGACGTCAAGTCCGCCCGTGCGGTAGTTCATGTTGAGGTTGTCCTCGCCTGCCAAGTAGTCATAATCGTTGTATTCTCCGAACAGACGGTTGTCAAGGCTGAAGCCGTCGCCGACAGCCTTCTTCGTCGTAATGCGAATGACGGAGGTCACGCTGGCGTCGTAACGTGCGCCGGGGTTCGTTATAACCTCCACATCTTTTATATTGTCCGCGCTCAAACGGTCAAGCTCCGAGTTGTCCCTCACCTTGCGGCCGTTGATGTACATCTCGGGCTTTCCGCGCCCGAACACCTCTATTTCGCCGTTCCTGGCCGACACGTTCGGTATGCGGTCGAGCAGGCGTTCGATGGTTCCGGCGTGCTCAAGTATTGTTCCGCTCACACCCGTTATCATGCCCTCGCCCTTCAGGCGCGTCTTGGGCATGTCGCTCTTTACCACGACCTCGCCCAGCACTTGCGACACTGCTTCAAGACGCACCGTGCCCATGTCACTGCGGCGGTCGGCGTAAACCGTCTTGTAGCCGAGCGAAGAGAACCTTAAAAGCCTGCCTTCGCCTTTGGTGTCGAGGGTGAACGAGCCGTCTCCGGCGGTCATAACGCCGGAGACGAAGGCCGAGTCGGGCAGCGAGAGGGCTACCACGTTGGAGTAAGGCAGGGGCTGTCCGCCGCCGTCAACGACGCGTCCCGTCACCGTCTGCGCCGCCAACGAGTGCGCCAAAAGAGCGCAGCAGCACAACGCGGAGAGTCTGGTAAATGTGTTCATAAATGTCATTTGTCGTGATGTTTAATATCAATTAGACGTAGTTTGTCGTGAAAATGTTACACGGCAGAGCCGGTTTTTATTTGTAATTGACGGCAAATCGTCTTCCAAAAGGCCGTCTTTCGCACGCTGAAAGGCCACCTTTTGCAGCCCAAAAGACGGCCTTTTGCAAAGCCACTGATTATCAACGGCTTACGCAGAGGTGGCATCATACCGCCCGAACGCCCCGTTTTCAGCAGCGCAAAGGTATGAAAATCATGCGTAATACGCAACTCGAAAAACGGCTTTCCGCCGTTTACCCCCCCCGAAAATTTAACATAAATCAACACACCACGTGGTCTAATTGCCCCATTATTCGCTATATTTGCATTCTCGAAAGCCTTGCAGGTAATCACAATTTTCAACTCTCAACTATCCATTCTCAATTAAACATGAAGACCGAACTTGAAAAATGCCTCGCTGGAGAGCCTTTTTTCGGCGGCGACCCGGAAATCGCCGCGATTGCGGAGAAGGCCAAACGCCTGACGCGCGAGCTTAACGACACCGCCTATACGGACATCGACAGGAAGCGCGACATCATGCGCCGGCTGTTCGGCCGCGTGGGGCGGCGCGTGCATATAGACATCGACTTCCATTGCGAGTACGGCCGCCACATCCTCATAGGCGACCGCGTAATAATCAACATGAACTGCACCTTCGTTGACAACAACATCATCGAAATAGGCAACGACGTGCTCATAGCCTCAAACGTGCAGATTTACACCGCCACGCACTCCACCCGCTACGCCGAACGGATGCTGCCCGACGACGGCTCTGACGGCTGCGAGTTTTGCCTTACATACGCAAAGCCCGTGAAAATATGCGACGGCGCATGGCTGGGCGGCGGCGTAATAGTGCTGCCCGGAGTGACAATCGGCCGCAATAGCGTAATCGGCGCGGGCAGCGTAGTGACCCGTTCCGTGCCCGACAACTGCGTGGCCGTGGGCAATCCGTGCCGGGTAATCAAAACGGTTGACAACAGATGAAAATAATATAGCAAATAAAAAGGGCGGCAAACCTAAGTTTTACAAGAACTGCGCCATATAAACCGGCAGATACAACACATTGCCTTCCTTATGCAAGTCTTTGGTATAAAGCACGTAACGGCTGCCTATCCTACTTGAATACTTGCTGCAAAAGGCGTTCAATGAAGCGTGCCGCTTATATGAAGACGACTTCACCTCGATAGGACAAACCTTGTTTCCCTGCGGCAAAAGGAAATCTATTTCGTACAGATGATTGCCTTTTTCCGTAGGGAATGTATAATAAAACAACGACTTGCCATTGGCGACAAGCGTCTGCGCGACAATGTTTTCATATACAAACCCAAGGTTCGCATCAAGCTTGTCGCTAAGAAGTTTCTGATATATCACATTTTCCGTGAAATCCTTATCCTTAAATGCAAGAGTAACAAAAAGCCCGGTGTCGGCCGCATATATCTTATAGCGGTTTATGTCCCGGTTTAAAGACATGCCCACCCCAGGGTCATTGGCATGGTAAGCGACGTTAACCGTCATCGAATCTTTCATCTCGGCGGTCAGTTGTTCGACAGTAGCCTTGCTGACACCACCACCTATCACGCTTGACACTTGGTATCTTGAGGCATTTTTATTAAGCTCTGACGGCACGGCGTCGTAAAGCATCGACATCCTGCCGCTGCCATCAATCTTTCGGAAATCATCTTCATACAATGTTATGATGTCACGCTTTACAATGTCTACTTCAGCCAGATTGTTTGTCTCAAGATATGCGCTGACCGCCTGCGGCATTCCCCCTACAAGCATATACAGACGGAAATCACGCAAAAGTTTCCTGTTAACGGCATCGCCAACAGGTGTTTTCCGTTCAAATACTGACCGCATCAACGGAACTGTTGCCGTATCACCTAAAGCCCAACGAAACTCCTCATAATCAAGTGGATGAAGATAAAACTTACGTTCTTCACTTGGTATTATTATGTCTTTTACATTTTTCCTAATCGAAATAAGCGAACCTGTCTCGATATAATCATAGCGTCCGTCTGCCACAAGATGCTTTACGGCCTGGCGCGCCAACGGCTGTTTCTGTACTTCATCAAATATTATTACCGACTTACGCTCGTGAAGTTTGACATTAAACAATAGCTGTAGTCTAAGAAAAAGGTAATCAAGGTCTGATATATCTTCAAACAGGCCCATTACCTCTTTTGACGCTTTGGAAAAATCAATCAATATGTATGAGGAGTATTCACGCCTTGCAAACTCCTCAACAAGAGTAGACTTTCCTACACGCCTTGCCCCTTCCACCAAAATAGCAGTCCGCCCGTTGTCATTGTTTTTCCATTGAAGCATCTTTTCATACAGCTTGCGCTTGAATATAACCTTTGCCTTTTCCATAAACTCCTGATTATCATTTGTTTAACAATGCAAAAATATAAATATTACAACTAATCTCAAAATGTTTTTCAATCAAACATCCAAATATCTCAAAATCTTTTGGCCTAAAAAGCCTGATTATCTCAAAATATTTGGTTCTTTATATTACGAAAACACTGTTTCGTCATCTGAAAATGGCAAAAATAAGATAAGACGATATTCAAAAGAGTTAGAATATGGTGAAAGAACACGGTTTGTATTAGTTTCAGTACCGTAAAAACAAAGTGAAGCCGTCAACCTGTGATTTTCCGCCTAAAAGCCTCCAAAGCTTCGATTTGCCTGCTTTCAGGCAATGCGGCGAGGCTGTTCACACAGCCGAGCATGGCCGCTCCGCCGAAGTTTAATTGTCGTAAGTAATCGATTTTGTTGGGAGTTACGCCGCCAAGGGCGACAACCTTATTGTCAATTATGCCTTCACTTGACGCTTGTTTCAGCGTCTCATCAGTGAAGGCCGAGGCATAACCTTGCTTTGAAACACTATCGAAAATCGGACTAAGAAAGACATAATCGCAAGCGTCTTTATATCGTTTTACTTCCTCCAAAGAGTGACACGAACGGCTTACGTGCCCCTCGTAACCGTCAGGCACGGTGCTGCGCCGCGCGTTGAGGTGTATTCCGCGCAGGCCGTAAGGTTGTGCAAACTCGAAAAAGTCGTGTATTACGATGCGCCGACGGTCGTCGCTTGTCAGTCCGTCAAGCAGCCTCGCGCAGTCGTCTGCCGTCGCTCCAGGCTTGCGCAGATGCACAATGTCTACGCCGTGAGCGAACAAACGGTGGATGAACGCGGCTTCGCCGGGAAAGAATGTAGGGGAAGTTATTACAAGCCAAAGCATAGCATAGAAACCCACCCCAACCCTCCCAAAGGGAGGGAGCTTGATTACCTATATTATAATAATCATCAAAGCAATCTAAACTCCCTCCCTTCGGGAGGGTTGGGGTGGGTGCTTAATATTATTTTTTCAGTCTTTCAATAATCAGCTGGGCCACCTTCTTGCCCGACATGAGCATTCCGCCGAAGATTGGTCCCATGCGTGGTGTGCCGCTGACGGCAGATGCTGCCATGCCGCAGACGTAAAGTCCGGGGTAAATCTCTTTTGTTCCGTTTACCACTTCTTCCTCGCCTGCAACTACGTCGAGCGAACGTTCGCCGATAACGTCGCCCGTGTCGGTAGCCAGGCGGATGCCGTTCTTGCGCGCAACGGTCTTGCACATCTCGCTGTCGTGCCCTGTTCCGTCGATTACGCACTTAGCCATTATGTTCAGCGGGTCAACGTGCAGACCCTCGCGGAGCACCGGAGTCCAGTTTACTACAACGCCGCTTACAACGTTGTTCTTGAACACAACGTCCTCAACAGAGTAGCAGTTGAAGATTGTCGCGCCTTCATGCACAGCCTTATAGAGCAGTGCCGACGTACTCTCTACAGAGTCCATGACGTAAAGTCCGTCGCCGTAAGGCTTATAGTTGATGTCGAAATCTTTTACAATGTCGATTGCTTCTTCCTGAACAACAATCTGGTTGAACATCATTGCGCCGCCCCACATGCCGCCGCCGGGTGACAGTTTGCGGTCAAACTGGGCCACCTTCAACCCGGCCTTAGCCAAATAATAAGCCGCAACAATGCCCGACGGACCGCCGCCAACGATGGCGACGTCGAGGTCGAGGTTTCTTTCCAACTTCTCGAAATAGGTACTGATGATACCCTGTGAAACTTTCTTTTCAATCATTTTTATTTGTTATTTAATCGGTAATTTTCATATTTCCAAGAAATAAAGATGCCGAATGAGCCGACTACTCAACGTCACATTCTGCGTCCTTGATGGTCTGGCTGATGCGCATCGCGCAGAAGTTGGGACCGCACATCGTGCAATACTTGCCTCCAACGTGGTTGGCCGTCTTGTAATATTCAAGCGCACGCTCGGGGTCAAGGCTCAAGTTGAACTGGTCTTTCCAACGGAACTCGTAACGGGCCTTGCTCAACACGTTGTCGCGAACCATCGCCCCGGGATGCTGCTTGGCAAGGTCGGCGGCGTGGGCGGCCAGCTTATAGGTGACAACTCCCACGCGGACATCGTCGCGGTCGGGCAATGCAAGGTGCTCTTTCGGCGTGACATAACACAGCATGGCCGTGCCAAGCCAGCCTATTTGGGCAGCTCCTATGGCGCTGGTGATGTGGTCGTAGCCCGGCGCAATGTCGGTAACAAGCGGCCCGAGGGTGTAGAACGGCGCGTTGTGGCACTTCTCGATTTGCCTCTGCATGTTCTCCGGGATTTTGTGCATGGGCACATGTCCCGGCCCTTCGATGAACGCCTGCACGTTCTTTGCCCACGCACGCTCCACGAGTTCGCCCATAGTGTCAAGCTCGGCGAACTGCGCACGGTCGTTGGCATCGTACACGCTGCCGGGACGGAGGCCGTCGCCAAGCGACAGGGCTACGTCATACTGTGCGCAGATGTCGCAGATGTCGTCAAAGTGTTCGTACAGGAAACTCTCCTTCTGGTGCATCTGGCACCACTTCGATATAATGCTTCCGCCGCGGCTTACCATACCCGTCATGCGGCTGTCGGCTAAGTGTATGTTCTGAAGACGTATGCCACAATGGATTGTGAAGTAGTCAACGCCCTGCTCGCACTGCTCGATGAGCGTGTCGCGGAACAGCTCCCAGGTAAGGTCTTCGGCCTTTCCCTTGACCTTCTCCATGGCCTGATACATCGGCACCGTGCCCACGGGAACGGGGCAGTTGCGGATAATCCACTCGCGGGTTTCGTGAATGTTGTCGCCTGTTGACAAGTCCATGAGCGTGTCGCCGCCCCACTTGCAGCTCCAAACGGCCTTCTCCACTTCCTCGTCTATACCTGAAGTAGTGGCCGAATTGCCGATGTTGGTGTTGATTTTGACGAGGAAATTGCGCCCGATAATCATCGGTTCGGCCTCGGGATGGTTGATGTTGGCCGGTATTACGGCGCGTCCTGCGGCCACTTCGTCGCGCACAAACTCGGGAGTTATGTGCGTTTCGATGCCCAGTTCGGCACAATTCATGTTCTCGCGGATGGCAACATACTCCATCTCGGGCGTTACAATGCCCTGCTTGGCATAGTACATCTGACTTACCTGGCAGCCCTGCTTCGCCCTAAGCGGCAACGTAATATGCTCGAAACGCAGGTGGTCGAGCGAGCGGTCGTCGCGCCGCATGCGTCCGTATTCTGACGAAATCTCGGGCAAACGCTCAACTCCGCCGCGTTTCATTATCCACGGCTCGCGCAAGCGTGGAAGCCCTTTCTTTACGTCAATCGCCACGTCCGGGTCGCTGTAAGGCCCTGAAGTGTCGTAGATATAAACCGGCGGATTGGGGTGTTCCACCCTCTTTCCGTCCTCAATGGTCACTGTCGGCAACTGATGAACGACGCGCATCCCGACCCTGATGTCGGGATAAAGAGAGCCTTTCAAATAGACTTTCTCCGACCCCGGATAAGTGATTTTTATGTTATTCTCCATGTTCTATATTTTTTGCATTCAATATTTCAACAATACTTTTCATCTCCTCCACGGGCTGTTCGGCACGCAACACGCTGCCGCTAAGGGCTATACCCGACACTCCTGCGGCCATAAGCTGCGGTATGTCGTCACTGGTTATGCCGCCGATGGCTACTAGAGGAAGCCCTATACCGTGTTCCTTCATTTGCGAAAGGATGCGCTTGTAGCCCTCAAGGCCAAGCATCGGGGCAAGGTTTTTCTTCGTCGTGGTGAAGCGGAACGGGCCGCAACCTATGTAATCGGCACCCTGCGCGGCAAGCCTCTGCACGTCTTCAAACGTATTCGCCGTGCCGCCGATTATGAAACCGTCGCCTGCAAGGCGGCGCGCCTCGTCCACAGGCATGTCGTTCTTGCCCAAATGCACGCCGTCAGCCCCTACACGGAGAGCCAACTCCACGTGGTCGTCGATGACAAACACCGCCCCCTTGCGCCTGCATTCAGGCAGAATGAGCCGCGCCACGCGCTCGACTTCGGCCTCATCGGCATCCTTCATGCGCAGCTGGAGCCAGCGGCAACCGCCATCGAGAGCCATCATCGCCGAGTCGTAATATGAATATTTATCGGTAAAATGGGTGATGAATTGCAGGCGTGAGGCGGTTTTAAGTTCATGCGGTTTTGAGGTTTTACGGTCATACTGTACAACCTTATAACCGCACAACCTCATAACCCTATCTGCATAAAAGTGGCAAACAGGCCCGTGGCCGCGGCCTACATGCACGTCGGCACCAGCCTTCAACGCCTCCGTAAGATACTCCTTGGCCTTGCGCACGGCGTCTTCAAGGCCGTTGCCGCAGGCCAACAAGGCCGCGATGGCCGACGAAAGGGTGCATCCCGTGCCGTGTGTGTTCACCGTGTCAACCGTTTCAGCCGTGAACTCCGCACGCTTCACGCCTTCACCTTTATATATATATAGGTAATCGGTCTTCGTCTTTCCTTCGGCATGACCGCCCTTTATGAGCAACGCCTTAACGCCAAGCCGCAATATGGCCTGCGCCGCATCGTCCACCGACGTGTCCGTACCGGCCAAAGTCCAAGCCTCGGGCAGATTAGGCGTAACCAAGTCGGCCATGGGCAGCAGCCGTTCCTTCATTATTGCCAAGGCATCGGGCTGCATCAAGGCGCATCCGCTCGTAGACACCATCACAGGGTCAACCACCAGGAACTTCGGCCTGTACGCCGTCAGCGCACGCACTATGGCGTCGAGCGTCGCGGCGTCGTTCACCATGCCCACCTTCACCGCATCCACCGTGACATCCTCCATTACGGCGGCTATCTGGTCGTAAACCACCTGCGGCGGCAACTTGTGTACATACTTCACGCCTTGCGTATTCTGCACGGTTACGGCGGTGATGGCCGTAGCGCCATACACGCCAAGGGCTGAAAACGTCTTCAAGTCAGCCTGCAGTCCTGCTCCTCCGGAAGGGTCTGAGCCTGCGATGGTCAGTGCCGTTGCGTATCTTTTCATCGGTTTTGCGGTTGTGCGGTGTTTCAGGTTATACGGTTATGCGGTGTTGAGGTTATGCGGTTGTGCGGTGTTTCAAGTCATTAAAACCCGTAAACCCTACAACCGTAAGACCTTATAACCGTAAACTATTTGTACTGGAAAAGACGGAGCGCATAAACTCCTGTTATGCGCAAAAAGAAAGAATGTCACCAAAATCCCAGCGTCGGCATTACCCGTACTGGTGCAATGTGTATCTTCTCAGCCGCAGACCGCGTTCAGCATAGCCCGTGGCACCACCTTTTGAGTACGTCCGCAAAGATAACGCTTTAATGCGTAACGGCAAAACTTTTAAGTGTTTTTCACTCAAAAGTCACTGCCCCATGCTGACGGTGAACGCCAGCTTCTGAAGACCGTACTTATATATGTTGGCAAGGATAAGCGCATATTCCAGTACCTCGCCTTGTGCCGCCTTTTCGATTACCGTGCGGTATTCATCAGCCGGAATGACATCCTTCAGCATCGGGCCGCCCGACGCGCGGACAAGCTTGATTTCGTCGGCAAGCGGCGAAATGACGTAGGCGTAATATGCCTGATATGGAACTTTGTTGAACAACACCCAGTCAGGGTCGTCCTTCGGGAGCACGTTTTCTACATAAATGCGCTTGCTTTCATACGGCAGATACGCCGTAGTGCCACCATACACGAGCACGTCGCCGTCCTTGTTCACCTTCATTTCAGGCTCTATGGCGTACTTGTCAAACGGGCACAGGTCGTAATACTCTATGTCCGCCTCACTCTCAATAACAGGCTCTTCCGGCGTTTCCGGCTCCGTCACTTCCCGGTCGTCAAGTATCTCTATCAGCTTATACCTGCAATTCGAGCCGTCGGCAGGCGGATTGGCGAGGATGGTTTTCCTCACTCGCAGCTCGTAACTGTGCCCCTTCACGTAAGTAAAACCTTCTATTGCGCCAAACGCCAAGGTCGTCCACTGCCCGTCTCCGCCCTCTTCCTTCACGAGCATACACTCTATGGGATACTCCGCGTTGGTGTCGAAAAGGTCGTAAGTTATGCCCGTCTCGTGCGACACAGACATCCTGATTTCCTTCACAACGTCCTTCGGCTCGTCGTCATTGTCCAGACTGCAACTTACCATCAACATGCCGGCAAGCAGCATCAGAAGCGAAAGATATTTGCTCATAACAAACCGTTTTTTTAGATAACCAACACGTATTTGCCTACAAATATAGACATTTTTACCGAATTGGGGGGGGTAATTTTAAGGAAAAACAAGCTATTTTCACCGTATTATAACAATACAGAAGCAAATACTTAAAAAATAAATGAATATCCTCAAAGAGACAAGTAGTCACGGGAGTTAACAGGAGTTAGGCACCCAAACGGGTTCATCCGCAAATCTGTTGGATGGCATCAAAACGCAGCAGGGCGTCGAAGACGTCCAACTATGCTTAACCGCATGTGTAGCGAAGCG
>OGGJ01001808.1_pt1 | contig 16604 bp, 19 predicted proteins | sample 1571071 | NCBI WGS metagenome assembly OGGJ01 (sample SAMEA2581954, study PRJEB24529) | metagenome | biome: Human gut stool | place: China | collected 2011
GCAGGAGAAAAAGTCTTGGCATTGCAAAACCAGTGACGATCGGGAATGATGTATGGATCGGGGGAAGTGTCATCATCGTTCCAGGCGTCACGATCGGAAACAATGTCGTCATTGCGGCCGGTGCCGTTGTGACGCATGATGTGCCGGATAACTGCCTTGTGGGCGGTGTTCCTGCCAGGAAAATCAAGGATATTCCCAATGATCTTGAAGAGGAATAAGCCTCTGATTCATCACTTCTGAATTTGAATATCTGCGAGAAAAAGCTGGGAGCCTCCCCATGGATGGCCGCCCGGCTTTTATTGATGAATCCATTTTTTGACAGAAACATGGATTTTTCATGATAAATAGTCATTAACCAATATACCTAAATTTTTGTCCTGGAATATGATTCCAGATTTCAGAATCTTCTGAAAGTTAGATTTTATCGATGAACAAATTGTTCGGCATTGCATAAAATATTATGACCCCCTTGGATAATTCATGAATAAGTGATACCATTATATATAGAAAAACACTTATTTATAAATGGTCGTCTATCGATGAACATAGAGGGAAGATGTTCAGGGAGGTGATGGTTCAGGAAGAGCTGCTGCGGAAAGCTGCGCAGCGCTTTGCTTGTACTGGATTTGTCAGCAAGAATGTTTCCTGAAATCCGCCGGACAGAAGGCAGTGGATACAGAGATCAGCTGAATAAATGGGGAATACAATGAATGAGGAAGCGCTTATGGCGCGGAGATGGTGATTGACGGAATGGAGGCGTTACTATGCATGTTTTAGATGATTTCCTTATTTATTATTTGCAGAGATTTGATAAATACTGTTTCGACGTAGTGATTTGCGGCAAGGAATACAGGATCGGGAAAGGTGAGCCTGTATGCCGCGTTATTTTCCATAAGGATATTCCTAAGAAGGAACTCCTGACTTCTACGTCCCTTGCTCTTGGGGAAGCGTACATGAGAGGGGACATTGAAGTCGAAGGGGATATGTTCACCGTCCTTAAAGGGCTCCTCGAGCAGATCGATCAGTTCTCGCTGGACAGGAATGCCGTTGCCTCCCTTCTCTATCCGCCGGAAGACAAGTCGACACAGAGGGAAGAGGTATGCTCCCATTATGACCTGGGCAATGATTTCTACAAGCTCTGGCTCGATCCGACGCTGAGTTATTCCTGCGCTTATTTCAAGAATGACAATGACACGCTGGAAGAAGCACAGAAGAACAAGGTCCATTATATTCTGGAAAAGCTTCATCTTGAAAAGGGCATGAGTCTTCTGGATATCGGATGCGGCTGGGGCTATCTTCTGATTGAGGCCGCCAAGAAGTACGGCGTCAAGGGATATGGATGCACGCTCAGCCATGAACAGTGGGAAATGGGCCAGGAAAGGATCAAGGCGCTCGGGCTCGAAGGCCAGGTGCAGATCGACCTTCTCGATTACAGGGACCTTCCGAAGAAGGGCATGACATTCGACCGCGCTGTCAGTGTCGGCATGCTGGAACATGTCGGCCGCTCGCAGTATGAACGGTACATGAGTGTCGTCGAGCAGGTTCTGAAGGACAAAGGACTTTTCCTCCTGCACTTCATCAGCGGCAGGGACAAGGTCAACAGCAATCCGTGGATGAGAAAGTATATTTTCCCGGGCGGGACGCTTCCTACCATGTATGAAATGCTCGAAATTGCCTACAAGGGCCAGTTCCAGCTTCTGGACGTGGAGAGCCTTCGCCGCCATTATTACAAGACGCTTTCCTGCTGGTACCATAACTTCCAGAAGGCACGCGGACAGGTGGAAGCCAAGATGGGCAGCGAATTCGTCCGTATGTGGGATCTTTACCTCTGCGGCTGCGCTGCTGCCTTCTATAACGGATACATCGATGTGGATCAGATGCTCTTTACCAAGGGAACCAATAACGATCTCCCAATGACAAGATGGTATTAAGTTCCTTGAGGAAATGTCATAATATATCAAAAATTTTTAATCTATTTTGATATACATTTCCATCTTTTTGTGGGATAATATTTATAGATATGAATAAAGCACAGGGCTTCATTCATATTTTCTACAGTTTTTGGTTATCTCTGAAAGGGGTAAGGAACATGGCAGTAGAATTTTACAAATGTAACGTATGTGGAAATGTTCTTGCGGTGATCACGAACGGCGGCGGCACAAGCCTCACCTGCTGCGGCAAACCGATGGAACACCTGATTCCGGGATCGACAGATGCAGCTGCTGAAAAGCATGTACCAGTCGTAGAAAAAGGTGAAAAGATGCTCCATGTACAGGTCGGATCCACTCCGCATCCGATGCTGGAAAATCATTACATCGAATGGATCGCTATGGAATGTGAAGGCAGACTCCCCTTCAAATATCTGAAACCGGGCGACAAACCGGAAGCAGATTTCCATCTTGTTGAACATGGCACGGTTTATGCATACTGCAACCTCCATGGTCTCTGGAAAACTGAATTCTAATCCATCATGAAAACGGGCCCCTCAAAGGGGCCCGTTTTTCGGTCTAAACAATAAAAAAAGAAACAAAATCTGATTTTCAGTCAGCATCTTGTTTCTTTTTTGTTTATACTCTTGAAATATTTCGGGATGGGTACATAATAATGAAAGGGGATTAGAGATCTTTCCTTTCTTTTCCCGGAACCGCATGGAGATGCACATAGGCATCGCGGAGATAGACAGGGAGCTCGGTTTCATCCATTCCTGCCGGAACTTTTGTCGTTCCTGCGCGCTTGGCGGTTTCATAGTACCAGATTTTATATTCGACCATGCCCATCATGTCCTCAAGCTCTTCCATTTTCTTTCTGAGGAGTTTCTTCTGATGGGAGAGGATTTTCAACCGGGTATCGATTGTCTTCTGGCCATCGTTGGGAAGACGGATGAAGTCGCGGATTTCCTTCAGGGGAAGGCCTGCTTTTTTCAAGCACTGGATGAGCCGCAGGCTCGCAAAATCTGAATCACGGAACATGCGCATGCCTCCGCTGGAACGTTCTAGTTCGGGAAGGAGTCCTTCCTTATCGTAATAGCGGAGTGTAGAAGCTGGAATTCCTAAAATTTTGGCTGCTTCGCCGGCGGTATAGAGCATGATGGCCCTCCTGAAAGATTTTTGAATCAAGGTCTTGACTTAAAGTCGACTTTAACATTTAGAATAGACTTGAACTTAATTGAATTATAAATCAATTATGTCTATTAAGTCAATCAGGGACTCTGTGTCCTGTTATAGAAAGATAAGGAGGAATTATTGTGGAAAGAAATAAGTTATTTCAGGTATTTGTTCCGACTTGCTGGCTTTTTGGTGAAGGGCAGCTGAATCATCTTCATGAACAGGCTCTTCCGGGCAAGAAAGCACTGATCATTATTTCCAACGGCAAATCAACAAGAGCCAATGGATACTTGGACAGGACGGAAAAGGAACTGCATCAGGCAGGTGTGGAAACATCCGTATTTGACAAGATTCAGGCAAACCCGATCCATACGACTGTCATGGAAGGCGCAAAGGCAGCCCGTGATTTCGGCGCTGATTTCCTTGTTGCTTTGGGCGGCGGTTCCGTCATGGATGCCACAAAGGCCATTGCCATCATGTCGACAAATGACGGCACGCTTTGGGACTATGTAGCAAGCGGTACAGGCAAAGGCAAGCCGATTGCGAATAAGCCTCTCCCGATGGTAGACATCACGACGACAGCAGGCACAGGCTCTGAAGTAGACTGCGGCGGCGTCATCACAAATACTGAAACACACGAAAAGACCGGCATTGTCGATCTTGGCATCTTCCCGGTCCTCTCTATTGTCGATCCGGAACTGATGGCATCTGTCCCACCGAAATTCACTGCCTACCAGGGATTTGACGCACTCTTCCACAGCACAGAATGCTACATTTCCAAACCGGCCAATCTGATGAGCAATATGGTCGCATCGACTGCCATCAGGAATATCGGCAAGTACCTTCCAAGAGCTGTAGCAGACGGAAGCGATATGGAAGCCAGAGAACATGTGGCATTTGCCAATACCATGTCCGGCTACTCCATGATGACAGGCAGCTGCACATCCGAGCATTCCCTTGAACATGCACTGAGCGCTTATCATGAATCCCTGCCGCACGGCGCAGGCCTCATCATGATTTCCCTTGCTTACTACCGCACTTTCATCAAGTATCACTGCTGCGATGACCGCTTCATCGATATGGCACGTTTCCTTGGTATGGAAAATGCAGACAAGCCGGAAGATTTCCTGACGGCTCTTGAAAATCTGCAGAAGGCATGCGGTGTAGCTGATCTCAAGATGAGCGACTATGGAATCAAGGAAGAAGAATTCGAAGGCTTCGTCAAGAATGCAAGAACTGTCATGGGAGCACTCTTCCCGGCAGACCCGTACGTTCTTTCTGATGAAGACTGCGTCAACATTTACAAGGAATCCTATAAATAATAGATAATAAAATAAAGGAATCTTGGGAGGAAAAGGATATGGATAAGGATCATGTTTCTGCTTTTGCATCGGGAGAGCCCAATACAGCGTATCCCCAGTATTTTACAGGCCAGAGTTACCTGAAGATGCTGACAAAAGGGAAAATCCCTGTGGCCAATGTCACATTTGAACCGGGCTGCCGCAATCACTGGCATATCCATCATAAAGGCGGCCAGATTCTGCTCTGCGTGGGCGGAGTCGGATATTATCAGGAATGGGGACAGCCTGCGCGCCGTCTTGTTCCCGGAGATGTCGTTGAGATTGCGCCTGAGGTCAAGCACTGGCACGGTGCTGCGCCGGATTCCTGGTTCTCGCACATTGCCATTGAAGTGCCGGCTGAAGGCTCTTCGAATGAATGGTGCGAAGAAGTGAGTGATGAAGAATACAAGAAGGCCGTGAAATGAAAACGCTGATTCTTTATTACTCCAAAAGCGGCCATACAAGGGATCTGGCAGCCGCTATCCACAAGGTGATCGGCGGGGACATGAGCGAGCTTAAATCGCAGAGAAAGTATTCCTCTTCCTATGGCATGACGATCCTGCAGGCAGGCCTGGATAAGTTCCGCGGCCGTATTCCTGAAACGGAACCTGTATCTTTTAACCTGAACGATTATGACGTGATCTTCCTGGGATGCCCGACATGGTATTTCACGATGGCTCCTGCCATGCAGCAGTTCCTCTCACATGCTGATCTTAAAGGGAAGCACGTATTCACATTCTCCACCAGCGGAGGAAGCCCGAAAAAGACACTGGAAGATTTGCGCATGGCTGTCGAAAAGAGAGGCGGCACGATGGAAGAGCAGCTTCAGGTATCCTACAAGAAGGAAAACCGCATGACAACCCAGCGCGAAATCGATCAGTGGATCAGGAAGGCCGCTGACCGCCTGGAATTTTTGAAGTAATGGAATGAAGGAACAACTATTGAAGAAAACATTGAAAATAGCAGCCTGCGTGATGGCGCTCTGCGCAGCAGTATCGATTGCGGGATGCTCATCTTCCGGATCCTCCGGCAAGGCGGCTTCAGGAGAAGTCAAGGAAACGATGCGCCCCTATTCCGTCCGCCAGGTCGTAGCAGCCGATAATGAGCACGGCCGCACGATCATGTGGCAGATGACAAACGGGAAAGAAGACAGCCTCGAATACAGGAAAGCGGGCAGCAATGATATCCGTTCTGTCAAAGCCGTGTCCAAGGAGCTCAAGGGAGACAAAGGTGTCAGTGACAGCTTCGTCTATACCGCAAGGCTGGACAACCTGGAAAAGGGGACCGATTATGAATACCGTACCCGCCAGGGGAATGAAGTCAGCAAATGGTATCCGCTTGCTACTGATAACGGCGGCAAGTTCAAGGCCATCGTGACTTCGGATTCCCAGAGCTCGGATTATTCCGACTGGGAGAAATTATTCAAGGATGCTGCATCCAGAAATCCTGATGCCGCTTTCTTTATCGACCTTGGAGATATCGTAGATAACGGCCAGGATGAATATCAGTGGCAGGCATGGTTCAAGACAGTCGCTGATACGATTGACAAGATTCCTGTAGCTCCGGCTGTAGGCAATCATGAAGCCTATTCCCTTGACTGGAAGGAAACGATGCCGGAAAGGTACCTGACTCATTTCAGCCTTCCGAAGAACGGCGATGACAAGCTTGCCAATCATTACTATTCCTTCGACTGGGGCGACGTTCACTTTACGGTGCTTGATACATCCCTGGTAGAAGAGAAGCAGTGGGTGCCGGACCTTTTTGAAAAAGAAAAAGCATGGGCTGAAAAGGATATCACATCCTCGAAGAAGAAATGGAAGGTCGTCCTGATGCACAAGGATCCTCTCCAGTATTCCTTTGCTGATCCGAGCCGTCCGGCCCGCGAGGAAGGATTCTCCGATGAAGGAAAGGAATTCATGCCGATCTTTGACAAGACAGGCGTCGACCTTGTCCTCTTGGCACATCTCCACACCTATAGGGACAGAGGCCATATTTATGACTTCAAGCGCGCCGATCACGGACCGGTCTATGTCATCCTGGGTCTTGGCGGCAATGTACGCTATCCGGGCCTCTGGAAGCGCCATGCGCTCGATGAATATGTAGCTCCGCAGCCTGAAACCGACAACTACAACGTGTTTGAGGCAGATGATAACCAGCTTGTTCTGAGCGGATACCTGCCTGATGGCACGCTCCTGCATCAGACCATTGTCAGAAAGGATTAATTATGGACAGAGCAAAAGTCATTTTACACATGATGGTATCAATCGATGGAAAAATCGAAGGATACTTCGCAGATGCCCCGCTGACCGGCGCATGCGGCGACTATTATGAAGAAGTCATTCCCAAACTGGGAGATGCGCATGGGACCGGCTCTTATACGGCATGCCTTTACATGGCGCAGGCCGATGTAGATTACGATGCCTTCAAGGATACCCCGGTTGAAGATGGTGATTTCATCGTCAAGAATGAAGAAGGAAAGTATCTCTTTGTTTTCGACCGTCATGGCAAGTGCAACTGGGATGATGCATTCTCCGGCGGAATGCAGATCGTGGAAGTTTTGACCCGCACCGTCAGAAAAGAATATCTGGCTTACCTTAGAAGCAAGAACATCTCTTACATCTTTTCCGGTGAAAATGATCTGGAGCCGGAACACAGCCTTGAAAAAATGAAAGCTTACTTCGGCATTCATACACTCGTCCTCTGCGGCGGCGCTACCATCAACGGCGTCTTCTTAAAGGCCGGCATGGTCGATGGCATTTCCGAAGTCATCGTTCCGCATGTCGAAGGAAACCATGACCAGAAGGGCATTGCAGAAACGAATGTATTCGTTCCTGATTCCTTCCCCCTGAAGAAAGTGACACAGCTTCCAAATGGCGGCGTTCACCTTGTCTTTGAAAAGAAATAAATAATGAACTCTAAAAGGGGCCGTGACAATGACTGCACTTGTCACAGCCCTTTTTATCGTGCATGTTTTATTGCCGTCTTGCCCCTAAACGAAGTTCGGAAGAGTTTGTTTACTTTGTCAGAAAATGCGCACTTATGAAATTTTGTGTGGAGTGCGGTCAAAAACGGCAGAAGATTCGATATCTTCGGATGAAATCTGTATTCATATTTTTATGGCGGATTATGACATATTGTTGTATAATAAACGAAAAACTTTAGTAAAGGGCAGATGAAGACAGAGTCTGCCGGCAAAACGGAGAGGATTGGTGTTTTTATGGCTGAAACGGTATGGTCGCTCCTGCCGCCTGTGATTACTATCATTCTGGCGTTAGCGACGAAAGAAGTGTACATGTCCCTTGCCATCGGTATTTTTATCGGTGCGTTCATGTTCGCAGGGTTCAGTTTCCTGGGCGCGATCGACACGATGTTTGCAATCATGTCGGATAAGATCGGCTCGAATGTTTACATTCTTGTATTCCTGGTGCTTTTGGGAATCATGGTCGCTGCGATCCAGAAGTCCGGCGCTTCGCAGGCATATGGTGATTATGCAGCGCGTACGATCAAGGGAAAGAGAAGCGCTCTTTTCGTTACGATGATCCTTGGCATCCTGATTTTCATCGACGACTACTTCAACTGTCTGACTGTTGGTACGGTCATGAGACCGGTCACTGACCGTTTCAATATTACAAGAGCCAAACTGGCGTATATCATTGACGCTACGGCAGCTCCTGTCTGCATCATTGCACCGGTATCGAGCTGGGCAGCAGCTGTTACTTCCTCTCTTCCGGAAAACAGCGGCATTGATGGATTTGCCCTCTTCCTGCAGACCATTCCGCTCAACCTTTATGCATGGCTGACGATTATTTTCATGATTATTATCATCTGGTCCGGCAAGGATTTCTCCCGCATGGCTGATTTTGAAAAAGAAAGCGGCGGCACACTTGTCATTCCTGCTGAATATGCAGAAGATGATTCCATGGCTCCTGTCGGCAATGGACGCATCATCGACCTCATTCTTCCTCTTATCGTCCTGATCGGCGGCTGTATTTTCGGCATGCTTTATACTGGCGGCATCCTGGAAGGAAAGGGCGTTGCAGAAGCTTTCGCCAACTGCGAATCGGCACGCGGCCTTGTTATCGGTTCCTTTATGACTCTTATTTTCACCTTCATTCTTTACATCCCGAGAAAAATCCTGAACATGACCACCTTCTGCAGCTGCTTTGTAGAAGGCTTCAAGCAGATGACTTCCGCTATCATGATCCTTTCTCTGGCATGGACACTCTCCGGTGTTGTTGGTGAAGATTACCTGAATATCGGCAGCTACGTAGGCAGCGTTGTCAGCGACAATGCAACGATTGCCGTCATGCTTCCGGCTGTATTCTTCCTCGTTGCTATCGGCCTTGCTTTTGCAACCGGTACATCCTGGGGCACCTTCGGCATCCTGATTCCTATCGTCCTTGCCATTGTTGCCAATGATAACAACCTGATGGTTATGACTGTGGCTGCTGTCCTGGCAGGTGCTGTTGGCGGCGACCATGTCTCCCCGATTTCCGATACCACGATTCTGGCATCGGCCGGCGCGCAGTGCCATCATATCGATCATGTCTCCACGCAGATTCCTTATGTGGCAGTTGTAGTAGTAAGCTGCGTTTTCGGTTATCTCGTTTCCGGCCTGACTGGAAATGGATATATCGGTGATGTAGTAGGACTTGCTGTCATGCTCGTCATCCTCGGCTACTTCCTGAAATTCAAAGCAGCAAAATAAACACCAATTGAAAAGCGCCCGTATCTGCCAGGCAGATGCGGGCGCTTTTTTGTTCTTCTAGCTTATTGATGATTGAAGGAGTCTGTGATTTTCCGAAGCATTGTCACGATGGTGAGGATGACAGTGAGCGCAAGGATTGTCATGGACCAGGCGACGCCTACAGTCATGTAGCCTGTGAAGGAAAAATCCCAGTTGAAGTACATGACGGTAATGATTGCTGTAGCAATGCATCCGATAGCAATCAGTGTGGCATTGGCCCTGTATGTGACAAGGTACAGGATGCCTGCCAGATAGCCGAAAAGCCCGGCAGAGGATAATAGCTCATGATGGTAGAGCACAAGAGAGACAGCAGACGAAATTAAAGAATATTTCATGAAAACCTCCATATAAAACAAAGGGACTGGTACTCGAAATCCCTTTGGATAAAGAATCGGATTTGCTTTAGCTTGTCATGGCTTTGAAATCAGGATCGGTTCTGAGCCATGCAAAATGATCCTGCGTCTTTGCAGTCTGTTTTACATCGGCAGGGGAGAGATCGATGGCCTTCTTCAGGTATTGAAGAGCATGTTCCTTATCTCTTTTATCTGCATAGTTGGTAGCGATGCCGTAGTAGGACCATGTGTTTTTAGGGTCGGCTGCGAGAACTTTCTGGAAATAGGCGATGGATTCATCGTAATGCTTTCCCAGCTTCTGCGCCATGGCCATATCATAAAAAGCCTGCACATAATCAGGATTGATGGCAAGCGATTTCTTAATTGTTGCAATGCCTTCTTCAGGAGATAAGTCAAAGGCCTGTATAATTCCCTTGAGTGAAAGGGCTTTGTAATTTTCAGGGTCGTTTTCAAGTGCCTTTCCGCATGCCTCGAGGGCAGAAAGGTGATCTCCCTTCCCGTAAGCGATGGCAGCCTTGTGGTACCATTCATCAGATTCCTTTGAAATCTGGTGAAGCGGTGCCTTTGCTGCAGGGGCAGAGGAAGCCGGAGGCTCTTTGGCGGGCTGGGGCTCTTGCGATCCGCATCCTGCTGTCAAAAAAAGAAGGCCTGCAAGAAGTAAGCCTGCGTATGGTTTCACAGATGATTCCTCGTTTCCAATCTTAAAAAATCTATGATTTCTTTTTTCTATTTATATTGTATAATATTTATTATAAACCAATCCTATTCATAATGTAAATTGTATAGGTCAATGAGGGAGGAAATGAAATGAGCAAATATGCATTCATTACAGGCGCAACGAGCGGCATCGGTCTTGCCACAGCAAAAGCACTGGCAGCAGGCGGTTATGATCTGGCGCTGGCTGCAAGGAACGAAGGGAAGCTTTCTTCTGTGAAGGCTGACATTGAAAAAGAGTTTTCCGTCAAGGTCACTCCATACGTCCTGGATGTCAGGGAACCAGAAGAAATCAGGAAAACCGTTGCCGCATGCCTTGCTGCTTTCGGCGCACCGGATGTTCTTGTCAATGATGCGGGACTTGCAAGGGGACTTGAACCGTATGCAGAAACAAAGGAAGAAGATATCCTTCAGATGATCGATACGAATATCAAAGGGCTCTTCCTTGTCACTCGTGCATTCCTTCCGTCCATGCTTGAAAGAAACAGCGGCCACATCGTCAACCTTGGCTCTACGGCAGGCCTTTATGCGTATGCAGGCGCTGCTGTCTACTGCTCGACAAAGGCAGCCGTCAAGACATTCAGCGACGGCATCCGCATCGATGTCATTGACAGCGATATCAAGGTGACCACGATCCAGCCGGGCATCGTTCACACGCCTTTCAGTGAAGTCCGCTTCCATGGCGACAAGAAAAGAGCAGACGCCGTTTATGAAGGCGTAGATGCGCTTCATGCAGAAGATATCGCAGATATCATTGCTTTTGCCGTAAGCCGTCCCAAACGCGTGCAGATCAGCGATATCGTCATCATGGCCAATCAGCAGGCGACCGGATTCATGGTCAGCAAGAAGAAAAAGCAGTAATTTCCTTTCATCCTGAATATTTCAGGGGAGGGTTTGCTTTTTTTGGAATCATCTTGTATAATATAAAAGCTTGCTGTTTGGCAAGTAACTTCCTGGCCCGCGGAGAGCGCGGGACATAGGTCCGAAAAGGAGGCGAATTTCGTGAAAAAGTATGAAGTTATGTTCATTGTGAATGCAGCTGATGATGAAGTCATTAAGGCTGCTGTCAAGCTGGTGCAGGACACGATCACAAGAATCGGCGGCACGATTGACAATGTTGATGAATGGGGCAAACGTCATCTTGCGTACGAAGTAAAGCATCAGAGTGAAGGCTACTACGTAGTAGTAGATTTCCAGGCTGATCCGGCGCAGATTAAAGAACTTGACCGCGTTATCAAGATTCATGAAGAAATTATCCGTCATATCATTGTAAAACAGGATGACTAAGAGGTAGAAACGATGAATTCAGTTCAAGTTATGGGTAATCTGGCACGGGACCCCGTGATTCGTGCAACAAAGACGGGTCGTGCGGTCGCATCATTTACCGTTGCGGTAAATCGTAACTACACAACTCCTCAGGGTGAACAGAAGGAGCTGACTGACTGGATCAACGTTGTTGCCTGGGGCAATCTCGCAGAGTCTGTCGGCAACCAGCTGAAAAAAGGCATGCGTGTATTCGTTGAAGGCCGCTTAAGCACCCGCTCTTATGACACTCCGGAAGGACAGAGAAGATGGGTGACTGAAGTGGTTGCTAATTTCGTAGCACTTCCGCTTGGAAATGCGCATCCTTCACAGCCTCAGGGTCCGTTCGGCGCATCCGGAAAAATGGGTTCACAGGGATCTAGTTCCGGCGGCTTTGGACAATTTGGGAATTCCACACCGGGAGATGAGGACATTCCATTCTGATAAGCAATTGATTTTGGAGGATAAAGAACCATGTTTAGAAAAGATAGAACAAGAAGACCGAGAAGAAAGGTCTGCCAGTGCTGCGTTGATCACGTAGACACCATTGATTACAAGAATATCGCTGCTCTTCGCCGTTTCGTTTCTGAAAGAGGCAAGATTCTGCCGCGTCGTGTTACAGGAACATGCGCAAAGCATCAGCGTAAGATTAACCTCGCTATCAAGAGAGCTAGAGCTATCGCTCTTCTTCCTTTCAGCGCTGACTAATCAAAACGGATCCCCGGCTTATGCTGGGGATTTTTTATTTGCATAAATAAGAGGAGAAAGAGGAATCGGAACTGTTTTTTCTCGTTTATTCTTCTAAATTCTCGAGGAATCCCCATACTCCTTTATGATTCTATATCATCATTGATTGTGCCATTGACAATATAAGAGCGCGAAGTTTATACTTGGTTTAGCAATTTAATACAAAAAGCGACGGAACTTCCTTTCCCCACGGTACGCGGAGAATAGGGAGCTTTTACACTTTTTGCAGAGTGCATCATTTTATTTTCAGGCATGACGCGATTCTTGGGGGAATCGGCGCGCGGCCTGCGTTTTTGAGGAGGCGGCTTATGGATAAGTCGGAGAAAAAAGAAAGCTTTGGGAAGAAGTACGGGCTGATACTGGCATTGATTGCCATGGCTATCGTGTACCTCTTCCCGACTCCGGTGGATCTCCCCACGCAGGGGCACAGACTCATCGGAATTCTGGTATTTGCGGTTATTATTTGGATGACGGAAGGCGTTTCCTATCCGGTCAGTGCGTTTGTCATTGTAACGTTTATGGCATTTGCGCTCGGCATGGCGCCTGATCCGGCAAAACACGGCGCACTGCTTGGCACAAGCAAGGCTCTCCAGATGGGGTTGTCCGGGTTCTCGACTACAGCCTGGGCACTGGTAGCAGCGGCTATGTTTCTGTCAGCGGGCATGATGATCACGGGTCTTGACAAGCGTATCGCTCTTGTCGTTATGTCCCATGTCGGCGTCAAGTCCAGCCGTCTTGTCATCGGCGTCATTTTCGTTGGTTTCATTCTGAGTTTCTTCGTACCGTCCACAACGGCCAGAGTTTCCTGCATGGTTCCGATTGTTGTAGGCATCATCCGCGCATTCGGCCTTGAAAAGGGATCCACGTTTGCAGCTGTACTGATGATGGCCGTCGCTCAGGCAGACAGCCTGTGGAACATCGGCATCAAGACAGCAGCAGCACAGAACATGGTTGCTATCGGATTCATCCAGCAGGTTCTCGGCAAGGATATCAGCTGGCTGGAATGGTTCATCGCCGCTGCTCCTTATGCAGCAGTTATGTCTGTCATTCTTTATCAGCTCCTGATCCATGTCATGCCACCGGAAATCAAGGAAATGCCTGGCGGCAAGGAAGCTCTTCAGAAAATGCTGAAGGAAATGGGACCGGTATCCGTCAACGAAAAGAAGCTGCTCATCATTTCCTGTCTGCTTCTCTTCTTCTGGGTTACAGAAAAGAAACTTCATCCGTTTGATACGACAACAGTCACCATTACAGGCATCATGCTGATGATGCTTCCGCGCATCGGCTTCATGAGCTGGAAAGATGCTGTTCCGCATATCAACTGGGGTACGGTTGCTCTCTTCGGCGTAGGTATTTCCCTGGGCACAGCCCTTCTGAAATCCGGCGCAGCTATCTGGCTGGCTAACTAACCACTTTGTTGCCCTCTTCGGCATGGAAACGATGACACCGCTCGTTGTCATTGCCATTCTTGCCTTCTTCCTTACGGTTATCCATCTGGGCTTTGCAAGTGCGACAGGCCTGGCATCCGCTATGATCCCGATCGTCATTGCCGTTCTTCAGAGCGTCAAGACACCGGGCATCGACGTCCTCGGCATGACCATGATTCTCCAGTACACCATCTGCTTCGGTTATATTCTCCCGGTCAATGCACCGCAGAACATGATCGCTTACAGTACCGGATACATTACATCCAAGGACTTCCTTAAGACTGGTATTCCATTTACCATTATTTCCTACTGCATGATCCTCCTCTTCTCAGCTACCTATTGGCACTGGCTGGGCTATGTAGGCTGATTGATGCGCCTGTAAAACAAAAGAAGCTGCGGGACGATTGGCTGATCCCGCAGCTTCTTTCTTTTTTATATAGAAAATTAATATATATTGAGAGCATAACAAGAAAGTGCTATAATTATAACGTAAAGAGGAATCTTTGAGGTGGTAAAATTCGCCGCGGCCACACACCCTACCCGGGTCAGAAGAGATGCAGGAGAGGCGGCGCCTGCCGAAGGTTCTTCCTTGAAAAGAGACATCCGGCGGGGTGTCTTTTTTCATGGAAAAGTCATGCAGCAAAATAAAAAAGGGACGGATTTCCTGCGGAGATGCGTTCTTTTTTTGATAGGAAGAAAAGCGGGGGATATCCTGTTTTCCTCCGAAAAAATAAGGGAAAAGTCTTGACATTCACAGGAGTGAATGATATTCTAATAACGTAAGTTAGCACTCAAAGTTAAAGAGTGCTAATAATGGTGATAAAAATGGCTGGAAACCAAATGTTTAAAATCGGATGTTCTCCGGTGGGGAATGTGTGGCGGGGCGGTCTGCCGCCTGGCTGCGACGGGGGGGAGGACGTTTTGAAAAATGCCGACGGAAGGACTCCGTCAGCCGTTTTTCCTGCCGGACAGATGGCTGTGCAGCCACTCCAGCAGCTCCTTGTCGGTCTGCTCGTTGGCCGTTTGCCGCGACGGGGAGGAGGGTTGGCACAGGGGGAGTTCGCCGCAGATGTCGATGCCGATGACACGCTCGTGGCGCAGGATGACCCGCTGGCGCTGGGCATGGTGGACGCGCTGGCAAAGGTGGGCATCCCTGCCTTTGGCCCGGACAAGGCCGCTGCCCGCATCGAGGCCTCCAAGGTGTTCTCTAAGGACTTGATGAAGAAATACGGCATCCCCACTGCAGATTATGCCACCTTTGATGACCCCGCCAAGGTCATGGATTACATCAAGGCAAAGGGCAAGTACCCCGTGGTCATCAAGGCAGACGGGCTGGCACTGGGCAAGGGCGTGCTGATCTGCGAGAACGAGGAACAGGCCGCCGACGGCGTGAAGGAGATCATGCTGGACAAAAAGTTCGGCGCTTCCGGCAACCATGTGGTGGTGGAAGAGTTCCTCACCGGCCCGGAGGTCAGCGTGCTGAGCTTTACCGACGGCAAGGTGGTCAAGCCCATGGTGTCGACCATGGACCACAAGCGTGCCAACGACCACGACACCGGCCTGAACACCGGCGGCATGGGCACCGTGGCCCCCAACCCCTACTACACCCCGGCCATTGCTGCCGAGTGCATGGAAAAGATCTTCCTGCCCACCATTCGGGCCATGAACGCCGAGGGCTGCCCCTTCAAGGGCTGCCTGTACTTCGGCCTGATGCTCACCCCGGACGGCCCCAAGGTCATCGAGTACAACTGCCGCTTCGGCGATCCCGAGACCCAGGTGGTGCTGCCTCTGCTGGAGAGCGACCTGCTGAAGATCATGACTGCCTGCACCGAGGGCACGCTGGCCGATACCGAGGTCAAATTCTCCGAGGGCGCGGCCTGCTGTGTCATTCTGGCCTCCGGCGGCTACCCGGTGTCCTATGAAAAGGGCAAGCCAATTTCCGGCCTGACCAACGGCCAGCTGGAAGGGGAGAGCAACATCACAGTCTACCACTCCGGCACGGCACTGCGTGAGGACGGCACGCTGGTCACCAACGGCGGCCGCGTGCTGGGCGTGACTGCAGCTGCGCCCCGCCTGACCGCCGCCATCACGCAGGCATACGCCGCCGCTGAGAAGATCAGCTTTGAAAAGCTGCACAAGCGCACGGATATTGGCATGAGAGCGCTGAAAGCAATCGCTGAACAATAAAAAAGAGGGGGATTCACCCATGGTTTATCGTATTTATGTGGAAAAGAAGCCCGGCTTTGATGTGGAAGCCCAGGGCCTGAAAAATGAGCTGGTGAGCCTGCTGGGCATCCAGTCCCTGAGCGGCCTGCGCCTGCTGAACCGCTATGACGTGGAGGGCATCGACGAGGCACTGTTCAACCAGTGCGCTACCACCGTGTTCAGTGAGCCGCCGGTGGATAACACCTATGCGGAGCTGCCTGAATTCGAGGGCATTTCCTTTGCTGTGGAGTACCTGCCCGGCCAGTTCGACCAGCGCGCCGATTCTGCCGCCGAGTGCATCCAGCTCATCAGCCAGGGCGAGCGCCCGTTGGTCCGCTCTGCCCGTGTCTACCTGCTGGAGGGTTCCCTGACCGAGGAGCAGGTGGCAGAGATCAAGAAGTACGTCATCAACCCGGTGGAGGCCCGCGAGGCTTCGCTGGAGACCAAAGCTACCCTGAAGATGGAGTATCCCATGCCCACCGCTGTGGCCACGCTGGAGGGCTTCAACGAGCTGGACGAAGAGGGCCTGAAGAAGTTCATCGACGAAAAGGGCCTGGCCATGGATCTGGGCGATATCAAGTTCTGCCAGGAGTACTTCCGCTCTGAGCACCGCGACCCCACCATCACCGAGATCAAGATGATCGACACCTACTGGTCCGATCACT
>OGGJ01001811.1_pt1 | contig 16589 bp, 14 predicted proteins | sample 1571071 | NCBI WGS metagenome assembly OGGJ01 (sample SAMEA2581954, study PRJEB24529) | metagenome | biome: Human gut stool | place: China | collected 2011
CGTGGGCGGCCAGATGGTCAAGAAGATGATCGAGTCCTACGAGAAGAACCTGTAAGCGTCTGCGCAGAAGGAACTTCTCTGGAAAAAGGAAGAGCGGACGGCTGTCCGCTCTTCCTTTTTTTCGCTGGATATGCTATAATACCACGTTACTTACTTGTTCTGATTTTCGGCAAAAGAAACGGTCCGGGGGAGGGATTCGTATGGAAAATATCCATCAGGGACATCGTGAAAAAATGCGGCAGCGTTTTCTGAAAAGCGGGCTGGAGGGCTTCGCGGATCACGAAGCGTTGGAGCTTTTGCTGTATTACGCCATCCCCCGGCAGGACACCAACCCCATCGCCCACCGGCTCATGGATCGCTACGGCTCCCTGACCGCCGTGCTGTCAGCCCCGGCGGAGGATCTGAAAAAAGTGGAGGGCATCGGCGAGAGTGCTGCGGTGCTGCTGAAGGTGGCGGGGCAGATCGGCCGCAAGGCCCGCCTGGCAGACGCTGTTCAGAGCTGTCCCATGACAGATGTGGAAACTGCGGGCGCCTACTTGCTGGAACGGTACGCCGGGGAGACCCACGAGATCGTTTACGAATTGTGCCTGGATCGAAAGGGAAAGCTGTTAGCCTGCAAGCGGCTCAACGACGGCGGGGCGTCCTCCGCCGCGCTGGACATCCGGAAGGTGGTGGAGAATGCCATCCTCACCTCCGCCAGCACGGTGATCCTGGCTCATAATCATCCCAGCGGCATTGCGCTGCCCTCGGACGATGACTGCGCCGCCACCACCCGCGCGGCGCAAGCCTTGCAGACCATCGGCGTTGCATTGGCGGACCACATCATCGTGGCGGATGACGATTTTGTATCCATGGCCCAGAGCGGCTACCTGACCTCATGGGAGCACCTGTGACCGGGCAGCTCCCTGTAGACAACAGAATAGAACAAGTGTTTGAAATTTTAGAAAAGTTGTGGTAGAATAACCGGGAAACGGGGAGAGCCACAGACTGTCTTTGCGAAGGGGGAGAGAACCATGCAGATCCGGCGTGGACGGGAGGCCGACACGGAGCGGCTGGTGGCTCTGGCGGGCCAGATTTTTGAAACGGAACAGGAGATCCCCCGGGCGCTGACCCCGCTGCCGCCGGAAAACCGCCCTCAGTGGTGGTGCGTGGAGGAGGACGGGACACTTCTGGGTGGCGTGGCCCTGTATTGGGAGGACGACGCATGGCACATGGGCCGCTTCGTCATCTCCCCGGAACTGCGGGGGCGTCATGTTGGGACCGCGCTGCTGGAAACGGCCCTGACGGACATTTTTGCGCAGGACATCCGGGAGGTCACCATGGAGGCCCGGGATACCACGGTGCATATCCTGAAAAAATTCGGCGCGGAGACCACCGGCGCGCCCTTTTCCTTTTATCGGGGCACGGTAACGCCCATGCGCCTGACCCGTGAGGCATTTTGGAACAGCCACACCGGCGGGCAGATTTGAATGTGACGGAGAGACGGCTATGCCGAAATTTGAAGTAGTATCCCCTTATCAGCCCTCCGGCGACCAGCCGGAGGCCATCGATGCGCTGGCGGAGGGCATCGAAAACGGTTTGAAGGAGCAGGTCTTGTTAGGCGTCACCGGCTCCGGCAAGACCTACACCATGGCCAAGGTCATTGAGAAGGTCCAGCGGCCTACGCTGGTGCTGGCCCACAATAAGACACTGGCAGCCCAGCTTTGTGCGGAATTCAAGGAGTTTTTCCCCAACAACGCCGTGGAGTATTTTGTCTCCTACTACGATTACTACCAGCCGGAGGCCTATATCCCCCACACGGATACCTATATTGCCAAGGACGCATCTACCAATGATGAGATCGACCGCCTGCGGCTGTCCGCTACCTGTGCCCTGTTGGAGCGGCGGGACGTGATCGTGGTGTCCTCCGTGTCCTGCATTTACGGCCTGGGCGAGCCGGACGACTTCGCCCGCATGATGATCTCCCTGCGGACCGGCATGACTTTGGAGCGCGACGAGCTGCTGCGGCGGCTGGTGGAGGACCGCTACGAGCGCAACGACGTGGCCTTCCAGCGCAATGTGTTCCGGGTACGGGGCGACACGGTGGAGCTGTACCCCGCCTACTATAAGGACCGGGCCATCCGTGTGGAGTTTTTCGGCGACGAGATCGAGCGTATCACGGAGTTCCATCCGGTCACCGGTGCGGCCCTGAAGCAGCTGACACACGTGGCGGTGTATCCCGCCAGCCACTACGTCACGCCCAAGGACAAGCTGGAGCGCGCCGCCAAAGAGATAGAGCGCGAGCTGGCGGAGCGCAAAAAGTGGTTTGAGGACAACGGCAAGCTCATTGAGGCCCAGCGCATCGACCAGCGCACCCGCTACGACGTGGAGATGATGCGCACCCTGGGCTACTGCTCCGGCATTGAAAACTATTCCCGGGTCATCTCCCAGCGGCCGGTGGGCAGCGCGCCCATGACGCTGCTGGACTTCTTCCCGGAGGATTTCGTGCTGTTCGTGGACGAGAGCCATGTGACCCTGCCCCAGGTGCGGGCCATGTACAACGGCGACCATGCCCGCAAGCAGAGCCTGGTGGATTACGGCTTCCGTCTGCCCTGCGCCTTTGATAACCGCCCCCTGAAGTTCGAGGAGTTCGAGGAGCGCTTTTCTCAGGCGGTGTTCGTCTCCGCCACCCCCGGCGACTTTGAAAAGCAGCAGGCGGACCAGATCGTGGAGCAGGTCATCCGGCCGACCGGCCTGCTGGACCCCAGAGTGGAGGTCCGCCCGGTGCTGGGTCAGATCGACGACCTGGTGGCAGAGATACACGCCCGGGCGGAGAAGAACGAGCGTGTGCTGGTGACCACCCTCACCAAGAAAATGGCCGAGGACCTGACCGCCCACTTCCGTGGGCTGGGTATCAAGGTGCGGTATATGCACGCCGACGTGTCGGCCCTGGAGCGCATGGAGATCATCCGCGACCTGCGTCTGGGCGAGTTCGACGTGCTGGTGGGTATCAACCTGCTGCGTGAGGGCCTGGACCTGCCGGAGGTGTCGTTGGTGGCCATTCTGGACGCCGACAAGGAGGGCTTCCTTCGCAGCGAGACCAGCCTGATACAGACCATCGGCCGCGCCGCCCGCAACGCCGAGGGCTTGGTCATCCTGTACGCCGATACCGTTACCCCCTCCATGCGGGCCGCTATGGACGAGACGGAGCGCCGACGGAAGCTGCAGGACGACTTCAACAAGGCCCACGGCATTATCCCGCAGACCATCCGCAAGGGCGTCCGCGAGATGGTGGAGATCAGCCACAGCGCCGAGGAGGCCTCCAAGCTGTCGAAGAAGAAGCTTTCTGACCGTGAGCGAGCTGAGACCATCGCACGTCTGGAGAAGGAAATGAAAGAGGCCAGCCGTATGCTGGAATTCGAATATGCCGCCCTGCTGCGTGACCAGATCATTGAACTGCGGGGGGAGAAATAAACCGAACCGAGAACGAGTCTATGAAAAAGTACCTTTCCTATATCTACGTGATCCTCAGCGCCGTGTGCTGGGGCTTTATCGGTTTTTCCAACCGTATGCTCACAGAGGTGGGCGTATCGCTGGGCAACCGGGTGTTCATCCGGAACTTCGGCACGCTGGTGATCCTGACCATCGTGTTCGCCCTGTTCCACCGTCAGGTGTTCCGCATCAAGCTGAAGCATCTGCCCATTTTCCTGTGCTCCGGCCTGCTCAGCATCCTGGCGTTGAGCCTGGTCTACTTCCAGTGCCAGACCATGTGCTCCCTGTCGGTGGCGGCGGTGCTGCTGTATCTGGCCCCGTCCTTTGTGGTCATTTTCAGCGCCGTGCTGTGGAAGACACCGCTGACGAAGCGCAAGCTCATCGCCCTGGTGGTGTCCCTGCTGGGATGCGTGATGGTCAGCGGCATCATCGGCGGCGATATGACCGCTTCCTGGGCGGGTATCGGCCTGGGCGTGCTGTCCGGTCTGTGCTACGCCAGCTATACGGTGTTTGCCCACTACGGTCTGGCCCATTACGAGAGCTATACCATGATCTACTGGACATTTCTGGTGGCGGGGCTTGGCTCGGTATTTTTTGCGGACTTCGAGACGCTGCCGCTGGCCTTTTCCGGCACGCAGGGCATCGTGGGCGTGTGCGGTGTGGTGATCGTGGCCACGGTGCTGCCCTACATCTTCTATACGAAGGGGCTTGAGGGTGTGGAAAGCGGCCGCGCCTCGATCATTACCAACATCGAGCCGGTGGTGGAGACCCTCGTAGGTGTGTTCGTATTCAAGGAGGCGCTGACCGTCTGGACCGTGTTGGGTATGGCCTGCGTGTTCGGCTGCGTGATCCTGCTGGCCAATGGAGATAAAAAATGCGAAGAAAAACCAGTCAAGTCCTGAACGGCTTTCACCTGAAGCTCATCGCCGCCTGCACCATGTTCATTGACCACATGGGGCACACGCTGTTCCCAACGGTTTTGTGGCTGCGCTGCATCGGGCGGATCGCCTTTCCCATCTTCTGCTTCCTCATCGCCGAGGGCTGCGTCTACACCCGCGATCGGAGGAAATACGCCCTGCGGCTGCTGGTGTTTGCCCTGCTGTCCGAAGTCCCCTTCGACCTGATGGTGGGCGGCACAGTATGGTATCCCTATTCCCAGAATGTCCTGTGGACGCTGTTGGCCGGTGCGCTGATCTGCTGGTGCATCGATTGGGCGCTGCAAAAGAAAACGCCGGCGGCCTTTTTGCTCACCGGCGCGGCCGTGGCCGCCGCGTTCTGCCTGCTGGAGCTGGCCGGGACGGACTACGGCGGCTGGGGCGCACTGCTGGTGGCGCTGTTCTACGGTGTCCGCCGGGCCCCTTGCGGTACCGCCGCGAAACGAACGGCGCAGGCGGTGGGACTGGCGGTATTCAGCATCGGCATTATGGGCGGCGTGTCCATCGAGCTGTGGTCACTGGCGGCACTGCTGCCCCTCTGGCTCTACAATGGCCGGCGCGGCTATTCCAACCGGGCGGTGCAGTACGGCTTTTACGCCTTTTACCCCGTGCATATCCTGATACTGTCCCTCATCGCCCTGTATGCGTAAACAGATAAGGAGGCTGTCCCTATGGCAAAGAACAAAGAAGAAAAAACCAACGTCATGCGGACGCTGGATCAGAAGAAAATACCCTACACCGCCCACAGCTACGACCCGGATGGCCCCATTGACGGTGTGTCCGTGGCGCAGATACTGGGCCAGCCGCCGGAGCAGGTGTTCAAGACCCTGGTGACAAAGGCCGCCAGCGGGGCATACTATGTGTTCGACATCCCTGTGGCCGAGAACCTGGACCTGAAAAAGGCCGCCAAAGCGGTGGGGGAGAAGTCTGTGGCGATGCTGCCCCAGAAAGAGCTGCTGCCCCTGACCGGCTACGTCCACGGCGGGTGCAGCCCGGTGGGCATGAAAAAGCAGTTCCCCACGGTGTTCCACGAGACAGCACTGCTATACGGCACCATCTGCGTCTCCGCCGGGAAGATCGGCCATCAGGTGGAGTGCGATCCCAACGCCCTTATCGCCCTTCTGCGGGCGAAAACGGCTGACGTGATCGTATAAAAATTATTTCACTGTTGACATTAAAAATTGATTTCACTACACTTATCTGCGACCATATGTTGCAGAAATGAGGCATACCATGCAGACTGAAATTTTCATCAAGGGTGCGCGGGAGAACAACCTGAAAAACATCGATGTCACCATCCCCCGGGATAAGCTGGTGGTGCTGACGGGGCTTTCCGGCTCTGGCAAGAGCTCCCTGGCCTTCGATACCATCTATGCCGAGGGCCAGCGGCGGTATGTGGAGAGCCTGTCCTCCTACGCCCGTATGTTCCTGGGGCAGATGGACAAGCCCGACGTGGATTACATCGAGGGCCTGTCCCCGGCCATCTCCATCGACCAGAAGACCACCAGCAAGAACCCGCGCTCCACGGTGGGCACGGTGACGGAGATCTACGACTATCTGCGTCTGCTGTGGGCTCGGGTGGGCACACCCCATTGCCCCCACTGCGGCAAGGAGATACGCCGCCAGACGGTGGATCAGATCATCGACCAGATACTGGCCCTGCCCGAGGGCACCCGTATCCAGGTGATGGCCCCGGTGGTGCGCGGCCGCAAGGGCGAGCACGCCAAGGTGCTGGAGGATGCCCGCCGGTCCGGCTTCGTCCGGGCCCGGGTGGACGGCAATATGTACGAACTCTCCGAGGACATCTCTCTGGAGAAGAACCTCAAGCACCGCATCGACATCGTGGTGGACCGACTGATCGTCCGCCCGGACATCGCAGGCCGGCTGACCGACTCAGTGGAGACGGCCTCCAACCTGGCGAATGGCCTCGTCACCGTTAACCTGCTGCGGGAGGAGAGAGATATCACCTTCTCCCAGAACTACGCCTGTGACGACTGCGGTATCTCCATCGAGGAGCTGACGCCCCGTCTGTTCTCCTTCAACAGTCCCTTTGGCGCCTGCCCCACCTGCACCGGCCTGGGCCTGCAATTAAAGGCCGACCCGGCCCTCATCATCCCCGACGGCAGCAAATCCATCCTGGAGGGCGCCATTACTGCCACCGGCTGGGCCTCCATCCGGTCCGACGGCATCAGTCGTATGTACTTCGAGGCCCTCAGTAAGAAATACCGCTTCTCCCTGACCCAGCCCTACGACAGCCTAAGCGACGAGGTGAAGAACGTTATCCTCTACGGCACCGGCGGCGAAAAGCTGGAGCTCCACTATGACCAGCCCCGGGGCAAGGGTGTGCTGTACCAGGCCTTCGAGGGCATCTGCAACAACCTGGAGCGCCGGTATCAGGAGACCCAGTCCGATGCCAGCAAGAAGGAGATCGAGGGCCTGATGACCCCCTGCCCCTGCCCGGCCTGCCAGGGTAAGCGCCTGCGGCCGGAGGCGCTGGCCGTCACCGTGGGCGGCAAGTCCATCTACGACGCCACTACCCTGCCGGTGGACGACGCCCTGGCCTTTTTCGACCATCTGGACCTGACCGGCAACCAGCAGATCATCGCCGCCCAGATCCTGAAGGAGATCCACGCCCGCCTGGGCTTTTTGCAGTCCGTGGGTCTGAGCTATCTGACCCTCTCTCGTGCCTCCGGCACCCTGTCCGGCGGCGAGAGCCAGCGTATCCGCCTGGCCACCCAGATCGGCAGCAGCCTCATGGGCGTGCTGTATATCCTGGACGAGCCCTCCATCGGCCTGCACCAGCGGGATAACGACAAGCTGCTGGCCACGCTGCAGCGCCTCCGCGATCTGGGCAATACCCTCATCGTGGTGGAGCACGACGAGGACACCATGCGCGCCGCCGATTACCTTATTGACATCGGTCCCGGCGCCGGTGCCCTGGGCGGGCAGGTGGTGGCCTGCGGCACCCCGGAGGAAGTCATGGCGAACCCCAACAGCCTGACGGGCCAGTACCTCAGCGGCAAACGCACCATCCCCCTGCCGGCACAGCGCCGCAGGGGCAACGGCAGGCTGCTGACCGTCCGCGGCGCCCGGGAGAACAACCTGAAGCATATCGACGTGTCCATCCCTCTGGGGACGTTCACCTGTGTCACCGGTGTCAGCGGCAGCGGAAAATCCTCTCTGATCAACGAGGTGCTGTTCAAGGCGCTGGGTGCCCAGCTGAACCGCATGAAGGTGCGCCCCGGCAAGCACGACGCCATCGAGGGCATGGAGCAGCTGGACAAGGTCATTGCCATCGACCAGAGCCCCATCGGCCGGACGCCCCGATCCAATCCGGCCACCTATACCAACCTGTTCAACCTGATCCGCGACCTGTTCGCCTCTACCCCGGACGCCAAGGCCCGGGGCTACGGACCGGGCCGGTTCTCCTTCAACACCAAGGGCGGCCGCTGCGAGGCCTGCGGCGGCGACGGTATGCTGAAGATCGAGATGCACTTCCTGTCGGATGTGTACGTTCCCTGCGAGATCTGCCGCGGCAAGCGCTATAACCGCGAGACGCTGGAGGTCCGCTACAAGGGCAAAAACATCGCCGACGTGCTGGATATGACCGTGGACGAGGCGTGGGAGTTCTTCTCCGCCGTGCCCGCCATCTGTGACAAGCTGACCACCCTGCGGGATGTGGGGCTGGGCTATGTGAAGCTGGGCCAGCCCAGCACCACCCTCTCCGGCGGCGAAGCCCAGCGGGTGAAGCTGGCGACGGAGCTGGCGCGGGTCTCCACGGGAAAGACCATCTATATTCTGGACGAGCCGACCACCGGTCTTCACGCCGCCGACGTGCATAAGCTCATTGAGGTTTTGCAGCGGCTGGTGGAGGCGGGGAACACCGTTCTGGTCATTGAGCACAATCTGGACGTGATCAAGACGGCGGATTACATCATCGACATGGGACCGGAAGGCGGAGACGGCGGTGGAACGGTCATTGCGCAGGGAACACCGGAAGAGGTGGCGCAGATACCGGAGTCCTACACCGGACAGTATGTCAAGAAATATCTGGGAAAATAGTGGAAACAAGGAGAAGGCACTGGATGCAAACGTGGAAAACACGCAGCATACAGTGCCTTTTTTGACAACAGATGTGTTGACATCTGCGGTCAGAGAAATGTTGTGAAATATATGGCATCGAAAATTCATATGGATGAAAATTCGTTATACCCGGGGAGTACCTCCCGGCGTTTGGTGTTTGCGCCGGAAGGTATGAGTTATGAAAAATTATACTAACCGCGGAATATTTGAGGAATATTTCCGGGGCGGTGTATGTTTGGTACACCATTTAGTACGTAAAAAAATATAACCCGCAAATGTGATGAATACGTGATGAAAAAATGAAAAAATATGATATTCCGGACAAAAAATGAAGAAATTCTTATTTTTTTCAAAAATGGCGGCGCGGGCGAAAAAAAGCTTTGAAAAATCCCAGTTTTTGTATATAATAATGCTGTATATGTAAAAATATGATTAAATGCATCTTTATGTCCTTTTGGACGTGAAGAAAGATTCAACGAATAGATGAACCATTGGCAGAGAAAAGAAAGGGGCAGATTAGAATATGATGAGTACGGACATCGGTATCGATCTTGGTACTGCAAGTATCCTGGTATATATTAAAGGCAAAGGTGTAGTGTTAAAGGAGCCGTCAGTAGTGGCTTTTGATCGTGATACAAACAAAATCAAGGCAATCGGAGAGGAAGCGAGACTGATGCTCGGCAGAACGCCCGGCAACATTGTAGCAGTCCGTCCGCTGCGTCAGGGTGTTATTTCTGATTATACTGTCACCGAGAAGATGATCAAGTATTTCATCCAGAAGGCACTTGGCAAGAAGACATTCCGCAAGCCGCGCATCAGCGTGTGTGTGCCGAGCGGAGTGACCGAGGTCGAGAAAAAAGCGGTTGAGGATGCGACCTATTCTGCAGGTGCGCGTGAGGTGGCGATTATCGAGGAGCCGATTGCGGCAGCGATCGGAGCCGGAATCGATATTTCAAGACCATGCGGCAACATGATCGTGGATATTGGCGGCGGTACCGCGGACATCGCCGTGATTTCTCTGGGGGGATCGGTTGTCAGCACTTCCATCAAGATCGCCGGAGATGATTTTGACGAGGCGATTGTCCGTTACATGAGAAAGAAACACAATCTGTTGATCGGTGAGCGCACAGCGGAGGACATCAAGATCAAGATCGGTTCCTGTTTCCCACTGGCACAGAATGAGACCATGGACGTCAGAGGCCGTAACCTGGTGACCGGTCTGCCGAAGACGGTAACCGTTTCTTCCGAGGAGACGGAAGAGGCGCTGAAGGAGCCGACACTGCAGATCGTGGAAGCGGTACACTCGGTGCCCGGATTTTTTCCGGAAAAAAGCGTACATTTGACATCCCGGAATCCGGATTCCGCATTAAAATATGGAAATTATGTTGCACCCGAAAGCGGAGGAGCCGATGACCTGTGTGGCAGTCGGAACCGGAAAGTTCGTGGAGTTCCTGTCCGGAAAGCGCGATGATGATTAAGTTTGACGGCAGTTATGACGATATAAACAACAAAGAGCCCTTGGGATGCGGGAGCGTCTGATGGATTCTGGTGAGAAGCAGGCAGAAGTTACAAGAGGTAACAGAAAAAGGAGCAGTCTATGGTAAAGGGATTGTATACAGCGTATACAGGAATGATAAATGAACAGAAGCGTCTGGATGTGCTTTCCAACAATCTTGCAAATGCAGATACGAATGGTTATAAGAAAGAAGGCACAACGTCCCAGACATTTGCAGATGAGCTGGCAATCAAGATCAAAGATACATCGTCTTACGGTCTTGCGCAGAAGCTGGGTACAATCAGCATGGGCGTTCATATCGGTGAGACGTATACGGATTACAGTACCGGAAGTTTCAAGGTTACCGATAACAGTACGGATTTTGCAATCAAGGGAGATGGATTTTTTGCGATTGCCTACACGGATAAGCAGGGAAATTCATCCGTAAAATATACAAGGGACGGAGCGTTCACGGTCAACACCCAGGGCTATCTGGTGACCAAGGACGGCGATTATGTCCTGAATGCAAATGACGCCAGAAACGGCAATGTGAACGGACGGATTCAGGTGGATCCGACCCAGAAGATCACCGTGGATGAGCTTGGCAATATCTATCAGAACGATCAGCAGGTTGGAACGATCGGCATCGTCGATTTTGCGGATTATGACTATCTGGCGAAGTACGGTGAGAATATGTACGACCTTGTGAACGGAGGAACGGTGACGGCGGCAGACGGCAGGATCGTGCAGGGAACGCTGGAGTCGTCCAATGTGAATGTTGTTTCTGAGATGGTCAATATGATTACGATTTCCAGAGCATATCAGGCAGGACAGAAGGTTATTAACACGATTGATGAGACACTGGATAAGGCGGTCAATCAGGTCGGAAATGTATAGACGGAGGTAGCTGACATATGATGAGGGCACTTTATACTGCGGCAACCGGTATGCTTGCGCAGCAGACGAACGTGGACAATATTTCAAACAATCTTTCCAATGTGAATACGGTTGGATTCAAGCAGGAGAAGGCAGAGTTTAAGTCGCTGCTTTACCAGACCATTCAGACGAAGACAACGAGTGCAAACGGAGAGCAGAAACCGATTCCGGCACAGGTGGGACTCGGAACGAGAGTTGCGGCAGTCACATCCGTGTACACACAGGGAGCGCTGCAGGCGAGTGAGAATGATACCGATTTTGCAATCGTCGGAGACGGATTTTTTGCAGTGCGCTGCGCAGACGGCGAGACACGCTATACCAGAGCGGGAGATTTTGTGTGGGCAGTGGGAACCAACGGCGTTACACTGACCAATCCGGACGGCTATCCGGTGCTAGACAGCAATAACCAGCAGATCGTTCTTCCGGCCAATATAAGTTCCAGCAGTGTGACAGTATCGAGCGACGGCAGAATCGGTTACACGACAGCAAATGGAACTTATGTGAATATGAACCGTCAGATCGGACTGTTCCAGTTTAACAACCCGAGCGGCCTTGAGAAAACGGGTGACAACCTTCTGGAGGTCACCGCAGCTTCGGGTGCGGCAATGAATGAGAATACGACAGCAGGTCTTACCAGAAGCCAGGTTCGCCAGAATTATCTGGAGGCGTCCAATGTACAGGTGGCGGACGAGATGGTCAATATGATTATCGCACAGCGTGCCTATCAGTTGAACTCCAAGGCAATCACAACATCGGATGAGATGCTGGAGATGGCGAACAACCTGAAACGATAAGCAGATGATAAGCGAACGGTAAGCGGATGATAAGCGGAATGGAGCGTAAAGTATGAGTTTTTCGATAGACGGTATTTCGTCATTGGTCAGCAATGCACAGAACAGCGCAGCCGCAGGCAGCGCGTCGGCACTGAAGAATTCGATCAGTAGTGTGTCCTCCGGCTCGAGCGAGGAAGAACTGCTCTCGGTCTGCAAGGATTTTGAGTCCTACTTTGTGGAAGAGGTATTAAAGGAAGTAAAGGAGAATCTCATTTCGGATGATGACGAGGATAAGGATTCTTCTCTCAGTACGCTGACAGATTTTCACATGGACAGCACGATCGAACTGGTGGCAGATGAGATTGTGGATCAGGTGGGAGAAAATTATACGCAGCAGCTTTATGAGCAGATGAAACGGAACTATGGCATAGAATAGATGCCGGCAGTTAAGAATGAACGAGGCAGAGGGCGGTCACCGTTAGAGGTGACGGGTTCTCTGCTTTTTTCGGCGGGAGGAATGATTTGGAAAAGTTAGCAGGATATGTGGAACATATTATATACAGAAATGCAGACAACGGATATACGGTTCTCAATCTGGTGAGCGGGGAGGCGGAGATTACCTGCGTGGGAATCTTCTCGGCGATCGCAGAGGGGGAGAACATTGAGGCATCCGGCGACTATACCGATCATCCTACTTACGGTAAACAGTTTAAGGTCGAAAGTTTTGAGGAGAAAGCGCCGGAAGACGAGGAAGCCATCGAACGCTATCTCGGTTCCGGGGCGATCCGTGGGATTGGTCTGGCGCTGGCAGCGCGGATTGTGCGCAGATTCAAGGCGGATACCTTTCGGATTATCGAGGAGGAGCCGGAGCGGCTGGCGGAAGTAAAGGGAATCAGCGAGCGCAAGGCGATGGAGATTGCGGATCAGGTGAATGAAAAACGTGATCTGCGGCAGGCGATGATTTTCCTCCAGCAGTACGGCATCACGATGAACCTGGCAGTGAAAGTATATCAGCAGTATGGACAGGAGGTATACGGGATTATCCGTGAGAATCCGTATCGGCTGGCGGACGACATTGAGGGTGTGGGATTCCGCACGGCAGACGAGATTGCTGTCCGGGTAGGAATCCGCATGGATTCTGATTTCCGGATCCGGAGCGGAATTTTATATGTGCTGCTTCAGGCATCCACAGAGGGGCATACCTACCTGCCGGAGGAGGAACTGACCAGAAGAACTGGACAGCTTCTTGAGGTAGGGGAGGAGCAGATCGAGAAGCAGTATATGGATCTGGCGATCGAGCGAAAAATCATCATGAAGCAGGGCGAAAACCAGACGCAGATCTATGCGGCGTCCTTTTACTACATGGAGGCAAATACGGCAACCATGTTAAAACAGCTCAATGTCAGCTATGATGTTCCGGATCTGGAAATCGAGGAGCGTGTTCGCAGAATTGAGAAGCAGACCGGAATGGAACTGGATGAGCACCAGATGACAGCGGTCAAGGAGGCGGTGCGCAACGGACTTCTGATTATCACCGGAGGACCGGGTACCGGAAAAACGACGACGATCAATACGATCATCAAGTATTTTGAGATGGAAGGACTCGACATTTTTCTCGCGGCGCCCACCGGACGTGCGGCGAAGCGCATGAGTGAGACAACCGGGTTTGAGGCTAGAACCATACACCGCATGCTGGAACTGAACGGCGGTGTGGACGGTGCGGCAGGGTTTGAGCGGAATGAGCAGAATCCGCTTGAGACGGACGTTGTGATTATCGACGAGATGTCCATGGTGGATATTTCTTTGATGCATGCACTGTTAAAGGCGGTTGCTGTTGGAACGAGACTGATTCTGGTCGGAGATGTCAATCAGCTGCCGAGTGTGGGACCGGGAAGTGTTCTGCGGGACATCATTCGCTCGCACGAGTGCAATGTGGTCATGCTGACGAAGATTTTCCGCCAGGCATCCACGAGCGACATCATTGTGAATGCGCACAAGATCAATCAGGGCGAAGAAGTGACGTTGGACAACAAAAGCATGGATTTCTTTTTCCTGAAGCGGTATGACGCGGATGTGATTATCAGCGTGGTATTGCAGCTGATCAAGCAGAAACTCCCCAAATTTGTGGACGCGACGCCGTACGATATACAGGTGTTGACGCCGATGCGCAAGGGACTGCTGGGCGTAGAGCGGTTAAACGGAATACTGCAGCGCTATCTGAATCCGCCGTCTCCGCAGAAGCGTGAAAAGGAACACGGCGATATTCTGTTCCGTGAAGGAGACAAGATCATGCAGACACGGAACAACTACCAGTTAGAGTGGGAAATCCGCACAAAATACGGTCTGTCTGTGGATAAAGGGACGGGAGTATTCAACGGAGACATGGGAATTGTCCGGGAGATCAATGATTTCGCGGAGACGATGACTGTGGAATTTGATGAGGGCAGAATGGTGGAATATCCATACAAACTGCTGGATGAGCTGGAACTGGCGTATGCGATTACCATACATAAATCGCAGGGAAGCGAATACCCGGCGGTCGTCATTCCACTTTTGTCCGGACCGTCGATGCTTATGAACCGGAATCTGCTGTACACAGCGGTCACCCGTGCTCGGAAATGTGTGACGCTGGTCGGCAATGAGGTGACGTTTGCGCAGATGGTGCAGAACACGTCGCAGCAAAAACGATACAGCGGGCTGTGTGACCGACTGAAGGAGGCATAACACTGCCGTGGAATATTTTGGGAGAAAAAGATATCCGGGGAAAACGAATGCAGGCGAGAAGCCCCTTTGTTTCAGGATGCAACGGGCACAGTCCATTCTTTGGAGCAAAATCCCGCATTTCTTCCGTGCGATCGTTGTCTTAGGTTCCGTGTCTTTGCCACGTTTGAACACCCCACGGAAGCTGTCCGTCAAGCAGCAGACAATGAGCGGACTTTCTGGCAGCACTAACTGCACTCACGCATAGACATCATAAAACCGCGCGAACCGGAACTCGCCGGCATCTGCTATTGAAAATAGGGCAGATGCCGACTCAGACATCGGCTTCGCGCGGTTATGTTTTATGCTTAGAGTGCAGGTAAGTGCTGCACAAAAGTCCTAAAATTGTCTGTAGCTTGCGGACAGCTTCCGCGGGGGTGCTCCAAACTTGGAAAGACACGGATCATCGCAAAGGCAACGGCCGCACGGATTAGAAATACACGATTTTGCGATTAGAATGGATTGTGTCCGTTGCATCCTGAAACACAAAAGGCTTTCGCCTGCGCTCACTTCATCCGGACAGCTTCTCCTCCCGAAATATCCTGCGGCCGCGTTATGCCTCTTTCCTGCGGTTACGACAGCAGCGCTTTATCGTTTGCAAATTCCTCGCCGCTGACCTTCTCAAACTGATGGAGGAGATCTTCCACCGTCAGTTTCTTCTTCTCTTCCCCGGCAATGTTTAGGATGACACGGCCTTCATGCATCATGATGAGGCGGTTACCGTGCACGATGGCGTCCTTCATGTTGTGTGTGACCATCATGGCAGTCAGGTGGTGATCGGCAATGATCTTGTCGGAAATCTCAAGCACTTTGGCGGCTGTCTTCGGATCGAGCGCTGCGGTGTGCTCGTCTAAAAGCAGAAGCCTCGGCTTCTGGATGGAAGCCATGAGCAGCGTGATTGCCTGGCGCTGACCGCCGGACAACAGCCCTACTTTGCTGGAAAGCCGGTCTTCCAGACCGAGATCTAAGGTGGCAAGCATCTCACGGTAGACGTCGCGCTCCTTTTTTGTGATGCCCCAGGAGAGACCGCGGCTCTGTCCGCGTCTGGCAGCGATCGCCATATTTTCCTCGATCGACATCGTCGTCGCGGTGCCGGTCATAGGATCCTGAAAGACGCGTCCGAGATATTTGGCGCGCTTGTACTCGGAAAGGCGTGTCACATCATCGCCGCCGATATAGATTTTTCCGGAATCCACCGGCCACACGCCTGCGATGGCGTTTAAGGTGGTGGATTTTCCGGCGCCGTTTCCGCCGATCACGGTGACGAAATCGCCCTCCTCGAGAGAGAGGTTCACGCCGTTTAATGCCACTTTCTCGTTGATGGTGCCCGGATTAAACGTTTTCTTGATATTGTCTATTTTTAACATTTCTGCCATGGTGTTACCGCTCCTTTCCTTTGCGTGTGGATTTCAGATAAGGAATGGCAAGGAATACTGCCACAACGATCGCGGAGAAAAGCTTCAGATCGTCGGAAGGAAGCTTTAACCATAAAACCACATTCATTACAATATAATAGATGATCGCTCCGCCGATTACGGAAAACAGCGTGTAGGCGAAAGCGAGATTCTTCCCGGCGCAGAGTCTGCCGAAAATAACTTCTCCGATAATGACAGCAGCAAGACCGATGACGATGGCGCCGCGCCCCATGTTGACATCTGCCGCACCCTGATACTGGGCGTACAGACCGCCGGAGAGACCGACCAGACCGTTGGAGATCATGAGCGCAATGACGGTGTGAAGGTTGGTGTTGATTCCCTGCGCACGCGCCATCTGCTGATTACATCCGGTTGCGCGGATGGCATGTCCCTGCTCCGTGCCGAAATACCAGTAGAGAATCGCAACGATTGCAAAACAGAACAGGATGCATGTCGCAAAAATCTGTACACGGGTGCTGTTGGAGTCGGACAGGTAGCGGAGCGAGACCACCAGAGGGTACTTGTCAACGCTGACGGCCTGGTTGGAACAGCCCATGATGTTTAAGTTGATGGAATACAGGGAAATCTGGGTTAAAATGCTTGCCAGAATGCCCGGAATGCCAAGAGCGGTATGCAGGATGCCGGTGATGAAACCGGCGGCCATGCCTGCCAGAAAGGCAAAAATAAGTGCTGCCCACGGACTCATTCCTCCGCGGATCAG